>Ga0307514_10004065_pt1 | contig 13598 bp, 15 predicted proteins | sample 16_EM_MG_FD_203088 | JGI IMG/M metagenome (GOLD analysis project Ga0307514, IMG submission 203088) | Populus trichocarpa ectomycorrhiza microbial communities from riparian zone in the Pacific Northwest, United States - 16_EM | ecosystem: Host-associated > Plants > Roots > Unclassified | place... | reverse complement strand
GCTCGCCCTCTCCTTCGTGATGAACCTCTCTGGACAGACCGCGTCCCTCGGGTTCGCCCTCGCCTCGGCCGGTGTCTTCTTCGCCGTGCTCTCGCCGGTGATCGGCTGGGTCGGTGTGGCCATCACGGGGTCAGACACCGCCTCCAACTCGCTGTTCGGCAATCTTCAGGTGACGGCCGCCGCCGCCACCGGGCTACCGCCGCTGGTCATGGCTGCCGCCAATACCTCGGCCGGCGTGCTCGGCAAGATGCTCTCGCTGCAGAACCTCGCCGTCGCCTCTGCCGCGGTCGGCCTAGAGCACGGCGAGAACATGCTGCTGCGCAAGCTCATCGGCTGGAGTCTTGGACTTCTCGTGCTGCTCACGATCATCATCGTGCTGCAGACCACGCCGGTGCTCGGCTGGATGGTGCCTCGCTAAAGTCGGTACATGCCCGTGCGTATCAACCCCAGCATTCTCGCCGCCGACTTCGTGAACTTCGAGCGGGAGCTCGGGCGGATCGCCACCGCCGACCTGGTGCACGTAGACGTCATGGACAACCACTTCGTGCCGAACCTCACCTTCGGCCCAACGATGGTCGGTCGGCTGCAGGAGGTCTCTCCGATTCCTCTCGACGTTCACCTCATGATCGACGACCCCGACCGCTGGGCCCCCGGCTACGCGGAGCTCGGCGCCTACTCGGTGACCTTCCATGCCGAGGCCGCGAAGGATGCCGTTGAGCTCGCGCGTACGCTGCGTCGCCTCGGCGCTCGGGCGGGCATCGCTCTCAAGCCGGGAACCCCGGCAGACGAGTACCTCGAGCTCCTTCCGGAGTTCGACCAGGTGCTCGTTATGACCGTCGAGCCGGGCTTCGGCGGGCAGAGCTTCATGGAGTCGACGATGCCGAAGCTCGCCTCCCTTCGGCGCGCGATCGACGCGACCGGCCTCGACGTGTGGCTGCAGGTCGACGGAGGGGTGACGACAGAGACCATCACTGTCGCCAAGGAGAACGGCGCTGACACCTTCGTGGCTGGCTCTAGCGTGTTCCGCGGTGAGCCGAGCGAGCAGATCGCTGTGCTGCGCGCTGCCGCGGTGGCACACGAGCACCACTGATGAACCGCTGGGCAGCCGCCTTCCCAATCCTCGGCGTGCTCGCAGCGCTTCTCGTGCTGGCCCCCAACTCGCTCGCCGACTTTCCCCGCGCCGCAGCCAGCCTGATGATCGCCGTCACCGTCGGCCTCGTCAGCTTCGGCTACGTCTGGCTGCGCTCTCGGGGCACGCGCCACCGCGCGAGCGTGCTCCATGCGGTGGCGACTGTCACCTTCGACCCCGACTCGCTCGAGCTTGCCGCACACGTTGGGGGAGTGGAGACGCCTCGGCTTGGAACGTTCGCCATTGTTGCAAACGCTGAGGGCATCCAGTTGTGGTCGACCGATACGCGAATGGACGTCTCGATGCCGTGGTCTGCCATCCGCTCGGTCGACGTCGACCCGGGACTCACTTCGAGCGGACGGAGCATGCCCGCGATCTCCGTCTTCACAACGATCTCGCCCCGCATCGCCATCCGGCTCGTGCCCCAGGGACGGTACGGCGTGCTTCGCCCGGGGCTCGAGGCAGTCGGCTCGATCGTGGCGCGGCTGCGAGCGCTGCAGGCGGAGGCATCTGCTTAGCTAGTCGCATGACTGAAACACCACGCACCAAGCCAGAGGTCGAGTTCTACGAGGGGCCGGAGCCCACGGAGCTCGTCATCATCGACATCGAAGAGGGAACCGGCGCCGTTGCGACGCCCGGCGCGACCGTCGATGTGCACTACCTCGGCGTCGACTTCGAGTCGGGCGAGGAGTTCGATTCCAGCTGGAGCCGCAACTCCTCGATTAACTTCCCGCTCAACAACCTCATCAAGGGCTGGCAGGACGGCATCCCCGGCATGAAGGTCGGCGGCCGTCGCCAGCTGATCTGCCCGCCGCATCTCGCCTACGGCCCCGCGGGCGGCGGACACCGTCTGTCTGGCCGCACCCTCACTTTCGTGATCGACCTGCTCGGCGTCTCCTAGACACGGTGCACGGCAATGCCCCGCGGCTCCTCGGAGTCGCGGGGCACTGTCTGTGCGCCACCGATCGCAGTGTTTCAACCAATAGTGTGTGTTACACAGTATGCTCGGATGGCATCCGCCGCCCGCCCCGACACCACTGGAGACTCCTGATGGCCTCGCTCGAACCCCGCATCACCCTTTCGCTGCTCTGGCTGTACCTGATGCTCAACTTCATCTACTGCGACATCATCTCCCTGCACGACCCCTCGGTTCAGGCCGACGTCGCATCGGGGCAGGTCGGAGATATCGTCATCGACGATGGCTTCCTCCTGTCGGCCTCGGTGCTCATGACCATCCCTATCTCGATGGTGCTGCTGTCGCGGCTGCTGCCTGTCGTCGCAAGCCGTCTGGCGAGCATCGGGGCGGCGGCCGTGATGATCGCGGTCCAGTCGGCATCCCTCTTCGTCGGGACGGTGGCACCGAACTACGCCTACTTCTCCGCCATCGAGATCGCGACGATGATCGTGATCATCGCGGTCGCTGTTCGCTCTCGACGACCGGCCTCGATTGCGGTGCAGACCGCCGCCGCGTGACGAGAAGCTGCGGGCACGCCGTAGCGGCCCCGCAGCATCCGCTACCGTTGACCCGTGAAGACTTTCGACGAGCTATTCGCTGAGATCAGCGAGAAGGCCGTGTCGCGCCCCGAGGGCTCCGGTACCGTCGCAGAGCTCGATCGTGGAGTGCACGGCATCGGCAAGAAGATCGTCGAGGAGGCCGCTGAAGTCTGGATGGCCGCGGAGTACCAGTCGACAGAGGAGCTCGCCGAGGAGATCTCGCAGCTCGTCTACCACCTGCAGGTCATGATGGTTGCGAAGGGCCTGGCGCCGGCGGACATCTGGCGACATCTGTAGATGTCAGCCACCGCCACCCACCCCTTCTGACTGAAAGACCACCATGCTGAGAATTGCAGTGCCCAACAAGGGCTCGCTGAGCGAGACCGCAGCCGACATGCTGCAGGAGGCCGGCTACACCGGCCGCCGCGACCCCCGCGCCCTGAGCGCCCTCGACGCCCGCAATGACGTCGAGTTCTTCTACCTCCGCCCGCGCGACATCGCGACCTACGTCGGCTCCGGCGCCCTCGATGTCGGAATCACCGGCCGCGACCTCCTCCTCGACTCGCGCAGCCCCGCGAGGGAGATCTCGAGCCTCGACTTCGGCGACTCGACGTTCCGCTTCGCCGGTGCGCCTGGCCGGTTCGCTGAGCTCGCCGACCTCGCCGGCCTCCGGGTGGCCACGAGCTACCCGGCCCTCGTCGGCGACTTCCTTGCCCGCAATGGCGTGCAGGTGACAATGGTCGCCCTCGATGGCGCGGTGGAGTCGGCCGTCAAGCTCGGGGTCGCCGACGCCGTCGCCGACGTCGTGAGCACCGGGTCGACGCTGCGCGCACAGGGGCTGGAGATCTTCGGCCCGGTGATCCTCGAGTCGTCCGCAGTGCTCATCAGCGCCAAGACCGACCTTGCCGGCATCGCCACGCTGCAGCGGCGGCTCACCGGCGTGCTCGTCGCCCGCCAGTACGTCCTCATGGACTACGACGTCGAGACGAAGAACCTCGCCGCAGCCTCCGCCGTCACCCCGGGCCTCGAGAGCCCGACGATCTCGCCGCTGCAGGACCCGGACTGGGTCGCCGTGCGATCGATGGTGCCGCGCGCCGACACCAACCACGTGATGGACGAGCTCTACGAGCTCGGTGCCCGCGCCATCTTGGTGAGCGCGATCCACGCAGCTCGGATCTGACGATGTCCGTCGTCGTCAGAGTCATTCCGTGCCTCGACGTGGCCGCCGGCCGTGTCGTCAAGGGCGTGAACTTCCTCAACCTCCGTGACGCGGGCGACCCGGTTGAACTGGCGAGAACCTACTACGAGCAGGGAGCCGACGAGGTCACGTTCCTCGACGTGAAGGCAACCGTCGACAACAGGGACACCATGTTCGACATGGTGCAGAAGACCGCGGAGCAGGTATTCATCCCTCTCACGGTCGGCGGCGGCGTGCGCAGCACAGAGGATGTCGCCAAGCTGCTCGGTCACGGTGCCGACAAGATCGGCGTGAACAGCGCTGCGATCGCCCGACCGGAGCTCATCGGCGAGATCGCCGACCGGTTCGGAGCCCAGGTGCTCGTGCTCAGCCTCGACGTGAAGCGATCGGGGGGCCGATTCGTCGTCACGACGCACGGCGGCCGCACCGAGACCGACATCGACGCGCTCGACTGGGCCCGCGAGGCGATCGAACGCGGCGCGGGCGAGCTGCTCGTCAACTCCATCGACGCCGACGGAACCAAACAGGGTTTCGACCTCGACCTCGTCTCCGCCATGCGGGAGCTGTCGAGCGTTCCCGTCATAGCCAGCGGTGGGGCCGGAGCGCTGGCAGACTTTGCGCCCGCGGTCGCAGCGGGCGCAGACGCGCTGCTGGCGGCATCCGTGTTCCACAACGGCGAGCTCACCGTGGGCCAGGTCAAGAGCGCACTCAACGAGGCAGGGGTTGCAACGAGATGAGCACGATCGACGATGTCATCGCGAGAGCGACGTTCAAGGATGGCGGGCTGATGCCAGCGATCATTCAGCAGGAGGGCTCGAAAGACGTGCTCATGCTCGGCTACATGGACGAGGAGGCGCTGCGCCGCACCCTGACAACGGGCCGGGTCACGTACTGGTCACGCAGCAGGCAGGAATACTGGCGCAAGGGCGACACGAGCGGCAATATCCAGCTCGTCAAAGCCGCTGCCCTCGACTGCGACGGCGACACCATCCTCGTGACGGTCGAGCAGGTCGGCCCCGCCTGCCACACGGGCGCGCACGCCTGCTTCGACGTCGACCCGCTTGAGCCAGTGATCGGAGAAGCATGAGCAACACCACGAGTCGCGACGACTTCGACGCGAGACTGGCCGAGGGCCACCGGGTCGTTCCGGTCATCCGCGAGCTCTTCGCCGACGGCGAGACCCCCGTCGGCATCTACCGCAAGCTCGCCAAGGGCAAGCCGGGCACGTTCCTCCTCGAGTCGGCAGAGCAGGGCGGCATCTGGTCGCGCTTCAGCTTCGTGGGCGTCGCGAGCTTCGGGGTGCTGACACAGCACGAGGATGCCGTGGCGTGGCTCGACTACGGAATCGACGCAGAACGCGCGCTCGGCCCCGATCACGCCACCACGGGGCTCGCCGCACTGGGGGAGCTCTACTCACGCTGGGCGACGCCGCGCGTCCCTGGTCACCCCCCGCTCACCGGCGGGCTCGTCGGCTTCATCGGCTGGGAGGCGATCCGGCAGATCGAGAACCTTCCGGCCATTCCTCCCGCCGACTTCAGCGTGCCAGGCCAGGCGCACAGCTTCGTCTCGGAGCTCGTCGTGCTCGATCACCGTGACGGCACTGTTCTGCTGGTGGCAACCGTGCTTAACGACGGCATCGACTCCGACCCGTGGGAGGCTGCCCAGTCCCGCCTCGACGCGCTCCAGTCCCGCCTCGCCGAGCCAAACGAGGCGTGGCTCGCCGAGGTCGACCTGTCGATCCAGGCCTCGCCCATCCCGCGCACCGAGGCGGCCGATTACCAGGCCGCGGTCGAGCGCTCGAAGCAGTACATCCGCGACGGGGACGTGTTCCAGGTCGTCGTTTCGCAGCGCTTCGACCACGAGATCACCGCAGACCCGCTCGACGTGTACCGGGTGCTTCGCACCCTCAACCCGAGCCCGTACATGTACCTGCTCAGCCTCGTCGACACGGCTGGCGAGCCGTACCACATCGTCGGTTCCAGCCCGGAGGCGCTCGTCAAGGTGCAGGACCGCCGTGTCTACATGCACCCCATCGCCGGCTCCCGACCGCGCGGATCGAGCCCGGAGCACGACCTCGAGCTGGCCGACGAGCTGCTCGCCGATGACAAGGAGAAGTCGGAGCACCTCATGCTCGTCGACCTCGCGCGCAACGACCTCCTCAAGGTCTGCGTGCCAGGCACTGTCGAGGTCACCGAGTTCATGCTCGTCGAGCGCTTCAGCCACATCATGCACCTGGTGTCGAGCGTCGAGGGCGATCTGCGACAGGATGCCAGCCCGATCGAGGTATTCAACGCCACCTTCCCCGCCGGCACCCTCTCCGGCGCGCCGAAGCCACGTGCCCTCGAGATCATCGACGAGCTCGAGCCAGCGCAGCGCGGTGTCTACGGGGGAGTAGTCGGCTACTTCGACTTCGCGGGCGACCTCGATCTCGCCATCGCCATCCGCACGGCGACGATCGCCGGCGGGCTCGCCCGGGTGCAGGCTGGCGCCGGGCTCGTCGCCGACTCCGACCCGGCCACGGAGCACCTGGAGTCGCAGAACAAGGCAGCCGCACCGCTGCGCGCGGTCGCGATCGCCAACGGCATGCGGCGGGTGCGATGAGCGCCTCGCGCCTCAGGCTGTCGATCCTGCTCGCCGGGATCGCACTCAACGGCGTGATCTTCCTCGCGTGGACGCAGGAGTGGATCGCCGTCATCCTCGATGACAGCACGGCGCTCAGCGTGGCGGGTGACGTCGCGGCCCCCGCCGTCTCGACGCTCGCCCTCAGCGGACTCGTGCTCATCGGGGCGCTCGCCATCGCCGGGCCGTTCTTCCGCGTCGTGCTCGGTGTGCTGCAGGCGCTGCTCGGGTCGACCATCGTGCTCTCTGGCGCGATCGCGATCGCCGCGCCCGAGGCCGCGTCCAGTGCCGTCGTCACTGCTGCGACAGGCGTCTCGGGCTCGGAGACCATCGACGCTCTCGTCGCACAGGCCACACTCACCGCCTGGCCATGGGCCTCGACGGTCGCGGGAGCCCTTCTCATCGCTCTCGGCGTCGCCACGGTCGCGACCGCCCGTCGCTGGCCGGGATCGTCACGCAAGTACTCCGCAGTGCGCACCGCGGCGGCAGAACAGGGCGATCCCGTGCAGGACTGGGACGCCCTGAGCTCGGGCGACGACCCGACCGAACCACCGCAGCCCTCCCGTTAGAATGGCTTCGAACGCAACGAAGGAGCACCTCTTGGCACACGACGACAACGACCCCGGCCACGGAAACTCGCCGGCCGCCTGGACCGCCGTCATCATCATGCTCATCGCCTTCGCGATCGGCACCCTTGCCTTCTGGTTCGACCAGCCAGCGATCGTATGGGCCTCCGTCGGCCTCCTCGTGGTCGGCGCCATCGTCGGCGGCGTTCTCGCCAAGATGGGCTACGGCGTCGGCGGATCCCGCTGGTCGCCGAAGGCGCCAGAGTAGAGTGCTCGACTCACTCGTAGCCGGAGCCCTCGACGACGCTTCGGCGCGGCGAGGCGTGCGCCCGCTCGCCGCAGTGGAGGCTGACGCGCTCGCGCGTCCCGCCGCTCTCGACGTGCTTGTCGCTCTCGCTCCCGCCGACCGCGTCAAGATCATCGCGGAGGTCAAGCGCGCGAGTCCGTCGCGTGGGCCTCTCGCCGACATCCCCGACCCCGCTGCTCTCGCCGTGTCCTACGAGACCGGGGGAGCGAGCGCCATCAGTGTGCTCACCGAGGGTCGCCGATTCGGCGGCTCGCTCGCCGACCTCGAGGCCGTGCGCGACGTCGTCGGCATTCCCGTGCTCCGCAAGGACTTCATCGCCGATCCGTACCAGGTCTTCGAGGCGCGTGCCGCTGGCGCAGACCTCGTTCTCCTCATCGCGGCTGCCCTCGAGCAGCCAGCGATGCAACGGCTGTTCGACCTGATCGGCGACCTGGGAATGACGGCGCTCGTCGAGACGCACAACGCCGACGAGGTCTCGCGGGCCCTCGACCTTGGCGCAAGCGTCGTGGGCGTGAACGCCCGCGACCTGAGCACCTTCGAGCTCGACCAGGACCTGTTCGGGTCGCTCGCCGACCAGATTCCGTCCGGCGTCATCCGGGTCGCGGAGTCCGCCGTCAAAACGGCGGCCGACGTCGCCCACTACCGCGCGGCCGGTGCCGACGTCGTCCTTGTCGGGGAGGCGCTCGTGACGAGCGACCCCATCGTCACCCTGAGGGAGTTCCTCGCATCATGACCAACCTTCGCGCAGAGTCCGGGCCGTACTTCGGCGAGTTCGGCGGGCGGTTCGTTCCAGAGAGCCTCATCGCCGCGCTCGACGAGCTCAGTGCCGCCTACGAGCTGACCAAGACCGACCCGGCGTTCGCTGCGGAGCTCACCGAGCTGCACCGCAGCTACACCGGGCGGCCGAGCATCATCACCGAGGTGCCGCGCTTCGCCGAGCATGCTGGCGGCGCGCGCATCATCCTCAAGCGCGAAGACCTCAACCACACGGGCTCGCACAAGATCAACAACGTGCTCGGCCAGGCCCTCCTGACCAAGCGCATTGGCAAGACCCGCGTGATCGCCGAGACCGGGGCTGGCCAGCACGGTGTGGCGACGGCGACGGCGGCCGCGCTGTTCGGCCTCGACTGCGTCGTCTACATGGGCGAGGTCGACACGGAGCGCCAGGCGCTCAATGTCGCTCGCATGCGCCTCCTCGGCGCAGAGGTGGTGCCGGTCACAACAGGCTCGCGCACCCTCAAAGACGCGATCAACGACGCCATGCGCGACTGGGTGACCAACGTCGAGACCACCAACTACATCTTCGGCACCGTCGCGGGGCCGCATCCCTTCCCCGCCCTGGTGCGAGACTTCCAGAAGATCATCGGCGAGGAGGCCCGCCAGCAGGTCATCGACCTCACCGGAAAGCTCCCGGACGCAGTCACGGCCTGCGTGGGCGGTGGCAGCAACGCGATGGGCATCTTCCACGCCTTCCTCGACGACGAATCGGTCGCGCTGTACGGCTTCGAGGCAGCAGGGGATGGTGCCGAGACCCTGCGGCACGCCGCGACGATCACCAAGGGCCGTCCAGGGGTGCTGCACGGCGCGCGCAGCTACCTCCTCCAGGATGAGGACGGCCAGACCGTCGAGAGCCACTCGATCTCCGCCGGGCTCGACTACCCGGGCGTTGGGCCAGAGCACGCCTGGCTCAACGACATCGGTCGGGCCAGCTACCGTCCGGTGACGGATGACGAGGCGATGCAGGCGCTGCGCCTCCTCAGTCGCACCGAGGGCATCATTCCCGCGATCGAGTCCGCGCACGCGCTGGCCGGCACGATGAAGCTCGGCCGCGAGCTGGGACCGGAGGCGACGATCCTCGTCAACCTCTCCGGTCGTGGCGACAAGGACATGGAGACCGCCGCAAAGTACTTCGACATCCTCGACACCGCAGCGCTAGCTGCCGAGGATGCCGCCCCGGTGGGCGACGCCGAGGCGGGGGTCGAGAGATGAGCGCCGTCGAGACACTCATCGCCGAGAAGAAGGCCGCCGGCTCCGGCGCGCTCATCGGCTACCTGCCCATCGGCTTCCCGACCCTGCAGGGCAGCATCGACGCGGCCATCGCGCTCGTCGAGAACGGCGTCGACATCCTGGAGCTCGGCCTTCCGTACTCCGATCCCGTGATGGATGGCCTCGTCATCCAGCAGGCCACCCAGGCGGCGCTGGCCAACGGCTTCAAGCTGCGTCACGGCTTCGAGGCCGTCGAGGCCATCGCCTCCCGCGTGAGCGCTCCCGTTCTCGTCATGACCTACTGGAATCCCGTGGTGCAGTTCGGCGTCGAGAAGTTCGCGACAGAGCTCAAGGGGGTCGGGGGAGCCGGTCTCATCACGCCTGACCTCATCCCCGACGAGGGTGCTGACTGGCTCGAGATCTCGGAGAAGTTCGCCCTCGACCGTGTCTTCCTCGCAGCTCCATCGTCGACCGACGCCCGGCTCAAGCAGGCGATCGACCGCAGTCGGGGCTTCGTCTACGCCGTCTCGACCATGGGCATCACCGGCGCGCGCGCCGACGTGGATGCGGCGGCACGCGGTCTCGTCGGGCGCCTGCGCGAGCAGGGAGCCACGAGCGCCTGCGTCGGAGTCGGCATCTCGACGGCCGACCAGGTGCGCGAGGTTCTCGCCTACGCCGACGGCGCGATCGTGGGATCCGCGCTCGTCAAGGTGCTCGCCGACGAGGGCGTCGACGCCCTCGGCCGAGCCGCTGCGGCGCTCTCTGCTGGCACTCGCCCCTAGCACTAGGCTTGCCTAGTCCTCTCCCCGAAAGGTGATCACTGACGTGTTCGCACCCCTCAGCATTCCGAGCCCGCCAGACGACTGGGCGGCCATCCCGCTCGGCGACTGGCTGCGCAGCCTCGGCCTCACCTTCATCACCGCACCGCTCGACATTCGGGTCTACGCTCTCGCAATCCTGACCGGCATCGTCGCCGCTGTCATCGTCACCGGCCGTCGACTGACCGCGCGCGGCGTCGAGCCTGGCCTCGTGCTCGACATCTCGCTGTTCGCCGTGCCGTTCGGCATCGTCGGCGCCCGCGTCTTCCATGTGCTCACCCACCCGAGCGACTACTTCGGCCCAGGCAAGGAACTCGTCAAGGTCCTGTACATCTGGGAGGGCGGCATCGCCATCTTCGGCGGCCTCATCGGCGGCGCGATCGGCGTGTACATCGCGTGCCGACTCACCGGGCTCCGCTTTTGGACCTTCGCCGATGCCCTCGCGCCCGGCATCCTTCTCGCACAGGCATTCGGTCGCCTCGGCAACTACTTCAACCACGAGCTCTATGGCTGGCCGACAGACCTGCCGTGGGGCCTCGAGATCGAGGCGACCAACCCCGCGTACCCGGTCGGACTCGCAGAGGGCACGCTGTTCCACCCCACCTTCCTCTACGAGATCATCTGGAACGTCCTCGGTGTCCTCGTGATCCTGTACGTCGAGCGCAAATGGTCCGTCGGACGCCGGGCGATCGCCGGACTGTCCGTTCCCGTCCTGGTCCCCGGGCGCATAAAGCTCCAGTGGGGCAAGCTCTTCGCCGTCTACCTGATCTGGTACGGGATCGGTCGCATAGTTTGGGAGACCATTCGCGTCGACCCCTCCGAGATCTTCTTCGGAATCCGCACCAACGTCTGGGCCGCGATCTTCGCCGTCGTCCTCGGTATCGCCATCATCGTTATCCAGTCACGCAGGCACTATGGAACGCCACCGTCGCCGTACCGTCGAGGTCACAAGGGATACTCCGTAGTAGACTCTGAGGAGACCTATTCGGAAACCCCTGCGGTCACTCCCGCAGAGCTTGGCAATGACGCCGTGGCTTCCTCCGAAGCACCCGTGACAAGCGGGCCCGCCACAAGCGGCCCCGGCACCAGCGGTAAGGGCGCGTCCTAAGCAAGGGCCTTCATAATCACCCGCCGGGCCGTCGACGTCCCACCCACCACAGCTCCATCGTGAGGACGGTAATTCATGGCTCTCACGCCACCCTTCGAGCGCTTCAGTTCGATCCCCGCGGCGACAGGTCTCTACGACCCGCGCCGTGAACGCGATGCCTGCGGCCTCGCCATGGTTGCGACCCTGCGCGGAACCGCGGGCCACGACATCATCAGCGCTGCCCTTGGTGCCCTGCGCAACCTCGAGCACCGCGGTGCCATCGGATCGGATGCGGGCACCGGCGACGGCGCTGGCATCATCACGCAGATCCCCGACGAGTTCCTCCGTGCCGTTGCCGGATTCGAGCTCCCCAGCGTCGGCCGCTACGCCGTCGGCATGGCCTTCCTCCCCGTTGACGACGAGGAGCGCGCCACCATCAAGCACGGCGTCGAGTCGCTCGCGGCAGAAGAGGGACTCGGCGTGCTCGGCTGGCGCGATGTGCCCGTACGCCCCGACCAGGTCGGAGACCTGGCCCGTGGAGCCATGCCCGTCTTCGAGCAGGTCTTCATCGGCTCCGACCGCACGGGCACCGACGGCGAGCCCATCGCCGGCATCGAGCTCGACCGCCTCGTGTTCCGGCTTCGCAAGCGGGCAGAGCGCGAGTTCGGCGCCTACTTCCCGTCGCTGTCGAGCCGCACCCTCGTCTACAAGGGCATGGTCACGACCCTGCAGCTGGAGCCGTTCTACCCCGACCTCAGCGACGAGCGCTTCGCGTCGAAGCTCGCCCTCGTGCACTCGCGCTACTCGACGAATACCTTCCCGTCGTGGCCTCTCGCCCAGCCGTTCCGCATGATCGCGCACAATGGCGAGATCAACACGGTGCAGGGCAACCGCAACTGGATGCGCGCCCGCCAGTCCCAGCTCGAGTCGGAGCTTCTCGGCGACCTCGCCCCCATCCTGCCCATCAACACCCCGGGAGCGAGCGATTCGGCGAGCTTCGACGAGGTCGTCGAGCTGCTGAGCCTCAGCGGCCGGTCGCTGCCTCACTCGATCATGATGATGGTGCCGGAGGCGTGGGAGAACCAGGTCGACATCGACCCCGCTCGCCGCGACTTCTACGAGTACCACTCGATGCTCATGGAGCCGTGGGATGGCCCTGCTGCCCTCGTCTTCACCGACGGCTCCGTCGTTGGCGCGACCCTCGACCGCAACGGACTTCGCCCCGGCCGCTTCCTCGTCACCGACGACGGCCTCGTCGTGCTGGCGAGCGAGATCGGCGTCATCGACGTCGACCCGAGCAAGGTCGTGCGCAAGGGCCGCCTCCGGCCCGGAAAGATGTTCCTCGTCGACACGGTTCGCGGCGAGATCATCGAGGACGACGACATCAAGGCTGAGCTCGCCGCGGCGGAGCCCTACGGCGACTGGCTCGAGAAGGGCCGCATCCACCTCAAGGACCTTCCAGACCGCGAGCACATCGTGCACACGCCGGCCTCGGTCACGCGCCGCCAGCGCACCTTCGGCTACACGGAGGAAGAGGTTCGCATCCTCCTCATGCCGATGGCGCAGAACGGCGCTGAGCCGCTGGGCGCCATGGGCTCCGACACCCCGATCGCCGTTCTCTCGCAGCGGCCGCGCCTGCTGTTCGACTACTTCGCGCAGCAGTTCGCCCAGGTGACGAACCCGCCGCTCGACTCCATCCGTGAAGAGGTCGTCACCTCGATGAAGCTCGCGCTCGGTCCGGAGCGCAACCTGCTCTCGGCGACGCCGGAGCACGCGCACAGCGTCATCCTCGACTTCCCCGTCATCGACAACGACGAGCTGGCGAAGATCCAGCACATCGACCCGCGCCCGGGAAGCGGGCTGACGAAGACGATTCGTGGGCTGTACCGCGTCGACGAGGGTCCGAAGGCGATGGAGGACCGCATCGCGGCGATGTGCGTCGAGGTCGACGAGGCCATCGAGAACGGCGCCCAGTACATCGTGCTGAGCGACCGCGACTCCAACCGCGACTACGCGCCGGTGCCATCGCTGCTCATGCTCGCAGCGGTGCACCACCACCTCATCCGCAACTCCAACCGCATGAAGGTCGGGCTCATCGTCGAAGCCGGCGATGTGCGCGAGGTGCACCACGTCGCCCTCCTCGTCGGATACGGCGCGTCGGCCATCAACCCGTACCTCGCCATGGAGACGGTGGAGGAGCTGGTTCGCAGCGGCATGATCACGGGCCTCACGCCAGAGAAGGCCGTCAAGAACCTCATCAAGGCTCTGGGCAAGGGCGTTCTCAAGATCATGTCGAAGATGGGCATCTCCGTCGTCGGCTCCTATGCGGGCGCCCAGGCGTTCGAGGCCCTCGGTCTCAGCGACGAGCTGGTCGAGAAGTACTTCACCGGCACC
>Ga0307514_10004064_pt1 | contig 13601 bp, 13 predicted proteins | sample 16_EM_MG_FD_203088 | JGI IMG/M metagenome (GOLD analysis project Ga0307514, IMG submission 203088) | Populus trichocarpa ectomycorrhiza microbial communities from riparian zone in the Pacific Northwest, United States - 16_EM | ecosystem: Host-associated > Plants > Roots > Unclassified | place... | reverse complement strand
CTGTATTTCAAGGCGATGTATATACTAGAACTGGATATATATATACATAAACGTAGGTCCTATCACGAAGTACGATCTAAGGGTTAACAGGTGACAGGATCTGAAGACTTTAAATCATGCCTTGTTTCCTTATATGAGCAGTGACACCATTTTCTGTAGCGGATATATCTCATGTTCTGGAAGATTTCTACCAGCCGAGCTGAGCGATATCGTGACCCCCACATAGGCGACACAACCGGGCCCCCGGTCCGATAACTAGGCACGGGAAGTTACCCCACGGAAGAGTGCAACATGTCGGCACGGCGATCCAGGATCAAATAGGAGAGAAGAGTGACGGGTCTCAAATTTTATTAGTGATATTGGACTTACAATAGTCTGCACGTGCACCTGTTTTGATATGTGACCAATGATGCTGCTGTTACGTTGTACGACAAACGGGGCTGAAATTGCACACCAACCAATACACTTTTTTTTTCTTGAAGCCTATCTACCTAAACTATGGCACCTACAAGTAGATGGTTCATGGCCAGCCCCGGGCCGGTCCCTGCCCCCTACTCCCCTCAGGTGGGTACACTAATGCTTCAGGGACTCGCCTCCTCCCGACACCATTCCGGATCTAGTCTTATCACTTCCACCGTCCTTCCCCCCCCCATCCCCCACCAGCGGCACTCCAGCAGGTGCACAGCACTCTGGCTGGATGAGCCGGGTCAGTGGGGTTGCGTGCCCGGCAGGCTAGTCTTTTGCAAACACTTTGAGGGCAACAATGGCATACAGTCATTCCTTGCTGGTAATGGTTAGATAAGAATTCAAGTTTAGCACTCAACCCACGCTCACCAGCCAGTGATGCTAGAGTTGGATGACCAATTGCAAGTACTCACAGTAGTACCATAGAAGCTGGTACTGTATGCCTACATAGCAAGGCAAAGTACACACCACCACAACGTGCAGCACAGTGTGAATCCCCCTGCACCACAGCGTAAATCCCCCTCTATCGTTGCGAGCAATTGCAATTGAATCGCTCAGTTGGTCAGAAAAACGTGTTTGAACGGTTTCACACCGGCTCGCGACCCGTGCCCTTGGGCTACTCTTCCCACAAGTTTAGAGCGCCGAAGCCCGGCGTGTTCAAAGTGGTGTATAATACTGGGGGTATTGGGGCGTAGGGGCGTAAGGGTGTATTGATTCTGTCCCACCACATATGTTTAAGATTTCGGGGGAGGATATTGTGGGAAAGAACCAATGGACTTTTGTGTGACTCTAATCGCAAGGCCCCCTTGGGATAAGCGGGGTGTCTCAGGCTGGAGACATAATTTGGTTGCATGGTTTTTGATTTCTTTTTAATCAACTCATTACCTCTTGGGGAAGGTTGATAGGCTACTGCAAAGTATCCAAAGTACAAAAGGGAAAGGGACAGCCTGGTTGCTGAAGAGGTTATACACATCCTGCGGACGTACAGAGGCCTAGGGCTGTTCGCGTTTGTGACCAGCCATTGCAATATTGATATTGTCCCTAAAAATACCCCTTATGCTTCTGCTATCTCTGTCAACGTACTCCCATCAAACAAGCTGACCTGGTGTCAGTCAACCAGAGACTGGTGTCCGCCAGCCTAGCTCATTGCTCTCATCTTTTCGGTCATTGATATGTGCCAGCTAGACTAATCGATATTATATTAGCCAGTGATACCCTTTGCGTGGATTATTAGTACATAGGCGGCAGCGAGGGATGTCAAATTATAATTATCGAATTGGAAACCCTCCTTCGAAAACATCGCTCTGTGCACTGAGACAGCTCGGGGTATCTTCGAAGTGGGGGGGGCATTACTTTCCAATTGCTATGGTACTCGACTTTTGGATGATTGACTTACCTAGGTGTGGTTCACTTATTGATGTATGCCTGCGCTTTTCGGAGACAAGGTGTATATAGGAATATTCCAGCTTCGCTCGGAATATAACCAGACTATCGGAAACTCTTCACTAAGCACTGCCTGTGACATGTTCATGATAGCCGTCGGCTTTGCACCCCTGGTCAAGAGGTAGATACATAATTACCGGGAATATGACACCTAGTACCTTGTCAAATAGTGAAAACATAAATGTGAATCGAGTCGTGAATGGAGTCCCAAAATATTGATAGGGACTAGTGCCTCGGCACTACCTACCGTAGTTCAGGGGATCAGATACTTACTGTACCCAGTACACTGACTCTGGGGTTCTTATGCATACAAATTTCAATCACCGAGTTAAAAAAAAAAAGCAAAAAAAGGGCAATTAAAGATATATATAGGCCATAGACCAGTTACCCATGGAAAGCCACTTCTATTCTACCACATGCGTATACGTTTACCAGTTAAGTATATGCTGCCCTTTGATGTGTTTCGGGACACTCAACGTTGGGCATTCCCCCGGCTGTAACCGGTAACAAAAAGTGCTTTGGCACCCCCAGTTTTCCCAAAACCAAACCCCATGCAAAACAAGGTCAAACCTGGCTCGCTTCATGATCGGGGCTTTAGTTATACCAACAAGGGTGACTTCCTAGAATCACATCATAGAGGACACTATACTCACCTGCTCGTTATTGGCATGCGTGACAAGATACTTGACTGATTCACATCGGCCTGATTGGGAGATTGAATGTTACAGCCTCCCCCATTTACAGGACTAAGTATGGTAAACAAAATTGCCCTTTTCCCCATGAAATTTGTTGCCTTGGTGTAGATACCGAAACTCAATAAATGGAACAGTGATTGCCAGTCAGTCTATGTAACTTGAATCCTGTATATGAGGCCACTACCCACAAACCCACCCCCCATCGGATAAGTCAAATTCTTCCAGAAAAGCATACCTCCTCTCAAATAGAGCTTCGCTCTAACCGTGCTCCAAGCCCAATATTCTCGATCGAGGTACTCAATTGTCCAACATCAAATCATGCCTGAACTCCAGAGGACCTCTATGAGCGCCGAGATACTATCTCCCTCTGGGGTATTTCATCCACCTTGTTCAACCATATCAAAGACTACTGGTAATCGGGCTTCAAAACATTTTACGCTCCAGGACCTGAGCTGGATCAGTGCCTGGATCCCTCGTCCTGCCAATGAAGCTGACGAGTTACCTGAAAATTCCATCACAGTACATCATGAAGAAGCGCATGTGGCAGGCGGATTTCTCTCCCCACAAGTAGCTCTAGTAGGTTCAATTTTACTACTTCCTGCTGTCAATAGCACAGCTTTGATATAATATTCCGGTATATATAAACCTGGCTACAGAAATAACCCTAGCTGATGAGCCCTCATTTGAGCATATGCAGATACTTGGGTCAAACCTAGTCCCTAATTTAGGCTCCTCGCACCAACCCCATAACCCTACGTTTGGGGTACTCCAAGAGCTTTTGATATCAATCCAAGAGTCAACAGAAGCTACGGCGGCATCCACTTGGATCAATGAAGTCAATCGGGGCGTGAGGAGGCACCCTGCTATCCCGAACAGCCTCCAGCCAACTTCTCAGGCTGTAATCATCATGGCCAGGCCTAGGGGTACGGCTGAGGCTGATACCAAAGAGGAGCACAATATCACTCAACAGCAGGACTTCAATACCCTTCTGGGGCTAGAGCCAGCAAACGGCCTACTACCCATGGAACGTTTCTGTCTTTGTCACCCAAAAGACTCCGCAACACTATATGATATCATTCAAAGCCGTTCAATGTTTGGTGATGTCACGGCGATTTTGACAGAAATTGATGCCCTATTGTAATAGAGCTTAAGAAATGTTGGATATTCACCACTGTAGGTAGGCTGTCATGAGATGAGCCATTTCTCTCAAATCCACTATTGCTAATATAACATTGAATAGGCATCCTCCATTCCCTTAGTTGTGTTTAGAATTTCGGAATACAGTTTGGGTGTCGTTTCCGTGTCGTTCTGGCCAATTGCAATACCTTGTACAGCTTCCTCTTTGAGTAATCCTTCAAGCCAATTGGGGTGCATGCACTTGCCGAAAGCTCAGTAGTCTTGTGTCATGTGTGCTCTGTACCCGTTATCAGCATAGGGCCCTGTCTCGCATACTCTCAGTGCTGCTAAGGGCAACACCACTATGTAAATCATTTAATACCTACTCCTAAAACACGCAAGGGCCAATCAAGATGCGAGCCCAGGCCGCCACGGCAAGAAGTCTTATTTCCAGTATGGAATGTTCCTTGCTCGAATGTGACTCCCAGACTCCATAGAGTGAAACATAGCTGTCAGAATCAGAATCCAGGCCGCCAATTTGATCATAAGTAGTAACGGTGCTACCAGCACAAAGCCATCACCCCACCAGGTCTCCTGGTAGACTACCGAAGTAATTGGAAAATAACACCCGCCTCTTGAAAATAACACCCGTCTCACAACACAGACCACTCTGCATGTGCATACATCAACGCCAGCCTCAATTGATGTAGTCAGCACTGAATTGAACGCGGTGGATAAAGTAGGTGAGTAGGGAGGAACTCGGAACTCCTCATTCAGAGGAATCACCAATACTTACGATGAGTATCAGGAAGCCTGAACTGATACCACAATTCACCATCCGATCAAAGGTCTTTGCTGCGGAGAAAACCTCGCGAGTCCTATATATACCAGTATAAGCTACAAGCAACTGCTTATGGTTCTGCATGTACTAATCCAATGTCGTTAGATTTCCTTTGGCGCTAGCTAAATCTCGTTGGTTACGTTTGTAAAGTGAGACGGGTGTTATTTTCGAGAGGCGGGTGTTATTTTCCAATTACTTCGGTACATAAGTAGTATAAATCTGATGTCAAAACCCAATACCTAGTGAGACTGGTAGCAACAAACCATATCGGGAAAACTGGCGAACAAGAGTCCTTGTTGGTTTTGAGACATTTATACATGACAGGTTGGCAACTATTCTAATAGGTAATGGTGATTTATAGCTACAGGCTCAGTAACTATTAAGTCTACTCAACTGAGGCATAGGAGTAAATCCACTGCATACAACCTCGAAGTGAAAAAAGACAGGATTATCAAGTCTTTTAAGCGGGCAAGTATTTCGGATGGGAGTGGAGATACAAAGCTCTATGTGCGTGGATTGACAAATAGGTATTACAGTTGGGCATAGGGGATGGAAGACAGTGAGGACGTCGAGTGTCAGAGGTCCCTCTCTAAAGGGGCAGGGACTAGCAGTGTGAGAGCCCTGGTGATCACGCGTCCCAGGGAGCTGTAGATAGGCTCCATACGATTAATGATTCCTTAGAAACAAATCTAGCCAGTTGCGCAAGGTTTGGAGGGCCTTGGGCCTGCTATATATTGTACGTTGGGAACTCAAATCCTCAGCTCACGTTTACGGTACAGTACATGCATAGTATACTATTAATACCGGCAGGACCATCTGACTGGAAACCAGTATACCGCAATCAGACCACCGATATCACTATCACTCAATTCCGACCCATAAAACCCCATTCGCATCTATGGGCAAGCCCTCGTTGAAACGTTTGCCGCACCATAGGCGTGGCTCTCCACTACTTCTATTCCTACTCCTTGCTCTCCGCACTCTCATCCTTCTATGCTCGCTCTTTATTCTTTATATGGCAATATGCTCGCCACAACAAAAGTGGATGCTCCCTTGAAACTTTGGTCTTCTCCGGAAGTCTTGTTGTGTGGCTATTTTAATATTAATAGTATTGATAGGAACGCAGAATTGCCTTATACATGCCCATGCATACGCCTTCGTTTTAGCCAGATATGCTAATTGATCCCACATTTCAGCTACTTGACTTCAATTTTCTGGCGGTGTCCCTGAACTCTCCAGGGCTAGCTCGTTAAGTAGGTCCTGGAGCACAATGGGAGCAGTATATAAACATACATACACTAAGGTTTGGTCAGCCAGAGGTTTCCGTGCCTCTAGGGGCATTTTCTAGGCTGTTGTTGGTTGCCTCGTTCGTTTCCCGTCTCACAGCCTTTGGCTCCACAGACGTATAGACTTAAAAAAAGAAAAAAAAGTCGATCATTCCATGGGCAATCGAGTCCAAATACATAATGTTGTACCAGTAGCAACACGGAAAAGTCTACAGGTATATATATATAGACTTCCTAGCAACTTTACCCGAGCGTGACAGCGCCAGTATTTTTGGGGAGCATTGCAGATCAAATCGAATGTCACATCCACAGCTCATTATCTTCTATACATCTATTGCGTTTCATATTGCTATATCAAGAGAGTAAAATTAGGATTTTTGCTGCATGTTTCAGGTGGCGAAGAATCACATGGTAGCGCCTAGCTTCTGAAGTATGCACTACCTAATAGACAGATATACGAAACAATTCTGCTTGTACTGTACATCTATAACATAGTAGCTGGAAGCAGAATCTATATGTATTTGTGGCTTATAAGACTGGTTGAATGGTTCAGGATAAAGAGATCAGGTGTGCAACCAGACTAGGGATCGGATCAGGGGTCCGTTTGATAAGCCGTTAGTTGCCACTTCATTTCGTCAAAATATGAAAGTCAGGCGGGCTCAAGAACAATGCAACGTCATAGCTTGCTTGGAACCCTGGATTGATATTGGGGATTCCAGCCTCTCAGAAAGGTGTGAAAGGGGAACCAGCTTCCAACATGCTGGACTCTTCTACTTTTTCGACCACGTCTTGTAAGCCTAAGGGTCAAACGGCACAATGCTGTGACTGTTGATTGATATACCAAGAGTTCCGTCTAACCCCGGGTAGGTAGGTGTGTACAAGCATGGAGGTACATACCTTTACTTAAGCAGGAACCCTGGAACAAGGCTGCGATGTAGGTATACATTACTAAATTGCGGTCTGATTCTCTAGCTCAAGCCCTTGCATGAGGCAATATATACCTCTACACCTCCGCGTGGCTCATGGCAAGCCACTTGCTACATGCGTGCAGCGGCTGGGGCTTCACAGGGGTTTAGAGTGAGCCATTCCGTCTCTTCTGGAAGGCGCTAAGTACTACGTACGTTTCTCCTCCCCGTTTCCTCTCTTTTCCTTCGGTCACTTTGCACCCTTTATTTCGCGGGAGGCGTGGTGGAGGCGGACCTGCGGCTAAGACTAGAGTGAAGAGTACTATACATCATCTAGCCATCGTACTACGTAGCGGCAATAAAATCTAATTACCTTTCAAGTTGCAGGGGATTGTACCTAGTACATAGCAGCTAGGCTGCACGTACAAGGGTATATAGAGTAAGTACAAGGAGAAGAGGCTGCTAGTGCGGTGGGTGTACTGACACACCTTCACCGGAGTTTGAATAGAAGTAACTCTCCATCAGGCTAGAAATTTCTTTTCCTTGTACCTGTGTACTAGTATCTACTACATATGGTATCAATCCCATACCCCTTTGGAAGATGTAACACTAGTAACCAAATTTAATTTGATAGTCTAGGTAAGATCCATGTTGGACGGGCGTTCCCTACGAGTATTGATTGAAAGGATATACGGAGTACCTACCTATGGTACCTAAGTCAATAACTCTCCGGCGGAATGGGGGATAAACAGATGTAAGCACACTCACAGCCCCACGCCCAAACCAACAAGCTAAAAACTGACACCGAGATTTGGTGATGAGGCCTCAATGCACAGCAGCATGTATTTATTACCACTTGGGTACTTTCGATGGTGTAGTGGGGGGGTATATATTTGAATGGCTTGTTCGTACCTGTAGATATTTCCAACGGATAGGCCCTAGATAAAACTTAAGTCATACAACCCTCACGGTTCAGGAGTTTCGAAACCTTGTAAGTATCAAAAGAAAGACATATGACGTCCAGGTAGCTAGCCTGGGAAGTCCTTCGTGGTCAGGTTTCAGACAACTGTGGTGCCGAGGGATGCAATCGGCGTCCTTGGATACACATGGGGTGCACAAACATAAGCAGTCCTCCCCCGAGGACTCATACCACGGGAGGGTGTAGCTAATCAACCACTGGGTGTTGATAGGCAAGGTACTATAATTTCTCCTCCGTTTGGCCAGAGTGTATCTCGTAGCTTTTATTCTGTCTTTTTGCGAAACAATGCAATATTAGAGACCTTCCGAAATCCCTCCAGAGGGCGTGGCGCTGGCTGGGATCAGGGGGAGGAGTGCAAAGACCTTCCGAAATACTTCTGGATTACCAATCAGCCCTTGGCATACGTTAAAACCCATGGATTTTGCTGTTGGGGGCACTCAACCCCGTACAGTTGTGGTACCGCCACACTTGGCGCTTGTTGCAGGGGTTTTTCGCCCTCTGGTGGGATTTCTCCAGAGGTCCCTCTTCCCCCCGGTACGCGCACTGCCCTACAGGGCAATAGATGCACAAGTGCAGTAACATTTCGGACGGTGTCGACGAGTCGAACGAACAATGAGACCTTGTGAACCATCGTGCCACAGGTTGACAATTGTAAGGTACCGTACCAATATTGTGCACAAAAATATTACTCGTAATCTCATGACGTTTGTGTGGACCACCCAGTCCAGTTCACAGTCCTTTTCTGTATGGGCAAACCACCCACTCCAGTTCACAAACGTCATGAGATTATGAATAGTGGCCATGGCGTGCTGAGGAATGGGTGTGCTGTATTCGATTTGCTACTACTGGTAGCACAATTCACCTCTCCCATATCAACTTCCGCCGAAATAACGCTAATGCATCAGGACGATCCTAAGAACCTCAGAGTAAGCGCTTAAGTCCTGAATCGGGCTATGTACGAGTACATACTGTAATGTGTCGGCTCCAACCTGCCAGTGGCGGCTGGTCGCAAATAATGATAGGTCCCAGGAAGGTGGGTGTTGCCCCTGAAGGGTGCCAAATGCAAATTTCCTGTACAGGTTTGTTAACCTTCAAATTAATATTAATATATTTAGCGAACCCCATTTGAACATACCAGATCGTACGGTAACCTCAATTTCAACCATCCTGAGGGTACAAGTCCCTACTATATAGGCAAGCCTTACATTTTTATTGGACCTGGTGATGAGAAATATATATATGCAGCATCTAGGTATGTTGTGGACATACTGGTAGGTATAGGGTTAGCTTCGTCCCACTTAGTAATCCGACTAACCTTATTTAGAACTGCAGTAAGCAATGCAAATACCCGTCTGGTGCCGAGAATTAAACCAATATCAACCCCAGCACCGCCGAGTTCTTTTCTTTCGATGTTTTCTTCCTTTCTATTTCCCAGGTTTTCAATCCTGTTCCTGTCGTTCTCGTCTCTCCACGGCACAGTAACTGGTGCAGGATCGCAATTTCTTCCAGAAATTGATTACTTTCGACCTGAATATCGAAGCATGGCAGGACAAACATGGAGGGGCAATTTACGGCGGAAGACAAAATATGTACTATCGGCGTCGACGGCGACACTAATTGCCAGTCTTCTAGGTTCGGCGGGTGTAGTCGATGGACAAGCCACAACTTTATGGAATCCAGTTAAGACAACTTGTAATCTACGATTCGGGCGGGGGACTGTTGTGGGAGATAAATTGTTTTTTGATGGAGGGGAGCAGATGGATGAACAAAACTATCTGAATGGAACCAATACCCCATATAGCAACTCAAATATGTTCCGATGGCAGAGTGAGTACCTGGTTTACATTCGTGCTGTATTGTCATTCTGATTGGTTTAGATAAACATTTATGGGAACTCGATCTATCAGCCAAATTCAACACCTCAAAGCCTCCATGGACAGCAAATCCCAAGCCAGACGATTGGAATAGGCATTATAATGGAGCACAAGGAGCTTTATGGAATTTGGGGGAGGGCACATTTTATACTTTTGGGGGTTGGATGTCCAACGTTTACGAAGGGCCTCCCGGAGGACATCGCATTGTGGATCCTTATTATACATCAGTGAAAGCCGCAGATGGTTCGACTACGTACAGATACCAGCTGCCCCCACCAGCTATTCATGCATATAATACAAAAGCTGCTAATTGGACGTCCATTTCCCTTCCCTCGAGCATACACCGTTTGAGTGATCTCGGGTATACGCAGTCGAAGCGTAACAAGGTAGGTTACACGATTGGTGGATTTCCAGTGGTGGAACAGCAGAATGAAGCCACAAATAAAGATTTTGTTGCTCAGCTTGTCGATACGGGCGTTTGGCAAACTACTTTATCGACGTATGATTTTAAGAAGGGTACATTCAACACTTCTGACCTACCCGACGATATTGGCGCTACGAACAGTGTGATATTGCACAGCTTGGACAGGGTTGGAGGCGAAGGAGTGTTGATCGCTTTGGGTGGGAAATCAAAAAACAGCGGCCAAGAAGCCTATGTAAGTTATGATTCATGCCTTTGGGCTTTATCTGAATTCCAAACGAAATCACCAGATTCGCCTCGTACTAACATTGCTCCACACCTCCTAGCGGCCTATGGATGAAATATGGATTTATGATATAGCCAGTTTTCGTTGGATGAAGCAGACCGCTACAGGCGATATCCCTAGTGACAGGACCACTTCGTGCTCGGTTCTTGTCCCAGCTCCGGATCTTTCCTCTTACCAACTTTATATCTTTTCCGGAGTAACAAAACGGGATTTGCGTATTCTGGATATGTACGTGCTTTCAATTCCGGCGTTTGTCTGGAAAAAGATTGATCTTGTGAACTACCCGAATGAATGGGGTATTGCGGATATGGCATGTACGCTTACCCTCCGTGACTGCATGGGCTCCGCTATAGCCCTATTCTGATGAATTCCTTGGTGGCTGACGGTGATATAGGTGGACTCTATGAGGATCGACAACTTATTATTGTCCCTGGAGAGGTGAATGTCAGCACCTCTGCAACGGTGAATGAACCCTGGTTTCTACAATGTAACATTGATACTGCTGTCCATGTTTTCGACACATATGATTGGACATTTAAAGCCGAGTTTGATCCAAAAAATAAGGACTCCAAAGTGTCACCTGCGATAGTCGACCTCATTGGTGGAGATGAAAAAGGGAATGCCAAACTTCAGCAGCCAAAAGCCGGATGGGACACTAAGGAATTGGGCACAGTTTTTCAGGTTCGAAACCAACTGCCTGCAACTGTAGATGATTCGACCAATTCGGCGAACAAAACAACATCAACATCAACGAATTCCCCGCCGTATCAAACAGATCGGCAAAACACGGATGGAGATATGAAGGAGTCAAAAAGCAACACTGGAGCCATTGCGGGTGGTGTCGTGGGTGGGTTTGTCGGTCTTAGTCTTCTCCTTGGATTGCTTTTCTGGTGGAGGAAACGCCAAGGTGCAGAACAGACGGCAATACCTGAACTAGGCGCTAATGGGCCTCCACCGCATTACCATCCCCCACACAGTACCCCATACATGCCACCACAAGAGCTTCACGCATACGAGCCACCAGAGATGGGTGGAGGTGGATACTATACGCCTACAAAGCTTGCCCAAGAGCAGGAACGTTCCGAGGGCATGGATATGGATTATCATCCACCCCCCACGTCAGAGTATCCTATCAGTCCGGAGGTACAGCAGAAACAGTTGCAAGTGAGCCCATCGCTCATGTCACCAGTATCACCTGTGCAGTCACCCGCTCCTACAACGAGAACTGGGCAGCCTGGACTGATAGCGAGCGGACTCGCCGGGAGTTGATGAGCACCAAGGAAGCCTTCGCACGGACACAAAGCCCTCGGACGGAAACAAGCCCAGTGGCCAGAAGCTGCTAAAGTATAGTAGATATTGTGTACTTGGTATTCTTTGTTTGAGCATGTGTGGGGAACCTGGTTTTCGGGCTTAAAATTGCTCCTATGTTATTGCGTTGTCAGCGATTAAGAACAGCCTTTTTATTTGTTCATTCTTCACACTCCTACACTGCCATTTCATGATTAAGGTTGTATTTTTATCTATCTCAGAGTTGAGCGTTTTATCGCGGAACTGGTTATGTAATAGGAATTTCCAGATTTATATGTCAGAGCCTGGGAATGGATAACAGATATCAGATATGATCCGCGATGTTTGAACTAGAGTAAGTAGGAGTAGATATCTTTAATTTTCAACTCCCCACCAGGTTCTAGTATTTGGCTTGTAGTTTCTATGTGGGGTCTGAGATAGAGTTGCAGTATAGAAAATGCATTAATGGGATTTATACTCTCTTACTTTCTTGAATATATTTTCATATATAATACATACGAGCTCTACGCTCGTTTAATGTATTAATATGTAATATATGTTAAAAAAGCAAACAGTTGATCAAGGTAGCAGCTTCACCCACCTGCCCTCCTTCCAACTTTTCGCCACCGCCTCAATGATTCTCAAAACATCGGCGGCATCCTCTGGTTTTACACCAAGAGGTTCTTGCCCGTTAATAGCCCTGATCAAATTTTCATAATATCTCGCATAGTTTCCTTTTTCTCCACGCACCCTCTTCACCTCCCAATCACCCTGCACATCCGTAGTAGTCAACTCACCCCACTCCTCCTCTGGCTCCTCCCCGAAGCAAGGTTTTCCAGGGCCGTAGACATCCTTAAGCAACTGTGCCTCTTGTGGATCAACACCGAATTTGACATAACTAGCCCCGCCTATTCCGCGAACTACAAACCGTTCCTGTGGCATGCGAGAGGATGCCGAGGACGCTGTGAGGTGTACGATAATAGAATGGTGGGTGGGGTCTGGGTGGGCGTACTCAAAAAATATGTCGAAACCGTCGTCAACCCAGGATTTTCCCCATTCAGTAGCGTCACGAGATTGTGGAAGGGAAGTACCACGTTCATCATGTAACATACCGAGGATACGGGTTGGAAACCCATGCGGGTTCGTACAGAAAGCAGAGAGGTTATTTCGGAAAAGGTGAAGGATTTGATCAATAAGGTGGGCACCGAGGTCGTATAGAACACCGTTTCCGAGGACAATCTCCCGTTTCCACGCTTTTCTGGGTGGGCTGGAGGTTACGTAACGGTTGTAGGAAGAACGGATTTGTGTGACATTGGTGAGTGGGGCAGTGCCAACGGTAGAGGTTGGCGTTAATAATCTTGAGAGAGTAAGGAAGTCGGAATCAAAACGACGGTCTGTGCAAAAAGAAACGCTGTTAATCATTGTGGAACGATTGACAATTCACTTGCGTTTACTCACTGTGGTATACTGTTAGAATCTTTCCGCGCCTCTTCGCCAATTCCACTAACTCATCACATTCTTCTGATGTCGGAGTAAAGGGCTTTTCCACCACAACATGGACTCCATGTTCACCCAATCTCAGCCCTGCCCTAATCAGCTCACCATGTACCTGGTTCCCTGCCGTGATAACTAGCAAATCAATCTGCTTCGCCTCCTGACACTCTCTCTGATACTGTTCTACTTCGTGCCATGATTCAAAAACAATAACATCGGTTCCTGCATAGTCTTCCTTTGCCGATTTTGGTGGTTCTCCTCCAGCTTGGGTGAGAGGGGGGCGCTGAAAGATGGAATGTAATCTGATTCCGGGAGTGGTGATTATGAAAGGGATATGGAAGATGTTGGCCGAGAAACCGTAGCCAAGGACGAGGGCATTTATGGGGCGGGAAGCCATTGTAGATGATAGATATTCCGTTGACATCATTTCCCAGGCTTAAATCTTTGGAATCACGTGATTTCAATTCCCCACAGGGTTAGGCATGATAGAATATTTACGTTGGGTAACT
>Ga0307514_10004063_pt1 | contig 13601 bp, 14 predicted proteins | sample 16_EM_MG_FD_203088 | JGI IMG/M metagenome (GOLD analysis project Ga0307514, IMG submission 203088) | Populus trichocarpa ectomycorrhiza microbial communities from riparian zone in the Pacific Northwest, United States - 16_EM | ecosystem: Host-associated > Plants > Roots > Unclassified | place... | reverse complement strand
ATTTTGCCACTGAAACGGAAAATCAATATAGTTTTCGCATTTGGGGGTCTCTTGGCTTACCTGCTCGAGCTGAAGAGAGATGCCTTTCTTGCCAGGTTTTTCGTCCCCTTCTGTGCCGTAGTATTCGCGTATGTCAAGCAAAGACATGCCTTTGAATGAGCGCACCACCGCACGCCGCTTCTTGCCCAGGTCTATGTATTTATTGCCCTCTGCATTCGTATGGATTTGAAGTTTGGATGGGTCCGTGGAGGATTCCTGGAGAATCGAGATAGAAATAAACAGATACAGCCAAATCAAAATAATACTTACGGGGATGGTTTCGCGCACTCCAGTTTTGGATTTCTTGGATGCTGAATTGTTGTTCTTCTGAATTTTGTACATATAAGCAACTCAAAATGTTGATGTTCATAAGTCACGTACCGTTGGTTTCTTCGAGGTTTTTGCTTTGGACAAGGAAGGTTCACTCTCTGAGCCCTCCCCACCATCTGAGGAACCAGACTCCTCTACCGATTCGTCGCTGTCGGCTTTCCGTTTAGGCATGTCGCTGGTGCAGAAAGGAATACGACTAGTACATCTTGTGACGAAAGTCACAATTCAACTTGCCTCAACCACCCAACTAAGGTTCCGACTGTTCAATGAATATATAACTTATATATGTTACTGTATCTGTATAGGGCTTGGGCCCCAAGATGGTGTGCACAGTAAACGTTCTACAGTATACAGATTGTTATAAGTACAGTTCATCTCTTATGATTTGAGTCAGACTGACAACCAATGCTGCCATAAACAACTTGAATTACTGGCAACTCATCAGCAAACCTTGAGTGCACATCTAGGCATCATGCAGATTAGCTAAAAGGGGTGCTAGTTAGGGCTCATTGGAAGGCGCCAGGGCGCGTCGCGCGTTTGGTTGTCACAAACGCGTTACGCGTTACGCATGCGTCAGCTCCAACTTGAAAGGACCTGCATATTTGAGTCCAGCTTCCCATCGTCGCACATCCAAGAGACCAATTCAAATCTAACATTGGTCTAGACATTACTTATACAAAGATCTCACACTTTACTTGTTTTCCGTGGGTTGACCCTGGAAAATGAAGATCCCGCCTAAATCGAAAAAGGCGATCCCTCCAGTGAGTGATAGATTTTCTTGTCGCGAATTTTGCATGGGTCCAATAGGGATATCTTGTAGCCTGCTCCTGTGGCGGCTCTCATTTCCAAAATTTACAAGTCATCAAATGAGCAGCTCACAGCTGCGTTGAAAGACATCGATACATGGAAGTGGCCGCGCACAGATCTCAACTCATGGGTAAAAGTTTTAAACAAGTTCGACGATATCATGGATGCCACCATCCGTGAATATAATGTCGATAAGCTCCAGCTCATCCCCTTCAGCGAGTCTACCAAGGAGTTGCTGTCGGAGATCTTGCGATTTGAAAGGCTGTTACTGGAGTATTCGACGAATAGGAAGACTTTCAACTCTTATGACGTGGGTTATTTCTTGTATTTTTCAAGTCAATGATTGTTCATGGTTTTCATTTTACCCAAAAAGCGATTGAACAGCTTGCTGTCCGCTGCCGATCTGGACATAGTCATTTTAGCACTTCATGTGCTGCTTCGCCCTTCTCAGCAATATTCATCTCAGCATTCTGTCTCGCATGCGTTGAGTATTTCGACAACACGGTTGCAATCACTTGCCAAACGCTGGCCTCATTTGCGTGAACACGGAATTGGTCTCCTGGAGCTCACGACCGATCGAAACGAAGATGTCGAAGGAGTGCCCGTTGAAGCCAAGGAGGTCAATTTCATTTTTTACCGGACGGATTCATCTTCTGGAGAAAAGAAAACTGAATACGCTGCTGAGACATCGTCATCCTCTCCTCTCAAACCAACCACGCCAGCTCAAAGCTCGAATTCCGTTCAGATCCGACTCGACGAGGAAACCGTCAATGCTCAACCAGTGACGAATGTCCTCGCTGATACTATTCAAACCTATTCTATCCCCGAGTCTGAACACTTTGAATTGCTTTGCCGAATCCGAGCAGCTGTATCGCTTTCACCTGGCAAAAAGTCTGAGCGTGAAAAGCTCCTCATTACCCGTCTCTTGGCCATCGCCATCTACGGACACACTCACATGGAATCTCAGGCGACGTCCGCCTTATTCTTATATGAGCCGGACCTCATTGCTCACATCGCAGAACTTCTCCATGCGGATCAAGGCGTACCTATTGCTGTTCAAACCGCTGCTATTGCCGCGTTGGATGCGCTGGCCAGGTACAAAAGTAAAGTCCAGGAAGTTCTAACAGCAATCAATGCTGGGGTCAATCATGGCATCCTTCTGGCCTTGGTCCGGAACATGGTCATCGAGGTAGCTGATCCCAACTCTCGACTTCCTCATTCTTTCGTCGAGGCACTTCTTTCGTTTATAATGTATCTGGCGTCTCATGCCTCTGGCGGAAATATGGTTGTTAGCGCGGGTCTTATTCCTCTCCTCGTTCAGATCATCGAGAACAAGAATCCCAATAGGCTGCTCGTCATCTCAAAAACCATGCAGTTGGTTGACAATGTGATTTATAGCTTTACTAACGCTTTCAGTCTGTTTTGCGCCGCTCGTGGAGTTGAAATTTTAGTTGAAAGAATTGGGGTTCGTTTGCGCTGCATCACTGAAGCAAATTGATCTCACTATCTATGACACTAGTACGAGATTGATTACGATATCGAAGAATATGCCATCAACCATCAACCCTGCGCTCTGTCGGGACAAGGTGAGTTTATCGTCAACTAAGTGCTATAATTTTGTTCATTTCATATTTTATCAGGTGAAATCCCAATCAAACGTACCGCAGTCTTGAAACACATGCTTCGTTCGATGCACCGAATGATGCAGTCTTCGGGGACTGCTGAAGGTCTAAGGAACCTCATCGACATGTCGCTCCTCAAGTCGATCAAGAAGGTCGTGGAATATCGCGGACTCTTTGGTTCCAGCGTTTTCCCACTCGGTGAGTTACTCGTTTTGTGTATTGAAGTATGCCCAACTGGTTTCACAGCAATCAATGTCATGTCGACATTTGTGCACAACGAGCCAACATCTTTGGCAATCATTCAAGAGGCCGGTCTACCTTCAACATTCTATCATGCTATAGAGAACGGTATCGAACCAGCGATCGAAGTAAGCAGGCAACTTCATGGCAAATTTAAGATTTTTAGATCCTTTTGATAGGTCATCCAGGCCATTCCGAACGCTATAGGTGCTCTCTGTCTGAACGAAGTCGGCCAGGCACAACTTAGCAATCGTCCAAGCATAATCCCAGCCATCATCTCAATCTTCACGTCTGAACATCATCTCAAGGTGTTGATTGACAAAGAAAATGCCGTCATCATTGGGACAGCTGTTGACGAACTCGTTCGTCACCACCCTTCTCTTAAACACGCAGTATTCGAGGCTATCAAGTCCACGTTGACTCAAATCGAGAACATCGGGATGACCTACACGCCGCCTGCAGATATCAAGCAGTGGTATCAGCTAGTTCCTGTTTCTACAGAACATCCTTTAGCAGAAGACGTTACTATGCAGGATGTTACGCCGGCTCTTACAGAAGTCGAGGAAGTTCCTGCAGCAACTGGTTTAGAAGATGCGGAAGGTAGTCAGAGTGGTTCAGATCAAGATGAACCCGAGGGAAAGGGTCATGATAACATCATCGTTAGCTACATTGACGTCCTAGGTCGCGTAAGCATCCCTACGCATGTTTGCTTGAAACGCATTCCATTCATTAATCGTTTTAGTTCTTGGAAGGGCTTTTCCAGCACCCTCCTCATTGCAAGGATTTCGTTCTGAACGCTGACGGTCTTCGAAGGATTGGAAGATTGACGGCCCTTCCCTGCTTGCCATATGACTTTGCGACCAGTATAGCGTCTGATTCCATGGTGCAAGTGTTGCGCAATATGACTGAGGTGGCCACAAGTGAAACGCTGTCGTACCTTACCGAAATTGTTAAGAGCGCTCTGGATGAAACTAAGTTCTTCTGGGAGTCAGTACAGGAGAATTCCAAGTTATTAGAGCTTGTCGATATCTCTGGTAAAAGCTGTTACACCTTTTGTGCCTTCGCAGTTCTTAATGTTTGCAATAGAAGACGAAGACATGAAGACCCATCAACAATTTAGGTCTCTGGTCACGCTACATATTCGGATAACACTTCTTTCTGATGTCTTCTCGACTGCGGGCCAATCACAAGGCAGAGCGGCTACCGGTATGTGGCAAACCCTTATGAACAACATCCCGCGCACGATCCTGGGAGATTTGGGTGCGCTGCACCGAGCAAGTACTTGGGAAAATCTTGCGCTAAATGTTGGTCTAAGTTTGAAAGGCATTGAAGTACTCGCAAGCTCCAGCCATCCTGCTGAAAGTCCAAGGACAGACGGAGTAGGTGCTATTGGTTCGAGTCCTTCCGACGCAGGAAACGCGAGCGGAGGAGCCAATGCTTCCCATACCACGGATCAATCGTCCAAGGGTCAAGGCTCACGGGACTGGAACGCTTCCGCTTTGAAGCATATCACGCAGGGTATTCCCAATGCTCTGGCACCCTTCTTCCAAGGTATGCTATTGCTGTACAACACAATTTGATCTAAAGGTATCTGTTTGCAGCTTTGATCAAGATGCTTCATTCACGAAGAAATCCTGATGCCGCACAGAAGAAACAAATCATCGCTTCCTCAAAAGAGATAACCGAAATCATGTTGAAGCATCTTCTAATTAGGGACTTTGGTATGTAAATTGCGAGGAACATTTTTACGCCCAAGTTAACTCTTGCTCAGACGATAAAATTGTGCTGTACCGTTACTACAGCGCGATGTTGGAGTTACTCGTTCTCTTTTTCGTTGGTGGTAATTCATTTCTAGTAACTCCATGATCAGTTTGTTCTCTAAGAATTTGTCATTCAGATCGCACCTCAAATAACACGCTTCACACCGTCGAGCTCTTTGCGTTCTTCCGAATCGGTGGTTTCGATGCCATCTTCGACATCTGTGGCATGTTGACCTCACACATCGACGAACTTGTCGAAGTTCCAGAAGATGTGCGCACGGACCAACAGAAGAAGTGCTTGTCACACGCTTATTCGGCGATCAAGCTGACACTGTATCTAATACACCCCATTATCTCCTCGAAGCCCCTCTTTGAATCGGGACAAACACTACTTGTCGTTACCCGTGACAAAAAGGATACAGATCCGGACTACTTTGAACCGCATAGCTTTTTGGTCAAACTTCGGTACATTGCTTTACCCACTATTCGGCGTCTTTGGGAATCCTCTTGGCTTGCTCAGGCCCCACTCGACGTTAGCAAATATGTCGCACGTTGCGTTCTTGAGATCGCTAATGGCGAGAATGAGGATTTCAACGCTGATCTCACTAGTTCGATTCCTGCTGTTGTTCCACGGTCCACTAGACCCAGCGAGACCCAAATCCGGATGCTAACTGATATGGGTTTCCCGCGCTCAGCAGCGGAGCGTGCCCTAACGCGCACCCATAATGATGTTAACAGTGCTACGGAACTTCTTCTATCTCGTCCATTCCGTTTGCCACTTAATATCGCGCATTTGGAGCCAGCGAACCCTCCAACAGAAACAGCGTTGGAAGAAGCTGCGGTTGCGGACGATAATTCGGAAGGCTCCGTTGGAAGCGTCGAGGAAGACGATGGCCAGGACGCTCCAGACAGCCAAACTGAACCAAATGACATAGACTCACATCCGCCAGGAAAGACTACCGATGAATGGAAAAAGCTTTTGGATGAAAGCCGGGAGCCCTTAAGGGCCAACATTAGCAAGCGGTCTCTTTCACTTATTGATGAAAACCTTCCACTGCTATCTGATCTTCACGTCGTTTTCACGAAGCGGAGCAACCACCAAGGGCAAGCTGTTCGTGATTTAATCGACGATATCAGCGTTTTCTCTACATATGCATATGATGTGCAGGAGCAACCACTTGCGAATCGATGTCGACTCTTGGCCCTGGTATTTTGTGAAACACCCTCGACCCTTGAACAAGATCTACGAAATATCTTGATGGACCATCTTCTTGCCCTCCTTGTATCAACTAAAGAACCTGAGCATCCTCCGAAATGGCTCGCGGCCCACCTGCTTGTGACAGAGGCGCTTTTCACGCTCGCAGACGAACCTCGGGTCATTCCCGCACCAAAAGAAGGTGAACCCATCGTTGCAGGACCGATTTCTGTTGGCTCAGCTCGTCCGGAAGCTCGGGCCATCGTCTTTGATTTCTGTCTTCAACTCCTCGCCAATGACGAACTTCCTGCCGATGAATTGTTATCAGTCCTACGCTTATTCGTCTTGCTCACCAGGGATCGCCAAATGATCACCCAGTTTATCAATCGCGACGGCCTGTTCTTACTTTTAAAAAGACTCAGGAAGTCAGCTGTCAATGGTGGATCTTCCTACGTTGCCATCATTCTTCGCCACGTTGTTGAGGACGTTCCTACAATCCAGAGCACCATGCAACAGACTATCAAACGTTACTTTGCACAGCCCAGAAGCAAGACCGTCGACTTGAATACGTATTTGCGAAATTGCAGTGCAATTGCCTTACGGGACACAAACCTCTTCATCGAAGTTTCAAATACCATCTGTGAAGTCGAAAATCCTTACTCTCCATCACCTCATATCAAATTGAAACCCGATCTTCGTGCATCCGACACAGTTCCTGTGGCCACCGGCGATACCGCAGATATACAGATGGATAATGTTCACGCATTGGCTTCAAGTATTCCAAATAAATCAGTGGAGACCGTCATGAACATTCTTGTCAATGAACTCATGAATGCCACAAAGCTAGTTACAGAAGCTCCTCTCGCGTCGACGTCGACTGACGATAGTTGCGTTTCCGTTCAAACTGATCTTGGGGAGATGCCAATGTCTTCTGACGTTTCTGAAAATCTTCCTCAGACCGCCGTAGACGTCCAAGATAAACACCAGTACCTTTGCTTTATTATGCAATGTGTGACTGAGTTGCTTTTTTCGTACGACTCCTGCAAAGTTGCTTTCTTATCGTACTCCTCTAAGAAGCGGTTGCAACAATCGCAAGTGAAAGACACGACAACCAAATTCCGAACGACAACCCTTCACTTCCTGCTGTCGGAGCTCATAACTTATGAGACCATCAATCCTGTGTCAGATCCGAAGTATCGCGATCGAGCCGCACAATGCAGTTGGGCAATGAATATCATTGGTGCACTGTGCGTGGACACTTCTGGGGCTCAAGAAATGAAAGAAATTTCGTCGGACCTTCTGTCGGTTCGCAAGTTTGTTCTCGAAACTATCAGTCGCGCTATCAAAGATGTCTCAACGTCCACCGAGGGTACAGAGGCTCGCTATGGGCGCTTTCTTGCCTTGGCCGATCTTTGTCATCGTTTGCTTACAGTTCGTGTCAATGCAAGCACTAGGAAACACCAGGATGAAATCCCTACCCACGTTGCCAAAATAATGCTCGAGAAGAGTTTTGTTGCCACTCTCACAAATGCTCTTTCGGAAGTTGATCTGAATTACCCGAATGTCCGCAACTTGGTGGCCTCCATTCTGCGTCCACTGGAATATTTGTATGTCTTACTTTATTCTTGAGGGACACTCCCCTGATAGTTCATAGGACCAAAATCGCGATTAAGATGAGCAAAGCCACCGGGAAAACTAAAGAGGGTACTGCGCAAGATGAGACCAAGTCGACGGTTTCGGAAGATGAGGACGAAGTCATGGGCATTGCCGGTGTTCGGGAGGAAACTCCTGATCTGTATAGGAACTCTGCTCTTGGGATGTACGGGGGGGTCAGTTAATAATCTATCTTTACCAATATAAACAGCGTTAACTACTTCCACAGGAAATGGATGACCGTCACTTCTCGGACGAAGACGAAGATATGGATGACGGGGAGGATGACCAGGACGATCAGGATGCTGAGATGGATTTCGGCGACGGAACTGGGAGTGAGGAAACGTCGGCGGAAAGTGATGAACATGTGATAGAGGAGGGATCTCAGGCATCAGGCGAAGGTTGGGTTGATGGAGACGAGGAAGATGAAGAAGACCTGGTCCAAAATCATGACGAAGAGGACGAAGAAACGGGGCACGAAGTTGACGAAGACCAAGATGATGAAGACGATGATGGCGAAGAAGAGGATGGCGAACCAGGAATGATGTGGGAGGTGCGTTGAAGGATACAGGGACTCAGCTCTCGTTGACCTTTTACAACAGGATGTTCATCAGCCAGAGGGATTGGGTATGATCTTGGAAAATGCAGATGATGACCAATCGTTGGGGGGTAAGCATATATCTTTCGATTGTTTTGGTCAAACCTTACCAAGCTTCTATACTAGTGCCAATTCAAGTAAGCCATGAAGATGAAGAACAAGATTTAGCTTCCGATGAGGAGGAACTTCTCCTTGATCAAGGACAATTCCATAACAATGGTTTTTTCGATTTCGGGAATGCTGTCATCACTACTGCAACCCATCAAGGCGTTTTCTTTCAAAGGCGCCAACGCGGCAATAGTCTGTTGATTTTCTTATTACGTTTTACATTTCTTGACTGATTTGCAGCAGACCAGCATCCTTTTGGACGATCCAGAACTGCGCCCTCAGCTCCAGAGACAATCACACATCCCCTTCTACTTGATGTTGCGAACCAAAATCGTCCGAACGTCAACACCCATAACAGAGGTTTACGGAATCCTCAAAGATATATTAGTAATGGCCCTCCAGAATTTTTCCAGGCTCTCGATGAGGTGTTCGGGGAAGGGAGCCTACAGGCCATAAACCAAATGATTCATCAAGGTGGGGGCGTGGGGGGGATGTTCCACATTCAAGTCCCGGTTGGTGCAATGTTCTCTCAGGGTCGGCGGATCGTGGGTTCCGCCAGACCAGAAAGGGTTCCGAGGAATAATTCCCATAGGCAAGGTCTGGAATTTGACCCCCTGCTCACACTACAACGATGGGCAGAAGAAATGAAGATTCTACATGGTGACTTCGTTGTGGAACGTGTTGTCAAACTCACCAACCATCTTCTGCTTTCAATGCTCCCAGCAGCACTAGAGGCTCAAAAGAAAAGGGCAGAAGAGGACGCGAAACAGGAAGCAGAGAAAGCAAGGAAGGCAGAAGAGGAATTGAAAAGGAAGGCAGATGAAGATGAAAGGAAAAAGGAGGACGAATCAGACGGAGAAGAGAAAGCGAATGACGCTGCCACCATTGCCCAAAACTCTATGCTACCCCCTGCCGTGGTCATCGATGACCAGGGTGCATCTTCATCGTCTACTGCCAACATTCAACGACTCCAGGATACCGTCATGGAAGCAATACCAAGTCAACCTGATCGTGATTCGGAGATGTCTGATGCCTCTGAAATCGAACCACCTGTCCCTCCACAGGCCCCACAAGACGGCCCCCCTCTGACTCAGGCACTTGCGCAATCTTCTTCGACGGCCACTCCTGACCGTCCAGAGCGAATTACAGTCATGATTCATGGTAGTGCGGTAGATATTACCGACACCGGCATTGACCCAACTTTCCTCGAAGCATTGCCTGACGACATGCGAGAGGAAGTATTGAATCAACATGTCCGAGACCAGCAAGCTTCCCGTGTAGAACGACCTCCAGACTCACAGATCAGCGCAGAATTCCTGGACGCATTGCCGCCGGAGATTCGGGCAGAAATTATTCAACAAGAAGCTGTAGAACGAGCTCGACGAAGAACCGAAGAATCTACTCGCGTCCCGGTCAGAGAGGCTGCGGAAATTGACGCGGCAAGTTTTATTGCAAGCCTCGATCCATCCTTAAGGCAAGCGGTACTCTTGGATCAAGACGATAATTTCTTGCAGACACTTCCATCGCACATGATAGCTGAAGCTGGCGTTTATCGTGATGAGGTGCAAGCACGTCGTTCACACACTTCTCGCAACCCCATCCGGCCAATTCCAATAGCAACCCCGACCAAAAAGAACGTCCCCCAACACGACGCCATCATGCTCCTGGATCGTGCCGGTGTGGCCATATTAATTCGCTTGCTCTTCTATCCCCAAGTTTTGAAAAAAACCTTGCTATTCAAAGTCCTTGTCAATTTGTGCGAAAACATGAAAACTCGTACAGAGCTCTTCAACCTTCTGCTCGGCATCTTGCAGGATGGAACAGGTGATTTAATTTTTGTTGACAAGAGCTTTTCGCAAATGTCAGTCCGAAGTCGTGAGCACAAACCCCAGCCATCCAAAACCTCAAAGCAAAAGTCGACGGATTATGTCCCGGCATACGGAGGATTTTCGCAGATGGAAGTAGTACCCGACTTGATTGCGCAGAGGTGTCTCGAATCACTGACATACATTGTTAACGCCAATGATTCTTCTTCCCTTTTCTTCTTGACCGAACATGACTCGCTGGTAGGGCTTCGCAAACCCAGCGGAAAGAAAGGGAAAGGGAAAGAGAAACAAGTATCTCAAACATTCTACCCTTTGGTTCTGTTGCTGAACCTACTTGATCGACAAAGTCTCCTTCGAACCCCTGCGATCCTTGAATCCGTGGTTGGATTACTTGCTACAATCACTCGTCCATTGACAGGTCTGAAAGAACAATCCAAGGCGTTGGATACCGTTTTACCATCGAGTTCGCAGTCCCCTTCTTCAGGAAACGTAGAAGTCAACAATCCATCTATATCCTCTTCTGAGCAACAGGTTCCCGAAGACAGTCTCACAGAAATTGTACCAGGTGGTAAGACGACGACTTAATGTCTTTGCCTTTTGATTCATTTATTTGGACAGGAATCTCAGCACCCATCCCAGATTTACCACCTCCAACAACTTCCGAAAATAAGACTCCTGGAATTGAAGAAAAGAATCTCTTATCCCATCCACCGCAAGTCCCTCACAATGCTCTTCGCTTCATCGTCAATATCCTGACTATCGGTGAATGCTCGAGTCGTACCTTTCAGCAAAGTCTTGCTCTGATTCAAAACCTGTCCTTTATTCCTGATGCTCGGGACGTCATCGCGCTTGAGCTTAAAACTAAGGCACAGGACTTCGGGCAGATTTTATACTCAGATCTCGACGAGCTGGCTGTGGCTCTGCGAGAAGGCCGTAGTCAAATTATTGCCAGCTCTGTAGCTGCCAAATTTTCTCCAGCCTCCTCCACGCAGGCTAAACTTCTCAGGGTGCTAAAGACGATTGATTATATGTACACACCGAAACCTGCGCCAATTACTCCTGATGCCACAATATCTAAAGAGGATGTTGAAAAAGTTCAGGCAATATACGAATCCTTTAGGTTCACACCTCTTTGGCGGAGACTTGGGGACTGCCTTTCAAGCATTGGGGAGAATCAAGAGACTGAACATATAGCGACTGTTCTCCTCCCGCTCATCGAGTCCCTCATGGTTGTCTGCAAATTTGTCGGACCAAAAGGGCCTGTTTCACGCTTGCTACGGGCTGGTACCTCTCCGCGGTCGCCAACCACGGCCAAGGAATCGATGGAAGAACTCTTCATCTCTTTCACAGATGGGCATAGGAAACTTCTTAATCTCATGGTTCGCAACAACCCGTCTCTGATGAGTGGCTCTTTCTCTCTACTTGTCAATAATTCTCGTGTGCTTGACTTCGACAACAAACGAAATTACTTTAACCAGCAGTTGCACCGCCGACATCATATTCGAGAACACCATGGAACTTTGCAGCTAAATGTTCGTCGAGCACGAGTCTTCGAAGATAGCTTCCTATACTTGCAACGCAAGACAGGAGAGCAGATCAAGTACGGAAAACTGAGTGTACGCTTCTACGATGAAGAAGGTGTGGATGCGGGAGGTCTTACGAGGGAATGGTTCCAAATTCTGGCGAGGCAAATGTTCAACCCCAATTATGCCCTCTTCCAGCCTTGTGCTGCAGACAAGTTGACTTATCAACCGAACAAGGCATCGTGGGTCAACCCAGAACATCTATCGTTCTTCAAATTTGTAGGCCGCGTGATTGGAAAGGCAATCTATGACAGCCGACTATTAGATGCATACTTTGCGCGCAGCTTGTACCGACAGATCCTCGGAAAACCTGTCGATTATAAGGACGTTGAGTGGGTTGACCCAGAATATTACAACTCGCTCTGCTGGATTTTGGAAAACGACCCGACTCCGTTGGACCTGACTTTTAGCATTGAAGCTGACGAGGTTTGTAAAACTTGCTTTATATGTGACCAGTCGGAATAATGATCCTTTTAGTTTGGAGTTAATAAGATCGTGACTCTAAAAGAAGGTGGTGAACAGATCCAAGTTACGCAGGAGAACAAACGAGAATATGTCCAACTTTCCGCGCAGTACAGGCTTTACTCTTCTATCAAGGATCAAATTGAAAATCTGCTTAATGGATTCTATGAGATCATACCCAGGGATCTTATCACTATTGTGGGTTTTTCTCTGTTCAATTCAAGTGACGATTAACACCCGCTATCCTAGTTCAACGAGAAGGAACTTGAACTCCTTATCTCAGGAACCCCCGATATTGACGTTGATGAATGGCGCGCCGCAACTGAGTACAATGGTTACCCCGCATCAGACCCCAACATTGTCTGGTGGTGGAGAGCCCTCAAGTCTTTCAACAGAGAAGAGAGGGCTAAGGTCTTGAGCTTTGCAACTGGGACATCTCGAGTACCTCTCGATGGCTTTTTGGATCTCCAGGGAGTGCAAGGCGTACAGAAATTCTCCATCCATCGCGCCTACGGTGAGCCAGACCGCCTACCACAGGCCCATACATGTAAGTGTTATTTAAACCAGAGACTGAACGATACCTAATTGGTAAACCTTTCAGGCTTCAATCAAATCGACCTTCCTCAGTACACCTCTTATGATATGTTGCGGCAGCAACTTCTTCTTGCGATTAATGAAGGTGGAGAAGGATTCGGCTTCAGCTGATGGAAAAGAAAGAACCTCGAAAAGCGCCTTGAATTCCCCTCTGTAGTTGTAGTTGCCATTCCTCAAACATTCTTACATACAAGCATTCATGAATTGTAAAGCTTTTATATAATAGAACTCATTGTTATCATTGTCACCGGGTGAATGGATTGCCGACTACCGGATCAGGTCCAAGTTCCCTTGTAAAAATCTTATTGTAAACCATGCGTGCATTCGTTGTACGAGAGCTGCAACATCCAGCTAAGATTTCTTTGGACAAAAATGCTCCAGAACCAAAGCCTGGACCAAATGACGTCCTCGTAGATGTCTATGCTGCTGGCCTCAACTTTTTTGACGTTTGTCTCATTGCCGACTTCATGCATTAATTGTTTAGAATTCATGCATTTCCATAGATTCTGCAAGCCCAAGGAAAATATCAACAGAAACATGATTTACCTTTCGTTCTTGGAACAGAATTTGCTGGTAGAATATCCCAGGACTCACCCATACCTGATGGGTGCAGAATGAAACGCGGTCGACGCGTGTTCGGTGCACAACTTGGTGCATTTTCAGACAGAGTCGCTGTGGGTTATGAACAAATTTTGCCTTTACCTGATAATCTCTCGTTTGAGCAAGGAGCGGGTAAGGGGGCTGCGGCTCAAATTTACTCGGTTGATTCACAGTCGATTTTTTT
>Ga0307514_10004062_pt1 | contig 13603 bp, 14 predicted proteins | sample 16_EM_MG_FD_203088 | JGI IMG/M metagenome (GOLD analysis project Ga0307514, IMG submission 203088) | Populus trichocarpa ectomycorrhiza microbial communities from riparian zone in the Pacific Northwest, United States - 16_EM | ecosystem: Host-associated > Plants > Roots > Unclassified | place... | reverse complement strand
ACAACCCGATTATCTCCGGAATAGGATATCCCTATTCTAGACACCGTACCTCCCACTCTGTAGTAGTCTCGGCACCAGACCCTCAAATTCATTTCTAACTATTCCCTGGCTATTCCAGTAACTATTCGGCTACCGTATTCCTCTATATCAGACAGAGCTGAAGAGCACTAGAACTCCCGGCATCTGTTTGCTATATGTGGTCCCTGCAAAGTAGACTGAAGCATTGGATGGGTGCAGGTCTGATACACATGACAAGCTACATGTGACAATATCCCCATGGCCATGTTCCGGCTCTATATAAGGGCACTTTTGCTGTCGAACAAAATATGCGAATCTCGCTTATGCGCTTATATGTATATGTTAGAATTTAAACTTTAGTGCTAATATTAGTTTAAGCGACCACATGTAGTTCTTGATAGATTGTGCTGTTGAGTAGCAGTATTATGTGGGCAAGTGAGGCATATGGGGGAGTGCTTGCTATATACTATGTAAACCCATGTAAGATAGCATTAGTACAAGTAGATGGAATTTTATTTTTATTTTAAAGAACTCATTACGTACATGGGAGGGGGGCTATGGTACGCCGTCTGGTAAACCCGGTCGGATTCAGAGTTAATCCGTCCTTCTCCCCACCACCTCTAAGAGAAAGTAACGGACTCTATAGTCTCGCAGTGGAAAATTTCATCATCCTAACATATAGCATCTCATGCTCAGGTGAATGGAAAATCGAGCTCAAGTGGATGGAAACAGGTGTCGTGCAAGTAGGACGTAATTGGCTTAGGTAGAAATTAGTGAAAATGTGGAATGTAACTGCTCGGGTGGAAAAGTTCCCCCCCCCACCATCCACCTGCGCAAGCCATGGGCCCACTAAGCAGTGCGGAGCCTGACCTACATAGTAACGGACCGAGGACCCCAAAGGCACTGGCAATGGGTGATAGGAATGCGAGAGGATGATAAATGCGACTGCGGGATCGCACAAAACGCAGTGCACCTGCTTAAGTGCAGGCTGGTAGGGCACAGACGGGTCGACTCCGGGGAGGGATAACCTACATGTAGGTGTGGTCTCTCGCCATAGACTAGATAGCCTGAATGTGAGTAATAATTTACCAAAAAAGAACCCCCCCCCACCTATGTCAATCCTAGTGTGCCCCTACCTGCCCCAGTCATACTCTCTGGTGCGGAAAATCTTCCTCCCTATGCGGATGCCCTGGCTGATGTTGACTTTTTCCCCCAGGTATATAACCAGCAGGGATGCTAGTTTTCCAATCCGCATTGGCTCTTGCAGCAGCCATCGTATACCCAGGATGCGCACTTTCCCTTGGTTGTCCCCCTTGATCCAGCGGCGTATTTGACCAGGCTTGTACTTCGTCGGAGCCGCATGCAGGACTACGGCTCTTGCTTGTGTTTTGGGTCGGAGTTGTTGCTTCTTGTCGGTCTGCGATTGCGGGGGGCTCGGGGGAGCTACTGTTGATGGGATTGCTGCTGAGGGGGCTACTCGTTCTTTTCCCTTGTCCTTGTTTTTCGGGGGTCGGAGGTAGGGGTCGGGGTGGTGGGGGCGCTTCGGCTGCCCATTTAGTTGTCTCATGCTAGGTGGAGCTGCTGGTACATGTGGCGGGAGTGTCATTGTAGCTGCCTCTGCATAACTGCGCGTCGGTAGTGGGGGGTTTTGTGTTGCTGCAATTTCATTGTGGTGCGGGGGCAACCTGTGCAGCGTGCTCGTCAACTATTTTCTCGTTCGTATAACACAACTTTTCTTTAGAGAGCCCCACAGACACCAAAGCCCTTTGGCCTAGGCTGCTCGATCCATCAGCTCTCCACAGCCAACCATCAGTGTGAAAATTGCGGTGTTCTCTTTCTTGTACTGCAGGGGTCGAAGTGAGTGGTGGGGTTCTTCGATCATCAAGTGATGACATCATAGCTTTAGTGGCTGTTTGCGGCTCTCGTGGTTATTGTGTTGGTGTTGGTGGAGTGCACGTGTCGCCCTGCATCCGTTGACGGGCAATCGGATAACCGGGGGGTTTCGCTTATCGGCCTTCCCGATTTCCGGGATTGTCCATTCTCTTGGCTTTGCTGCCGTACAAAAAAGGCCCGATCTTTAGTCATCGTTGTAACCCTAATCAGGCTTAGTGTCTATATCGGGTCGCGGTTTGAGTCATGTAAGCAGAATTCGCAGTCTCCAGCCGATCTTTTGCCAAGCTCGAGCCGGCTACAGCATGGCATCCACAGGCCAGCTAGCTCACCAGATCTCAATCTTATTGAGAATATTTGGGCTCTGCTCAAAAACAATCTCCGCAAGCAATGGAGAAACCCTTCCAGCCGCCCACATAATGAAGGGGAATTGATTATTGCAGCACAAACCACTTGGGGGGACCTACCTTGGGGTCGCAAATATCACTGTTATTCGCCGTGGAGGTCGCTCAACTCGCTGGTAAAGGAACTTCAAGCATGTATCTATTATATTTAATTTGAATTACTCGCGTATCTCTTCTACTTCTCATATGACGGCCCTGAAGTGCGTTACGACAGCCCTCAACTATCGCCAAGAAACCAGGGTGGCCCATGGCTTTTGTCGGTCATCTGTATATACATACATGAGGATTCAGGGTTATAGAGAGCATGGATCCGCTGGGAATGATCAAAATACGGCTGAAAGAGCTGAGAATGCGGCGACCTATTTTGGGAAAGCACGAAATGAGAGTCCACGCTAAATTCCGGTCATCAGGGTTGAATTCAGGGTAACGGCGGAGGTCCGGAAGTGGCAGAAAAATCGAGGTTTAATTTTCTCAGGACCCTTCCCACATGAACTACCAACCCACCTTGATTCACCAGTAATCTATATTCCGGCAGCCTTTAATTATAATGCTATAGATGCCATATTAGCAACTAAGATTCAGCGAAGGCGATATTTTACCAAGGCAATTATCGTTGGTATACAGATCACCATCGCTGGCTCCCAATTTGCATCCGGGGGGGGCCGGCAGGGCAGCCGATTGGCAGGAGGCCCTAGAGAAGATTGTTAAGGTGCGATCGGGCGAACAGGTCGTGCACCTCCGATATCGTCGAAAATACATAACTATAATGAATTTGGATTCTTGTCTTGGTTGGTGCATGGTTGAATAAGGCGAGAAAGAACTAGACGGTTTGGGGTGCTTCGCAGCTTCTGGGTCCAGGATTTTCTCTGGGTCTATACATGTATTTATAGCTGGTGGTGTAAAAATTAAGCTATTTTATATAGGATACAAGAACTCAGCCAACCAGACTAGAACTCAGCCGGTAATCCTTCATCACCCCGAGCAACTTAATATTTACCAGTAGTCACAGTTAGTCTGGTTCATATTTTCACAACTGGGTAGTCTCGGCCCCCGACCCTCGAGCTTGGCAAAGCCTCGCAAACAACTGGGTTGTATAATGGATCCTAATTTGGTCGTCAAACTGTATTAGTAGTCTTTACTATGCAAGTTGAGATAACTATATTGGTTATAGGTATATACGGACGTTAGTCTTATGAAACTGCTGATCTCGTGCCAAGACTCTTTGTACGTATCTGTCACATAATTATTTCGGTGTGCCAGCTAAGTAAGTATGCAGGAGGATAAGTGCCTGCCTGCGCGTTGTGTGCAGTATCCTGAACTCCACACTCCATACCTACTACTACACGACACCCTCAACCCCAGACTTCTCTTTTTCCGTACGATAACCCGCGGCAACGCGACAAGGGTGGGTCAGGATATCTGCCCCTAGTCCCCCCTGTAAACTAGTGCGACTGCTGAGGCCCAGAGCTCGTCAAAGGGCCTGTGGAAGGAGTGCCCCCACCTTACCTAACCAAAACAATGCCTGGAACGGAAACGGAGGAGTACTAGAGGTAGAGATCTCTCTGTGGTAGCTGCGGATGCTGCAAGGGGTAGGCTGAGGTAGGTCGGGGGTGCGATTAAGGGGACATTGATATGTACGGCGTTGGGTTTGAAACTGACTCGTTGTGTGGAGGTTGTTGCCTCTGGTTCTCACTGCAATTCCATTGTGTCGTACCGGACTGCCAGAGCAGCTGAATATCGTTGAGAGGGAGAGGTCAGCGTTGATACCGGCGGAGGAGGGGGTTGAAGATACGTGTACAAAGTGCCGAGTAGGGAGTTGCGGAGATTGCTAGTGCGCACCGCACACATGTTGTACTTAGTAGTGAGCTTATTAACTAAGTAGTCTGGTTGGCACAAGCCGCTCTAGAGGTCGGTAAATATTGTCTGATACTGGGTGAATTCGGGCTGCTGGGACCGGGGGTTCACCTAACAGCGAGCAGCATTGATATCCATATGGTTGTCGGAAAAAAAACATAAGTAACGGCTCAGCTGGGAATTGAACCCAGATCACCCACCCTCTACTTGGATTTAGCAGGACAATACATAGTAGGTGTCATACCATTAGACCACTGTGCCTTTTTTATGACAGTAGCTTGCAAGTGCGTAGTGTTGTGTTATCAACCTACATACAAGTACAGCAATGAGTTATTTAAAAAAAAAAAAAAACAAGTTGAGTCCTCTACGAAAGTAAGTCACCCGAGGGAGAAAACTACGGGAGACCGGGAGGGCCTGGAGCGAGATGGGGGAGGGCCAAACTCATAAACCTGAAGATATCCAAACCACTTCCTTAAGCTTGGCTGGCACCCCACATGTGCCCCGCTGCTCTACAAAGCGAGTTCAACTCTTGACTCACCTGTTGTTATAGGGAGTCTTACTCCAGTAGGTTACCCTTAAGCCCCTCTAATCACCTCACCAGCGGCGACCAGGGCCGCCTACCGTGTTGCACCCTTAACCCCTTTTTCCGAGACGCGGATTACGGCATACTCCTCACTGCTCCTCCATGGAATTCTTAACCTGCTATTCCACTCTACAACTGCCGGCGTCTTAGTCCAGGCTACTAACTAGGTACCCTTAACTCCGCCTTCCGCCTCAAACAATCTCGCATAACACCTCTGTGACTTCAACCTCATTGTGTGTGTACAGAGTTCGACCCCCCTCCGAGCTGCAGCCCCTCCCCCATGGCGTCTGCAAACCTCCAGCCTATAGTGCCTCAACATGGTCCTACTCTCCTCTATACCTACATAGTACAACCCCCCTTGTACGCACACATACGATGGCCGAGCACATGCGACGTATCGAATACAAGGCGCTACGCAAGGTTAGAGGAGGATACCACAGGAGCTCACACAGGCCTCTGGCAGCAATCGCAGCGGTAGAACCCCTAGAGGCAAAGCTGGATGATCTATCAGTCTCCTGGGCAGCTAAAGCGCTCAGAACTGGGTACCGCAGATATCCCGGATGCTAGATGCATATCCCAACTGGCATGACGGCAGCAGGCTCCACGCGGGCCCACATGGCGATGCAAGCAGCCTAAGCGCGGCGGCCTTCAGGCTCACGGCAATCATAGCACCAGACGAAGCCTCATATGGGGGTAGGGATGACACGGAATCAGTCCACGCACTGCGGCTAGCCCTCCTCATGGAACCGCACAGCGCAGGCTCAAACTTCCAGCCAGAGTGGCTCGCCATGCTAGCTCAACGCCGCCAAGGATGGGGCCTCGTATTCAGCGATGGCTCAGGGCTCCGAGGCCATGCATATGCAGCCTACGCAGCACACTGCACATCCAATGAGATGATGATCGGAGGCTACCTAGGTCCGACGGCACTCCTAGAAGACGCGGAAAAGCAGGCATTGCCGTAGCACTGGAAGCCTGCGGCCTGGAAGACATGAAGCTCATCCTCTCGGACAGCTCAGCAGCTATCCAGACAGCCCTGAACCTCGGCACGGGACGCCAACCGCCCGCAGCTCAATCGAACGCAGGCTCAAGGCAGCTCTCAGGGCAAGGCAACACCTAGACACACACATAGCATGGGTTAGGGCACACATCGGTATCCCAGGCAAACAACAAGCGGACAGCAGAGCGGCATTCGAATCAACTCTGGGTCTCATAGCAGGCAGCCCTCGCACGGCCATAGAAGGGGGTATCCGGGCAACCAGCAGGAGCGTCAGACAATGGCACCGGGTAAATGAAGGCTACGGCCTGGGAGCAAGAACCTCGTGGGGACGCAGAGCCCTCTCAGCATACACCTGGCTCCACATCGACCGGGGCCCTCAACGCAGCGGGCTACATTACATAGGAAAAGCCGACTCACCAGCCTGTACCGCAGATCCCAGCTCCAGAATGGTCACCACCTTGCATTCATTTGCCCCTGCTTCTGGGACATCAGGGAGCTCCTCAGAGGAGCGAGGAAGGGAGACGGCTGGGAAGACATAGACAAGCCCATTAAAATCAAGCTCGAAGGGGACGAGAAGGCGGAGGACGGCATGGAACTTTTCTTTGATTTTCTTTCGCACGCCTCACCTGAGGCTGCACAACCCACCCGCACTTCAATTTCATACACATCTTTGCACATAGCAGCGTAGCGGCCGATTCACTGAGCTGTCTCTTGAATCCCCCCGGGATCCCGGGGGAGTCCACGACGGGAACAAATGTACATAATGAATTATTAACGAGAGAAAAATACAACCCCCTTGTAAGACACCCTCAATACTATCCATCATATGCAGGTTGCCTTGAACTTCACCTTCCGGTTACCGCTGGCTTCATCCTCAGGGGGTTGCCGTACCGTCGGCCACATCCTCCGGAGGATGTGGGGTTGTTATGGCCCGAGTGCCGGATTATTAAAGGGTTGCTTTAATAGGCAGCGGAATAGTGCTAACAGCTGCGGAGCAGTTCCGATCATACGGGGTCGAGGTCACGGATGGTAAGGAGGGACGAGATCGCTGCAGCCATGGTTGCTTAATTACGGGAGAAGGAGCCAGGCGAGCTGTATACACATGAAAATTCAGGGTAACAGAGAACAAGGACTCGGATTGGCTGGGAATAAGCAAAGGGCGGCTGAAATAGCTGGGCTGAAGCATGCAGAATCAATGCAAAGACATGAGGAGTATGGGTGGGATTGCGAACGTGGAGCTATTTCAGGAGAGTATGAAATGAGAATCCACGCTTATCCGGAGGTTCAGGGTAACTTCGGAAGTGGTAAAAGCGGATATTAGTAGGTAGGCGGAACCGGGTGAATTGTTCTAATAGGGATCAGTGCTGTAGGGGAAAGTCTTGAGGTTAACGATATTACTGGAGGCGTTTCTGCTGGAACAAACAATACATCTGGAACTCGAGTGTGTTACCCTAGACGGATGGCACATCTAGTGGCTAGCTAAGGCATTGCCCTGAACTCCAAAATGAGGCATCCCGTCCGCTCTGCCATATCTAAGCTTCAGATCACCAGGCTAGTACCTACTGCAGTGGGTGACCACACGGGAAAGTCTCCCACCGCAGCACGCATTGGGTTCTTGGAGATTTTGACTTCTTGTTTTGGTATTATTGGATGGTTGCCTTTTTGAAAAATCACACAGGTAGTTCTTTTTTGGCCCATAACTTTTCTGGTATCTCCCAGTCTACCCTTTTTGTCATCAAGCTAGTCCTATCTTGGTATTCTCCCTACCACACCATTTTTAGTCTGCTGGATCGAGTTTCGCCAGTCCCACGTACCTAGTCTCGATCAGACCCTCGTAGGTCCCACAACGCCCAACAGGCAGCGCTGAAGCGAGCCCTTGACATGCAGTGCTGCAGACAAAAATCTCGGAGTAGCCCCATGTTTGAAGTTTGGCTTACATCCCAAATGTCAGCTGTGTTGGGTCATCAAATGTATTCGTTGTAAGCATACCTTTTCCGGTCCCCCCCATACAAAACTGTGGATTTAAGGCATAAATTCACCAATTCCAATATTCTGGTTTGTTCATGGGCGTCTTATCTACAGGCCCTACTAAACCTATGTATGGTACAGTATGTATACAGCTCATTATATTCTTATATTGCCTACTGATATGTATGTATGTAGTTGATATAGAATATGTTAACATCCGAAAGTTCACAGAAAGGGGCGCCTACATACCGTGCCAGGCATGGTCCGAAAGCGAGTGGCAGGTGAGATTAGGAACTATGCGGTGGTAACTATGATGGGGATGAGGATATTGAAGATTGCATCATTAATGCGTATGCACGCTGAGAACGAAGATTCAGCATCTGAGCCATCTCCTGCGCTCCCAGTTCACCACCACCAAGCAACTATTGATGATTTAGAAACATGTCTTCTACATTCTCTGCACACCGATAGAAGTACGAGGCAGTTGGAGGGGATGTTATAAAGGGAGAAATGTCGATCTAGTCAGGCTCTCTGGGTCCATCTGGCATTGCCGGTTAATGGAGTCCCGCTCACGATTTCTTTATGTTTTGTTTTCGTTATGTTTTAACTTGCGACGCACTTGGCAGATTAACTTGCCTCGTTCTGAATCCAGCCGGGGTTCCGGTGATCTCGTGCCCAGACTCTTTATCTACCTACACTAAAATAAATACGTTGCGGGGAAAAGGGTTTCCGGGTGGCTGGCTCTTCATCGCCCCTTTACTGGGGCCGCATAATAGTAATGAATATTTTTTTAAAAAATAAAATAAAAAAAACAAGAAAGAAAGAGAGAGAGACATGTCGAACCGAGCACCATTTGTAACAACAAAAGGCCAAACAAGCTCAGAGGCAGAGTTCTTCCATCAATCCTAGTCGTGATTTCCTCTTTCATTTGTCCATTTCTTCATACAGCATATCTAATTTTCTCACGGTATAACATATATTGAATACCCCACCCCCGGTCCCGACCGCATGCTTGTAACAGGAGTTTTCTGTATTTATATCATGAACGCACGGCAATCTTGTAACAGGTCATTCCTGCTAGTATCATTGCATAGCTAATATGGCGCGCTATGCCTGTGCAGACAATTTGGCTGTCCGTTACACTTGCCTCCAATGCTTACAGAACGCCGGTAATTCTGATTATCAGGTAGTTTAGTATGACATGGGATTTGGGCACTTTCTTACTCGTACTTTTGTTTAGCGATTCCCTAGCTACAAGCACATGTAAAAAAAAATAAGAAATATCTTGTATCCAAGACTATCCAAATATGCTTCTTTACTTCTGTGTGGGACTGGCGAATGTATGCCTGTGACCAATGTATGGTTATATCTTGTATGCTCGTATCGAGAGACCTCAGTAACAGTTATTACCGATATCTTGCAGGGGTCAAAGGAACCCACCCCCCAAATGCATGACCGGAAGGCCACCCTGTATAGAGATGACTCCCAAGGCTACCAAGATGGAGCACATTGCAACATTTTCTTTTTTAAAGTCTGTACGTCTATGGAGCCTTAGGCTACTATGAGAGGGCCCCGTTCCCGCATCGTCAGAAGGCTTGGTTATTTCCTCCACTCGCCCACAGAACAACAGGTCACCCTAACACCAATACCAAGGCCCACTTGGGTCCGCATAGGAGTAATGAGTATTTAATAATTTACAGCGAGCACCATTACGAGCTTGGCTCACATACAAAAGATCGCTTACATATGTACAAACTTAAAAAAACAGATTCTGATACACAATGAATTCATATGGAGCTGAACAATATTGGCTAATCTAACTTGTCGTAGTGAGCCTCAACATTGGCGAGGAGACCATAAGCACAACCAAGAAAGCAGTATTGCAGTGGTGACTGTATATTCCGAACATTTAACTTCTTCACCTGCTGCCAGTTTCGCTTCCTATGATACTATGAATACTCATCAGCTTGTGCTACCTGCCATCTTGAAATGGTTACACTTACTGACTTATTTGTCCCTCCTGCTACCTGGCCCTTCAAAACCGGTGCCATCGTCTATTGATTGAATTCCTTGGGCAGGGGATTGTTGGAGAGCATTACCGCTAGGACAGAACGTGATCACTGGGTGCCATGTTTGCCTAGACACCGATGGTATACTGTACACCAACAGGGATCACACGGCGGTTTAGAAAAACAAACTTCACACGTCAGAACCAGGTTATTGATCTATCAGGGTCACTTACCTTTTTCCAGGTATCACCTTCAAAGCTCTTGTGCTCGAATTGCCTTATGTATATAGTTAAAATTCCACATCGCCATTTCCTAGTCGGGATTTACAGTACGTCTACGCAGCTTTGCATAATACTTTGCTACTTCCTTCTGGGGTGTAAAGTAGGGCGCGATATGTCGGGTTGGAAGCCGCCTGCTCTACCGACTTTGGTGGCATCTTGTATGTCTAAGCTGTCCTCTGATTGGTTGCTCGACAAGTTGAGAACGCTGTTTTCTTGCAGTCAGAATCCCGTAGGTACTCTACAGTAAGAAATGATACATACGCCGAATAGAACAGATGTACATCTACAATGTTTTCCCAGATGCATTTCCACAGTGGTTGGGAGCTCTGCAAGAGTCCCTACAAATGACGTGAGCTTCATCCAGTTAACCTTGGTTTTTAGGGAGGATTACCTAACCAACCAAAGCTCCTGTTTTCTTTATTGCCTCCACATGGGTTAATGCAAGCATATATACATCATCCTCTTCCTCAACAAACTCCGCTTCAAGTAACATCTTGTGTGCATTTTCTTCTGAAAATCCGCGGTGGAGGAAGGAGCGGCAGATGAAATCAGGGCAAGGCCCTGGGAGATGTCCGATTTTTCCTATGCAATTTCCGCAGAGCCAGCAGCATTCTTCTTTTCTTCAAAAGCCTTCTTCAGGACAGCGCAATCAGAGTGCCCAACAGCTACCTGTTGATAGATAGGACGAGAATATCTTCCTCCCCCAATTCGCTCATCTGCTGTTTCCCAATAATCCTTCACCCGTGGTATAAGCCTCCAAAAAGCTTGCCTTTGAACCCTAAACAAGGCCAAAAATGCCCTCTCAGGGTATTCAGAAATCAATCGATCCAATACACCCTCATCATGTCGGGGGCCTTGCTCTCGAGGACTGATATATCGAGGAATGGGTAAAATCTCGTAAACCTCTATAAGGTCTTCAACCGTGCTTCACCATATGCGTGATTCCTCATCATCCTCCAAAGCCGCTATTTCAATAGCATCTCCATATGCGACTCTAAATCTGTAAGAATTGCCTCGCATTCGCTTGTCCGAGGCATGCCGATATCGAAACACTGGGGGTACGGGTAGGCTGGTCTGATGTGTTTACGTCATCTAATTAATTATTCCATTCGGTCACACGTAATGAGGGGTAGTCAAAGAAAATTCCATATCGCTCGCTCCCTTAGGCAATGTCCTTCAGAAGGGAGATTCCTTTTCCAACAGTAGGAGCACTCCTGTGGGGGAGGGATCCTAGGATAGAGAGATGACGACGAACGAGACTTGGATTGAGCCCTCTTCTTTTCTGATGAGCCATGAGAGCTGAACCAGCAGCGCCAGGAGAGGAAAGTACATCGGAGTAGCCTTACCCCAACTCCAATCATAGAGTTCACCAAGATCCTACCACTTCCATCTTGTATATTTTATGATGTATTGGAAAACGGTTTCAGATGTTTGCCCAACCCATAGTGGACAGACTTGTAGTGGTTGCATTTGCTGGTAGGAGGTGAGTGTATGTGATGTCTGCCAGTTGTTTGGTAGGTTTATTGATGTGTTACCCTCCAGGGCATGCCAGACCCGGGATGACTGCTTGATTGAAAACCATTTCCCGGTTATTACATTAGGCCAAACTGGGCAGCACCGAATAAAGAATTTATAAAATTCAATATAACACCATTGCCAGCTGTAAGGTTTCATGTGTGTATCCCACAGCAAAACAATCTTGTGGTATACTCAACGGTAGGTTTTCTTGTCCCATGATTGCCGCTTCAGCCCATCGTCAAATTCCCACGAGTGTTGCAGGCGTTCTAATGGTGTTTTAGGCTTGTGAGAGTCTCCTTCGCCCGGAGGTTGTCGACAATATTGTCCATGGTTGAAGGAAGTGTGCTGAGAAGGAGGTGGGCTTTAAACTCTTCGTCGGAGAATACCAGTTGGAAACCACGGATCCAAGCTTTGCTATCTGTAGTAGTGGTAGCGACTTTGGAGTTGGCGTTGGTCCACCGGGATTCAAATTCTGTGACGTGCTCATTCCAGGTTTTAGATTCATCCTTCTGCATATACAGCACCTGGTTGATTGGATAGATGGTGGAGGACACGGATTTTCGGTCCAGTGAATTCTCCAGTCCTTTCTATGCTTCAGATGCATTGTCGTGGGTACCTATTAGATTCTTGTATTCACTGGTTACAAGAGCTATTATTAATGACCGCGCCTGCCTGTTCTTGCGCTTCCAGTTGTTGTGGGGGTCGATGGTAGGTTTGGTTTCCGGACCTTCCCGTGGATATTGCATCGCTTGGCAATATCCAGCCGGGTCAATCTTAGTAGCGTTTCCTGCATTGTTGTTGTGAACAATGCCCACTGATCTACCAACCTGTGGAAATCCACTGCCGTACTGTCAGCATCCTTCATCTACCATTAGGCATTCGTTACTCACCTCCTTTGTTAGCATAATTGAAATGCTCGCCATCTTGGAAGACCCCTGTTTCATACGTCTGGAGGGCATGCTGGAGTGTTGCGAAAATCAGGCACATGAAGGGGCCACTAATTCTCGCCATGAAGTCGGGGTATCTGTTCCCGAGTTTCTTTGGGCCATCGAAATAGTTCATGTGTATGAACTCCACTGCTTCACTTGCCCTGAACCGCTGACCCCACCCCTGTGATCATATCCTCTTTGTTAGCGAGCGCTTCCATCTTCACCCTCTTATCTCCCACACTTACCACATGTTTCTCCCTTTGACATGTAAACCGATCCTTATCCAACAGCCAGCTCAGTTGCTTTCGAATATACTCGGGACTGCAGTTTTGATCAAACTCATACAGTTTCGCAACATGACGTTTCGCCTCATAAACCAAGTGGGGGTGAACCAAGCAGCGGACAAGTAGCGCAAGTATGATGGAATATGAATCTGAGCTAACCCGGGCTCATAACCTGACAAACTATGAGTTGTGTTAGGCACAGCGGAGTATTGCAGACTTGTAACTACTCCGCTGTGCCTAACACAACTCTCATAGTTTGTTAGAAGGTTGGAGAGAAGGGTGGAGGAGCTGATGAAAGAAGTGGAGGAATATAGGAGGTCGGCTAAATCACGGCTAATGCCAAGATCAGGCTAGAGGTTCACCAAAGGTCTACCAAGCCGCTAGATGACGTCTGGAGCGAGACAACACAAAAAGCAAGTATCGGGAACGAAGACACATTGCGGGCGAAACTGGAACTGTTGATGAGAAAGTTGGAGAGAGAAGTTACTGACCTCTAATCACGATGTCACGGGTATTGACACAGGTACCGAGTTTGGGTTGTCCATTTGTTAGGAATCGGCTAAGGCTAGTATGGTCGTGATCTCGTTCCCAGACTCTTAGGTTATCTGCGCTAAAGCTATCTTCGGCTGTATGCACAGTACATAACTCCAAGAATGCATAGCAAGAAATATTGCAGTTGATTTATCCACACCCAAAAAATAAATCGGCCTGGGCACGAGATCAATTGCAATTCATTTTCAGCATGGATTGATATATATTTTATTTTAATATTTTGACTCGGATATAATAGGGGTAGTCAATAATTAGTTACCAACTTTTAGTGATCACTTGGTGGCGTTACTAGTGTCTTGGGTCACTAACCAAACTA
>Ga0307514_10004061_pt1 | contig 13606 bp, 9 predicted proteins | sample 16_EM_MG_FD_203088 | JGI IMG/M metagenome (GOLD analysis project Ga0307514, IMG submission 203088) | Populus trichocarpa ectomycorrhiza microbial communities from riparian zone in the Pacific Northwest, United States - 16_EM | ecosystem: Host-associated > Plants > Roots > Unclassified | place... | reverse complement strand
CCCTCTCCTCTTGCCCCCCCCTCTCCTCTTGCCCACCCCTCTCCCTCCCCTCGTAGAAGGCACGGCCTCAAACGGCAGTTGAGGGAATGATGACAACGACGTGCTGAGCGGCAGCAGGACCGTGGGGAAGCGGGTGGAGGAGCGGGTGTAGACAACCGGGGTGGAATTATTGTGGTTGGAAACATGTAGTACAATTGTAGCTTTACCGTGACATAATAAAAATGCATTCAGGTAGTTTATGGAATGCATATACATATGCATATGCCAAGGCCCAGTTCGCATATGCGCACATACACGCATATATGCCCGCATATATACTATTCCCAAATAGGCAGGTGGAAAAGACTTTTGTTGTGAACCTCCGTAGGATAGAGCCACAAATACCTTGCAAATGCCTGAGCGTGTATGTCTTGGAGATAGGCTGATCTATTCTTAGATTTGTGCCTGGTAAAGTACAAGCACAGTCCCAAAACACAAACACACACATAACCTGCAAGTACATTCCTAAAATGGTTATAGGGCCAAGTGAGTGGACGATAGTACATGCAACAAATCGATGGAATTTGAGCAAAGAAAAATTCATGCATCTTGTTCAGTTGAAGTGCTTATTTGGATAAGTGGTCAAGAATTATCCTACTGCTCTCAATATCACCAGAGTTTTGCAGGCTCAAGTATCACATTTATCCACTTGGAAAATTTCAGGTCAACCGAAGACAACCCAAGGATATATGTATATACTGGATTTTCATATGATCTTGACCTCTGTCATAATCCCTACCTCCTATTACAGTCCCAAAATAAAAACTTTTTTATAAAATAAAAAAGTATCACGGATCCAGTGCTAACACCCAACAATCTATCGGCGCACTTTGACTTGTTGAGCCTTTGCTGATGCTGGTGGGGCTTGAGAAGAATACACTATATGTACATATATAGGGATCCAGTCCTGCAGGGTCAACATAGGTATTGCATCTCTTTCAGTTACTCATTTGGACAACTGCTCGAATGTTTTGACAAGAATTTTAAGGCCCTGATCCCTGTCACTACACATCCTGTCCAGGGTCCCGGCAATCTAGGTACCTCCCGCAGAGTGGGATGGAGCTTTACCATGTGCAGCTGCACGGCACCAGCTTAAAGTAGACTAGAGTACATGTAGGTACTCTACGGTATTACCTAAGTAACTTGGCGTCTGATCCCTTGTCATCTGTTGATTTCGCCAACACATCAATCATTTCATCCAGGTGAACTGTAGGTAGGTACTTACTGTCGTGAGATTCCGCTCTAAAGCAGCAGGTTTATCCCACAATTAGACACTTGCGCTGGCCATGCTAAGGCATTGATCATCTCCTCTCGTCATCTCGCAGAAGCTTCCCGCGGAGGGAGTGGTACTGGTCCTCCTCCCACCCAAACCCCCCCCCCTCTCTCATCGCGAGACCTGAACCTCAACTAGGTACTCACGCTGCCGCATGTTTGCTCTTTTGAGTGAGGTCTTTTTTGTTTGTTGTGGACTTGTCTAATTGGCTTGCGGTCCCATGCTGTTGGCTAGAACCATGAAACCGTGAGACCGCGCCAACCTTGCTAGTTCTGTCTTAAACTCTGCTCTCTGAGTTTATTGGGTGTCGCTGCCCCTCACGGTAGCCACTCTACCTACTTGGTTCTGGCCAAGCAGCTGATCATCGGTGCGGTCGCTTCTTAACCTCCGCCTCCTTCGGGCTTTCCCTCTTGCTGCCTCTTATCGACGAGACATTCTTAGCCTATTCAACGTCGGCCACGTCGGTTTAGGGTCCAGCCACTAGTACTTACCGTACTGCGTTCCCTTCCCCGACCGACTCCCCCTCCACCGTCCCCCTCCCTCGCTCCCTCCCGCTTTACTGGCTCATTGCTCGTGCCATCCCAACTTAGCGGATCATAGGCAGCACGGGAAAGCCGAACGCTCCAACCTGGAGTGTATCTACCTAACTCTGCTTCCCTGCCTCCGAATTTTTTTCCGGTTCTTGTCGTTTTTATAGCTGTGGTGCAGACTTGAGCGGTTTATTTTTGTATGTGTATCTTTGCGTTGAGGATAGGGCAGCTTGACGGCACACAACCGATCAAGCGAGACGTCAACTGGAGCTTTTGAGCAGCAAATAAGGGTCTTGGTGAGTAGGCGATAATGTTGACGAGAGCATTGCGAAATTCAATTTCTCCGCTCCTGAACAAACCCTCCCCATCCCCACCCTTCACATTCCTGAGACTCTTGCGAGGGAGATGTTGGAGGGGTATCGTGAATGGAGAGTATCTATTGGCTATTCACTTATGCATCGGGACTTGTACAACTCAGTTGGCGGGGGGAGGGGTTAATTATGACGATGTAGCACGAGGGATAGTGCTTCTGGAAGGAGGTCCCAGGGGTTTATGCTCAAGTACAATTAGCTAATTTCTACTCTTTGCGCAGCTTGCTTGAAGACAAGATTTCTTGGAGAACTCGGCCTTCTGCTACCAACGAGACTACTCATACTCACCTTCCGTTAGCGATATCGGCATTCTGATCACTGGCATTATCAGTGATAGCTATCCTACTGCAGCTGTCATATCTCCCCAACACTTGGGCATCAGCTTTCCTCAGTGCGTTGGGACAAACGTCCGGGCTTTTATAGTTGGATCTACAGAGCCAACCTTTCAGGAACGGGGCCTTCCCTTCTGTCCTACAGAGTGCTAGTTTATCGAGAGCGAAGTGCGGGGAAAATTGCAAAGGAAAAGAGGGCTAGGAGCTTGAGTGAGTTCACCTTATTCCCTGATTTGTGACACCTGGATTCTATACTTTACACATTCCAGTCTCTTACACCACCTTGGGAAGCGATTTTGTAACGAGTGACTCTCATTCGCATGCCAGTGATATTCTGGTGACAAATTTGTGAGGTGTGGCTAATTCCCAGGAATCGTAGAAGAACTCTGCACCCAGCAGTACAGACGAAATCATGGCCTCCTCAACATCCGCTTCCAATATGCCCCACCCACCCCCCTCTCTGCAGCAGCATGCCCACCAGCAACCGCAGCAGCACCAATCCCAACCGCAGCAGCACCTACAGGGATCAATTTTGCCAGCCTCGCAGCAAGCACGGGAGCCGAACCAACACAATGCTGCACATCAAATACATACGAACAAGTCCTCGACGTCGTCATTTTTAAATTTTTCCCCTCCCGGAGTTGGATTCAATTCACAGAGCTCGGGATCTACTCTTAGTGGGGGAGTCGGATTGGATAGTTATCGGTCCAGTTCACAATCATCCTCACAAAATTTTCACCAAGGTTCATCAGGTGTGCAGGAAAGGGGATCTTCTAAGACTTACAATCCGCCATCGTTGCAAAATCAAACTAGCTTTGGTTCATCTACTGGAGCTGCATCAGTTTCTTCATACCAAGTACAAGAAGGGGTAAGTTGAAAGTATGTGTGCCGGAGCAACCGCGAATGCTAACAGATAAGTATTTACAGCAACCATTGCAGGAGCAGCTCCCACAGTCAAACTATACTTCCACATCACAGTCGCACAATCAGCAACAGCAACCAGTAAAACAACCGACTGACGATTTATATGCTTCTCTGCTATCTCAGCAGCTCCAGCCTCAGCCTCAAATGTCTCACCCGGTTCCAGATGCATTCATAATGACCTCACATACGGCGGGGAATACTAAGGTATCCTCGTCAAACGACCACTCTGCGGGGAATACTAGAGGCACGTTTGGGCAATCTCAGGGCTTTGGATCGGTTTCGGGGTCCAATTCGATGTCGGGGAGTGGGGCATCAAAGCCGAATCACAGTGGGCCAGGGTTTTGGGATGTTTCTAGCGAAATCGGAGGCACGGGGCTGGGGGGTAGTCAGCTTACAAGTTCCGGGTCATCAAATGCACCTCCAGGAAGTGGTGGATCACCGACTGCTGGGGTTATTGCCAGACCGACCCCGCCGAGTCAAGGCTATCAGCCCCCTCATCAGCAGTCGCAGCATGATCGAAACCCACCCTTTGGAGGTGGGTCAGTAACTGGCTCACTCTCTGCTTCAAAGGCCCCACAGAATCAGAGTCCTGCGAATTATATTCAGTCACAACCACAATATTCAGTTTCCACGAGCAATATATCGCAACTCTCACAGACATATAGTGGGTTTAACGCTTCTACTACAAGCCTCCCTTCCGTGATCAGTGTACCCCAATCAAACCCAGCCCAACAGCGGCAGCCATCTCCCTCTGTATTTCCACTCCCTCCGGTGGGCTCCCATCAGCAACCATCGGGGAGTTACTTTCCGCAGAACTCACAACAGCAAAGTCAGCAGCAGCAACCAGTATCACAGAGGAATAGCCAGATCCCATCACGCTCTTCACCACACGTGCAAGCCACAAACCCAGGTACAAGCCAGTCACCCCACTATTCTCCGCTACTACAACACCGGCAGAATGACGGGTCCCCACATCATAATATAAATCAGCACACCACTACTGCAGTCATTGGTAGTCCACATGGCAGCCTCACAGGTACTGCTAACCCCGGTTCCGCGGGGACCAGGGCAAGCGGAAGGGGGAGCTTGTACTCACCACCCCCTGCTCCATCTCAAAATGCCCCAAGCATAGGTGCTTCTGGGCACGCCGGAGCAGGATCGGATCGTGGGAATGCCGGTAACGCGGCTGCCAGAGAAAGGGAGCGAGAGCGAGAGCACCGAGAAAGGGAGCAGCGAGAGCAACGAGAAAGGGAACAGCATGAGAGGGAGCAGCGTGAGCGGGAACATCATTACGACCATCATCAACCACCCCTGGGGGGGCCTGGCCGTCAACCCCAACAATTGAGGTTCACACATCCAAGTGGTCTTGGAAGATCTGGAGGCATGGCCATCGACACGTCCAACATTCAAAATCTCACTTCTCCAATTATTGTGCAGAATCCTGGTAGTGGAGGTCCACTCTCACCGAACTCCTTTTCTCCCAACGGAAGTGGCGGGATGAGGGATCCAATTACTTTGTCTTCGAATAACCCGGCGCTGCACAGAGCTCTCCTCACACCCATCACTCATCCTGCCCCCCCTCCTGCTCCGAGCGCACCTCCGACAGCCAGTACACCGGGAACTGATTACTACTGGGGACCGAGTAGTGCGACATCGAGTAGGTGGGATCGAGAAGAAGAAGGTGACTATGGGACTCCGGCTCCTGGACCAGCACCGAGCACAATGACAAGTCTCAGGGGAATGCCTGGCTCGGCAAGGCAAGTTCAAAGGGGTGGGTTGATCGGATTTTTGAGAGGTCAAGGTGTGGGTGATGATGCGCGCAGGATAGCCAGGAGTGGGCCACCAAGTGGGGGCCTCAGCAGTGGAATGGACCTTGGTGGCTTTTCTGGAACAACTAATGCCGATAGGAGTAGGGATAGAGACAGAGACGATGACCTGGGGAGGGGGCATTCTCAAGCGTCTTTGGAGAGACCACCGAGCGTCGGTGATGACCCAGAGTTTGATACAGATCCTATACCGGCTGAGTATAGACCGATGAGAAAGATTGGTGATGAGGAGAAAGCTAGAGGTCCGGGAGGTGGAAGCCATTCTCAAAATCAAGGACCACCTCCCAGACCACAATATCAGCAAGGATATGTTCCCCAGAATGTTACTCTTCACCATGGCAACCCGCCAAACTCGCCCCCATCTATCCACGCGCCTATTGGCTATGGCAATGCTCAATATACTTCAAAAAGTCAACAGGGGCCAGCACGGATTATGGGAATGCAGCCATCATCGGCCTCTTCGTCTACCTCAACGTTGCCTACAAGCAGCACTACCACCCAGGCGGCGACAAGGGAAAGTATCATGCGGGGACAGTGGGTTGGTGGTACAGCTGCTGTTGCAGGACCAGCCCCAATTACCCACTCAGCTGCCTCATCTACAACGGGAGGTCATCAAAGAAAATCCTCAGAAAACGCGATACAGCAGCAAATGCAAGAAAGAGCCAAGCAACCAGGGAGTATTGTATCTGGTGTTCCTCCGATGCGCGAGCAGCCAAAGCGAGTGTTCTCGACCGATACGATCAATTCACAAGAATGGAGTCATGTATCCCCAGTCTCTTCCAGTTACCATGGAGGTTATCAGCCTCCACAACACCAGCTCCCACCAATGCCAAAGAGCAGCACGGGAATGACAAATACGACTACTGGGTCTTTCACCAGGGCAGAGGATATGCTCTCCAGCAGCCTTTCCCCGGACAAACTTGAATCAACTACCAATCCGAGTGCAGTGCCGTCACCGGAATTATTTCAGCATCACCACCCTCTTCATCATCGCCCCGCTCACCAGCAGCAAAAATCACAGCCCCCAGCACAAGGTCAGCCACATCATGATAGATCTGTTAGTGTAGATGAGGAGAAGTTGGTTTCCATCCTGAAGGGTTTGTACAAGGTTCTTCCTGATAGCCATATACAAAGCTTGCATAATTTCGCTCTTTACCTCTCTGAAGATGCGCTTGCTGCCGAGAAAGCGCAGAGGTTGTTAAATGGAAAGGCTACACCAAGTGGAAATAGGGGCTCATGGGGACCTGGTGCAATGCCTGAGGATATCAGTGACCGTGAATCTAGGTTAGATGCGCTCGCTAAGGAAAGGATGCGGAGGTGGAGTGAGTGGGTTAAGGTTGAAGAGGCTGAGAGAAAGAAACACGTCATGGCGCTTGACCCAAGAAAGGGTAAAGATGTTGCTGGAAAAGGCAAGACGGCTGCCTCTTCGAACGCCCACACAAGATCCAATATTGAAAGCGGGAGGTTGAGCGGAGGATCGGAGAGCTCTTCTGGAGTGTTCGTGAGGAGCGATGGGACGCTTCAAAGTGGAACTGGAGAAGTCATTTCTCCCCCAGCTAGTGCCGTTGGCCCGGGGAAAGCAACAACAGTTGCCCACTTAGCAGAGGCTAAGTCTCCTAAAGGTGGCATGGACAGTTCCTCGCATAAGAATCCATTTGATACTGAAACTGAAGCCGAACTAGATACTGAAGACGAAGCTACGGATGATGACGGGGATATGCGTAATATTAAAAGAAGGTTGGATAATGTGGAGCAACCTGGAAGTGGGATGCAACCTTTACCACCCCCACCGAGGATTGTGAGGATTGATGATGGGTCAACAACTCCACCAGCTAGCTTAGAACCATTCCTGAACAAGACCAATAAGGATCAGGATAATGATCGGAAGAACACCAGCAGCCCACCTCTTCAAACCTTACACCATCACCACCCCCCACATACTGATGTCAACTATCAATACGATCACTCGGCAAGGCGCAGAGACCGCAACAACAGCACCCCCCCCGAAGCTCCGGAGCCACCACCAGAGACCCCATCTCCCACTCCGACGTTTGTCCAGGTTGCAAATGCCCCGAAGGTGGATTTGGAATTGCAGATGCCGAGGCCTGTTCCTGGTATTCCTGCAATCAGACTCGACCCCAGTGCAAGGAAGCGGGTAGAGGATGATGACACTTCCACAATAGCCGACTCAGACCATCACAGACCCGATTCGGATGCAGGGCATAGGGGTCAACCTGGTGCCACGCCATTTTATCCAAAGTTCTCGAAGCTAAAGGAGAATCACCGCCCCATTGATATCAAGCATTTGACTTCGGTTATTGCTGCATTCATGAAATCCGGCTCTGGCCCAGATTCTGGTCCCGATATTCCGCAATTCTTGCACATGGCTTATCAAGCTCTAGATACAGCTACGCATTCGCCAAGCCTGGATACCTACCTTAGTGACGCTAGGCGAAGGTTAGATACCAGGACAAACCAGCTTACCACGAAGTACAGTGCCGAGGCAGCGGTGAGGAAACAGCAGCAGGCGGTGCAAGTCGACACGTACTGTAACCGAGGGGCGACGTACGAGGAAGTGGAATCCATTGAAAAGCGGTTCCAGCAAGAAGAGGCGCAAAGAAAGATTGAGGTTGAAGCTCAGATCTACCAGGTATTCGAAAATGACTACGTCGAGATTGCGTACAAGGACGTCAAAGGTCAGTTGGAGGTCCTCGGTGGGAGGTGGTACGACGAGGTTAAGACTTGGTTATTAAATACCGCTGCTGGGGCTGCCGAGAGTGCGGCAAGGTCGCAGCCAAGTGGGACGGCGATGCATTACTATCTCTTGCTGGAGGCTGTAGATTTGTTGAACAAGTTGCATGTTTCAATGGAGGAGCATGAACACGTACTTCAGGGGCTTGTGTCGGATAGGAACCAGCGCTACCTCCAAGTTTCGATCTCCCCACTCATCATGCAAGGCAACACCGAAGACGCAGCGGAGGCGGAGAGGAGATTCTGGATGGATGAGCAGGGACGCGGTTTGGTGGCACGTGCAGACTCGGTCAAGAGAGCTAGTGATCATGCTGCAGCGGTGGAGCGCATAGTATCCGACTTCGTTAAGGGACTGAAGTGCAAGTTTGAGGAGGTCGTGCGTGAGACATATGAGGTTATCTTCAAACTTCCTCCCTCTACACTACAGACTCAACTCTTTAGGCGGTTTTTTGATGACATCGGCACCAACAAAATCACCTTGGTACACCACCCAGATGGAGAGAATTTGGCAGCTCCACTTGAGATAATTGGGGTGATTGGTGACTCAGTGCAGGCTCTATCGGACATTGTTGGGTTGATCAAGGTGAGCTTGGATTTGCAGGCCCAAGCGCAGATAAGGAAATGCGAGGCCCAATGCTCGTTGCAAGTCGTGCAGGACTATAATCGGAAGAATGGGATTACAGCACCACAGATTACTGCAAATGCAGTCACAGCAGGGTTGGCGCTAGTGTTGCCTGGTGCTCTGAAACGGCTGAGTGAGGAACAGGGGCGTACTGTTGCGGATGTGTTGGAGGAGAGCATGGATGTTGTGCGAAGGCTTGGGGCTCTTGTTGCTGCGCTCAAGAAAGATCCTGGGAGTAGCGGGTCTTCTGTCGCCGGGAGTAGTTCAAGGCATGGATCACAGGTGGGAGGAGGTGTAAAGCCGGAAAGGCATCAGCAACATAATAACTCCCATAATCAGGTCTCGCCTCGGTGGAATGAAGTTCTCGAGAGTCCATTGTGGCCACCAAGCAGCGCAAATGTTGGTTCTGGGAAGGATGCAGCGTGGGCATTTATGGCACCGGCGCAGGTCCAGATGCCGCAAATGCCACCGATGCATTATCACCACCAACAGCCCCAACAAACACCACAACAACCGCAGCAACCCCCTATGCCACCTCCACATCAGACCCAGCCACAGCTGCAGCAACATCCTCAAGTACATCACCCACAGCATGCACAGTCGCCGGGATTTTCGTTGATTGGTAGTTTGAGAGTAGTAAGTTATTTGCATTATTCCCCCCTGTCTGACCCATGTGGTGTTGATATTGGTATAGGCAAGAGGAGTCTCTACACAATCAGGGCCCCATGGCCTGCTGATGAGCCCAGTTGGCTATTCGGCGCAAGTTCCGGGGGCGGCATTTTCTCCAGTGGGGCAAACGGCACAATTGCAGTTACAAATAGCGGCATTACAACAGGCGCACCAGGTACAACAGCAGCAGGCACAGCAGCAGGCACAACAGCAGGCACAACAGCAGGCACAACAGCAGGCACAACAGCAGGCACAACAGCAGGCACAGCAACAGGCACAGCGGCAGCAACAACAAGGGGCAGGTTGGAGTGCAATGTATGGAACTGGGCAAGGGGATGGGGCAATGGGGGTAGAGAGGAGGTTCTAGGGTAGTTGAGGTGTGGGTAGTAGGGCTAAGGTTTTCTGTTGTCCACATGCGACTTTATTTATTTTCTCGACTGGGTATTTATATTATGGTGGGGGAGGTTTTTGTCAGGTTTGGCACAATCGTGGTCGGCCTGGATTGCATGATGGCTTTATTTTCACGTAATTTTTGATGCTGGTTTATATGTATAGGGATGGGCTGGGGGGAGAGGTTCTATTTTCGGCTCTCCTTGGGTCGGGGATTTGGGCGGGCTTTTGTGTATATAATCTAGGTGTGCTGGGGCTGACATTTCATGGAGCAGTGTAGCTATAGTTCTTTGGAGCTTGGGTCTTGCCTCTGGAAGTGATGGAGACAAACGAAGTATATTATCATCAGACAGATGCGATACTTCACAGCGTTTCCAAGATTACCCTGAATTGTCGATAACAATAGTAACTGTACTAGGTAGTACACTTAGGATACCTAACCTTCAGTTTCCATGGCAACCATTTGTTAGTAAATAAATACATACATACATAGTACCATTACATAATACCTACCCATCTTTTTTTTTTTTTTTTGAATCATTATTCGTATTGAGCCTATCTAGACTATGACGAAGGACTGCAGCCTCCTGTTTTACTAGGTGTACACACCTTTCCGCCTCTACCTTTCAAAAACTTTCTGAAGAGCAGAAAAGAAAGTCAAGCTTGTATTTCGCATCAAAGAAGATCAACGATATGTCAAGTACTTGGGTAGAAAGTGTTTTGGACTCAAATCTGTGATCTTTTGAGGGAGATTGGCGAAGACCTCAACCTCAGCAAGATTACCTACCATTGTGTCCGTCCGACGTAACATTAACACCAAAGCCTCCGTCTATCTCTGCCTGCAACTGCAGGCTTATGTAAGAGGTGTCGGAAGCAACAATAATATACACATCATTGTCGATTGATAGCACGAACTGGAGTGTATTTGGCAGCAGGACGTGATGGAGGAAGCTAATTACGTACTGGTAGGTAGGTGGTAGTAGGTATTTGTTTCAGGGTGGATTGGTCGGAATTCAAGTTGCTGGCTTTTGGAGGTGTCCTTGTACCGTTGAAATTACCGTAGCTGGTTGGTGGGAATATAAATGCTTGCGAGGTGGTGGAGGTGGGAGAGGTCGCTGTCAAGAGGATGATGGTCGAGGGGATAATGGTAGAAATAGAAGAGATAAAATGATAATAAGAAAGGTTATATATAAGGAGTTTATTCACCAGTACATAGGGGTAGTCTGGTTGCCTATAGAGGTAGCATTGGCCCGTAGATGGTTAGATCCATTATCTGAACCCATGTCATGCAAGTTGTACGAGTCTCAGCGGGCTAGGAGACACCATAAGTACACCTCTATCCAAATTTGTATATCTAAAGATATTCGATCTCTCCTACCTACCAAGTCATCGAATAGATCCATACTCTCAGGCAGGGTTGGAGTATTATTACCCAATTGACCAATTATAGGTACATACTATACCACTATTTCTTGCATCAAAGTACAGGGTCATACATATAAATTTCCATGTGCTATTATGTTTCTACTGTGGTGGAGAGGTATGTACATACAATTTTGCAAATGTAACCAACTACCCACCAGCGTAACATATGCAAAACAGCCAGAAAAAAAAAAAAGATACAAGAAATTAATCACTAGATTATCCACTAGATTATCAGCACAACCTACATCTTATTCCCAGAGTTGGAGTTTAGGTACATTGTAATGCTGGAGGGGGTGGCGGGGAAAGATAAACCTGTGAGAGGACGGCAAGCGAGACGGCAAGAGTTAGCTATGGAATTGGAAGATATGTATAGGGAGGGTTTCTCACAATCAATCAAGACAATCATTGTCACTATGTCAATTGCAAAGTAACTAACACTGGCGGTATCAAATGCGGAAGGCTTCACCTTGGCCTGGGCACATCCCACGCCTTTGGTATGCCGATGTGGCATTTTCCCTGCTCTCTGACTTCAACTGCTGATTTTGACTTATCCCCGAGATAGCGGCAGAATCCGTAAGGTCCTCAATCTCAGCAGCCAAGATACCAAGATTCTTTTCAGCATTTGCGAGGTGATAGGCGACCACTTCGCGCTGATCCTCCAAATCAGCCAGCCGTGCCCCAAATGCTGCATTGAGCTCACCCACTTTGAACTCACAAGCCTGCTCTACCGCCGTAATTCTCGCCATACATTTTGTCTCGAGATTCGCGAGTAATTTGGTCACTTGTGCGTCATCTCGAGTCTGAGTTATCGTGGCGCTTGCTGTAGCAGTGCTAGCCCCAAGTAAAAACCCGTGGTGGTTGACTCGGCTCGAGTTTCTAATAGATCGTTTCCCTCTCTGTACTGCCCGCTCTTCCTTACGAGCAGCACGTCCCTTTTTAACCCAGTCACGCAAATTTTCAATTTGCAAGTTTAGGCGGTTTCTGCAACGAGAATATGCAATACTGGCCGTAGTGTGAATACCACTGGGAGCTTCTGAGCAAGTAGACTTGGGAGCCTGGGATTCAGAGGTCATGTTGTTTTCTGGGATTGTGCCGAGCCATGAGAGAACGGCCGCCTTTTCCTTCTTTCCAGAAGCTACTAGAACTGGCGTCGTCGCCGAGTTTATGAAAGCTGGCCCACTGGTTGTGGGGGACGGTTTAGAGGACTCTGGCATGGCGTGTGGGGTGGTTGGATTCTTCTTCTGCGGAGCCAGTGTCGGGAGGAAGGGATCCTGCTCGCCCTGCTTCCCGAGAGACTGAGGCGTAAGAGGCCCAGGGTTTGGGAGTTTTCCGACAGGACTCTTGCCTTGCGCGACGCTCTGTGCAGGAGTCTCCGTAACCATGTGCCTCTGTTTACAAATCTGCTGTTCATCTAATATACCATCGCCAACATGGTCCCCGGTAAAACCGGGATCTGCTACTTGGAGAGACCTTAGATACCCACGTAGATGATGGATTTTTGCCAATTCCTTCTGGATACCTTTGGATATCTGCTGCCTACGGAGTATCTCCAGATTCGAAGCAGTCAGGGCATTGAATGGTCCAAAGATCGAAGCCCCTACAGACACTGCATCGCCACTTGGGCCAGCAATATCCCGCTGGTGAGGGGAGGAAGAAGGGCACTTGTCTAGGTCTGGAGGGTTGCAGTTGGTGGTATCTATGGGTGTGATTTGCTTGGAGGCTTGAGAGCGTGGGGAAAGGTCATTTGGCCGACTCCTTGAATGTCGATCCATTATTTGATTCTATAAAATGCTAGTTAGGTCAGGCCAAACAGTAGGGGCTTTTGGTGGGGTTGGAATACAGGAGCGATTCTCCTCCTGCTGGTGATCATATGCGGCTATAGTATATCCAGCCTAGGAAGGGAATCTGGGCTCTAGGAGATTGATTGATTGTTGTTGTTGTGCCTAGTGTCAAGGCCCAATTGTTGTATAGACTGAAGTGCTGCCTAGTCTGTTGTTGTGCCCAGGCGTAAATACTCGCCCAGCATAAATAAATTTGTTGTTTAGTGGAGGTAACTATCTTGGCAATTTCGAAGGAACAAAGCTACGGCGAAGTTACCCTGAACCGCGTTTCTGACAACGGTCCCAAGAACACGTACTGTAGGCGGCTAGCTGTTTTTACAACTAACCAATGCCTTATAAGTTAAACCACCGGCAAGAATGGACGAAAGTAAAATAATGTATTGAATTAAACATTAGGTATCAAAGATTGCAAAGACATGGAAAACCATATACAGAGAACATAGTAGTACCAAATTAGCACGAACAGCAAAACTAACATGCAACTGTGTTGGGTTATGGCCTCAAAAACAAACAACCAGGGAGCAAAGGGGAAATACAGCTTGGTGGCAAAAAAACTCATACCCTTGTATGAGTTTTTGTATGAGTTTTTGCTTGGTGGGGTATGAGTTTTTTT
>Ga0307514_10004060_pt1 | contig 13606 bp, 9 predicted proteins | sample 16_EM_MG_FD_203088 | JGI IMG/M metagenome (GOLD analysis project Ga0307514, IMG submission 203088) | Populus trichocarpa ectomycorrhiza microbial communities from riparian zone in the Pacific Northwest, United States - 16_EM | ecosystem: Host-associated > Plants > Roots > Unclassified | place... | reverse complement strand
CTCGGTGTATGCTGTACTCGGTGTATGCTGTACTCGGTGTATGCTGTACTCGGTGTATGCTGTACTCGGTGTATGCTGTACTCGGTGTATGCTGTACTCGGTGTATGCTGTACTCAGTGTATGCTGTTCTGAGAGTATGCTGTACTCAGTGTCTGCTGTACTCGGTGTATGCTGTACTTGGTGTATTCTGTACACTGTGTATGCTGAACTCAGTGTAAACTTTCGATCACGGCATAGTGCGATAGTGAGTGATGACTTAACTCCATATTCTTAGGGGATGGTAGAGTTAAGGATGAGAAAGAGTGAGATGAGAGGAGGTGGGGGAAATGATCATGAGAAACTGGGACTTAAGAGAACTTCGTGAGTGAGTCAATTTACTATCACAAATACAGCAGGCAGGAGTTCCGATCCAGCATATAACATTATCGATACGAGGTCTTCTCAACTGCATCAGGCAGGACATCCCCCTGATTTCTCATATCTGCTCATATCATTTACACTGTTTTCATCTTCATCCCCCATCTCTCTCTTTCTCGTGCCAAACACTACCATCATTGCAGAATACAAAGTCAAGTCATCCCCCTTTATCTCTCCATATCATAATCATGAGTTAACAACAAATACAGCATACACTAAGTAAAGCATCCACTAAAGATAGTGAGACTTCCCTTCATTATGATGATTATGAGTTGACTCCTGAATGCAACATCAACTTCCAGTGTGCCTATGTAAATTATCGACTGCCTTCCACCAGCTCTCTATGTGAGCTCAATGGTAGAGTCAACTTGTCACATTCCCAGGGTTGCGAGGTAACTAACATATTAAATTAGTCTGAACATTCAGTTTGCCGTCCATCGATTGCCTCTAAGTACGCATCCTGACTCGTCCTATTTCAGCCTTGAAGTTCACATGATCATGGCCGCCAAGTGCATCTCCAAACTCGCAAGATTACGGCCTCCAATTAATCTCATTCATGGCCTCCATGTGTATCTCCAAACATCCTACATTGCGGTGTCCGAGTTCTCACAATCATGACCTCCAAGTGCATCTCCAAACTTGCTCGATCATGATCTCGGAGTGTATCTCTGAGTTCACCTGATGACAGCATCCAAGCCTATCTCCAAATATCATTGATTACCACCTGCCAGTGACTCACCAATCTCGCTCGATCACTGCCTTGGAGTGTATCTCTGAGTTCACTTGATCCTCTTCATCAGGCACACCTTGAATTGCTCTCAAGCACTGTTTACAGTCAGTCAAGACATACCGTGTGTAGAATGGGCGATATTGGGTAGCTATATTGATATCCAAATGAGAATACAGACTGAATATATGAGTTTTAATAGTTGTTGAATAATAAGTAGTAGCTATGATTTTCATGTGCTCCAGCAGCGTTTCTAAAGAAGATGTTGTATTTCCCAGACTGTGCTATGGTGAATTATTGTGCTCCAAGGCTTGTAGTCAGCGGTCCCAGGCATGTCACCAGTGCTCCCCAGTGTGCCCAATGTCCTCTCCCGCGCTCCGAGATGTTCCCCATCCTACCGCATTCACTCACTCGGTACTCCTGTTCCCATCATCATGGATTCCTGTCACTCTCAAGGACAGCAGAAGTGTCCTCCTAGTGTCTGATACTCTCCTGAAATTAACCCATCTAAGGTTACACTGCACATCCTCTCAGATACTCTTGGAGACTTCCAGTGACTCAAATAAATTTTGCTGATGTAGCAGTCTGGAAGTGAGCAAGTGGAGTCATAATTCTCAAACCAGACATGGATGACTATGCAAAGCCAAAGTCATACTGCACACTGTTACCACCCAGCTGCATGTGAAAGGTCGTTGAAAAGATAGTTGTGGAACTGTGCCCAACGAGGCCAATTGGAGTAGACTACTGCGTGATGGACAGTTTACCAGTGGACAAGGGTGTTGTTCCATCGATAGAGTAGCCATCATTTTCGCCAGAGTCCATGCAGCATTCACTGACAGCAACCCATCTGGTGTGCGTTTGAAGGATATTAAAACAGCATTCCCAAGCATTGCAAAAGAAAGGCTTGTCAACGAAATGAAGGCCAAGCATATGGATGGAAACATTACATGATACACAGGAAGATTTCTCTCAGAAAGAATGGTTGAAATCAAAATTGAAGGCAATGCCATGCTGAGATACCAAGCGAGGGATAGGGGTCCTGCAGGGCCCACCTTTGTTACTGAGCCCATTTGGGATCTATACCTTGTGACTGATTTAGTGGGCCAAATAGTACCTTTTAGCCAAAGGACTCTTGTCGGTGCATGACCGCAGTTGGCCGGCAACTCATAGCAACAGCATCCTGGTTGCCATAAAATTTCAGAAATGCGCTGCACAGGCATCGCCTGGGCACATTGGTGATGGCTGCAACTTGATTGAACAAAATTTTAGTGGTACTGCTCACACCCAGATAATGTCACAAGATTCACCATTGGCTGAGGGTTACAGTACAGATAACAGTCGGAGACGGCTGTACACAATTTTACAAAGAAACCACACACTGGCTAGGTATCTGGATGGACATGCACCTGATGTTTAAGATGTACCACAACAGATGTATGAAGACAGCGAGGGCAGCTGAAGCTAGACTTTGAACCCTTAGAATGACGTACGGGATTGTCCGGGAGACAGTGACAGCAATCTCAATTGATGGCATCCACGCGGTTACGCTCTATTGGAGCCGGCTCTGGTGTGATCCCGAAGAAATAGGCAGGAGGTATGATCTCCAACTCCTTCTGATTTGCCAAGCCAGATCCATTCTGGGGGCGCTGCACATTACACCACTGGAGGCACTGGTCAGTGAGGCATGGCTTACACCTGCACCTGTAATGCTAGACCCCAGATAACACAGATCCACGGCCACAGTGGCAAATGCTTACAGACTAAAGCTGAGGGAACTACACCAGAACTCCACTTCTGGTAAAACAATATGCATAGTAGTCACGAAGGAGCATTACAATTGCGAGACAACAAAATCCTTGAACTGGCCTTGCCCCGGTTGAACAATCAGTACTTGCGGCCATCATACTGTACAACTCTACGGCTGCGTAAGAGCTGTGCAATGCTGACCATAAGAGAAAGAAGCGAATCTGGAGAGGTGGTCCGGATGTAGTTGGCAGATGGATTACACTCCGAGGATGGTTGAGTGGGTGCTGCAGGAGTATGCAACCACGGACACAAATTGAGGTCTTACTATAGGTATCCACTCACCGGATCCTGGGCAGTCTTTGATGCAGATCTGTGGACGATCGTATTCTCACCCAATGGGACGATCAAGAAGGGAACAATCCAACATGGTCAAGGAGTGATGATTGTTGCATTGTTTAGTGATTAACAAAGTGCCATTCAAAGGATAGATCATCTGGAGCTGACCTGTGGCGAGCAAGTTTGAAGATGGATCAATCAAAGCATGCAGGCCATCCACCCTCATGGCATCACAACAGAGACACATTGGATCCCTGGCTACTGTGGCATCCCCAGAAATGAAGCAGCAGACTGCTAAGTGAACACAGCCAGAGACGCCAATGGATTTGTGATAATTGTGTGGCAATACACTTCAGCTTCCAACACCGCCAAATGGATCTTCAAAGGACAATGAGCAGCCCAGGCCCAGTGGGTGGCCAACAAATGCGGTAAACACTTTGTCTACAGACTGATGAGCAATGTGGGCAGTAACATACCAATTCCAATGGCAAGTGCAAAGTCAATGGCAATACGATTCTACCAACTAATGTGTAGGCATACACCTAGCATCACCAAAATGTATTTTGGTCTCTCCGAGCCTCTGGGTGTGTATGAGAGTAGGCGGACCAGAATCCCAGAGTCATCAAATACCAGAGTTTGCTGGACCAATGCAGTTGCATTCGGATGTACCTGAGAGCACTAGGGAGTGGCGATGACAATTCTGGGGGCACCTGGGAGCACAGACCACAAGCCTGGGAACGCCTGGGAGTGCCGACCATATGCCTGGGAGTGCCTTTTATTGGTGGTGACAGGCCTGACAGCACAGGTGACAAGTCTTGAAGCACCGACCGCAAGCCTTGGGGGCAGCAACAAGCCTGGGATGACATCGAATCACTGTAGAGTTTTGTGGGAAAAACATCATCTTTGGGAACACTGCTGGTGCTCCTAGAAATCATAGCTACTACTTATCATTCAACTATTTTTAAAACTGATGAATTTACTGTGAATTCTCCTCTATGTATTGGTATAGCTACCGATCAACACACAGTATGTCTCGACTGGCTACAAGCTGTGCTTGAGTGCAAATCTAATTGCACCTGATCATAACGCTGGAGCGAAACCATAGCTACACTCCGTGGCTGTGATCGAGTGATTTTTAAGATGCACTTGAAAGCCATCATCGAGTGAACTTTGAAATGCACTCCACGGCTGTGATCAAGCTAGATTGGAGGAGTACCTGGAGGAGGTTGATATGGAGGCAGTCGATGGGAGGCACGGCAGCAGCTTGGGACTCTATTCATTGGTTAGTTAGCTCAACACTATGGGAATATGACAAGGTGACTTTACCTGTAAAGCTCATATGGAGAACTGGCTGGTGGCAGTTGATCTGTGCAGGGAGGCACACTGGCAGTTGAAGCTACATTCAGCAGTTAACTCGCAATTGTGGGAATAAAGGGATGACAGACAATTCAGGTGTGTACTGCACTCAGTGTATGCTGCATTCGGTGTATGCTGCAACTCGGTGATAACTCATGATCATGGCATCAAGAGATACAGTCGGATGACTCAACTTTATCTTCTGCGATGATTGTAGCATTGTGGATGTGGGAGAGAGCACAGGGGGAAGAAGATCACAATGATATGCAGGACACAAGCAGATATGAAAAATCAGGAATATGTCTTGGTTGATTAGGATGAGAAGAACTCGGATTGGTGTGTTACACACCGGATCACTGCATGTACATGCCATATTGGGGATGGTACAACGACTCACACACAAAATTCACTGAAGTACCAGTTACTCATCAAGATTTGCCCCATCTCATCTCATCTCTCTGTCTCTCTTTCTCCATTGGACCTTCACCTAAGAACACGAAGTTAAGTCATCCTTCTCTATCTCTCCATGCGATGATCAAGAGCTAACACTAAGTACAGCATACACTGAGTTCTGCATTATCCTAAGATCGACTGTATTCCACGCACAGCCAGTCTCTCCGCTCTCTACAGACCTTGTTGTACTGAATTCTCTACATTCCCACAATTATGAGTTAAACAATGAATAGAGTCTAAACTTCTATTGCAGATACCTCCAGATCTACCGCCTCCAGCGTCACTCCCTCCAGCTTGACCGCCTTCACATCAATCGCCTCTAGATGAACTGTCTGCAAGTACTGTTCCCATCTCGATCGATGATGGCCTTGAAGTGCATCTCCAAACTCACCTGATCACGCCTTTCATGTTTCCACTATCATGTCCTCCATGTAATTACGAGTTAACCAATCAGTAGAGTCTTATCTTCCAATGCACATGCCACCCTGCCTACCGCCTACAGATTCAATGCCTCCAGATAGACTGCCTTAAGATGAATCCCCTCCAGATCATCCTCCTGCAAGCACTCCTGCAATCTCAATCGATGATGGCCTCCAGGTGTATTTTCCAACCGACTCAAATATGTCTTCCAAGTGCATCTCTGTGTTCACTCGATTGAAGCGTCCATGTGCATCTCTCCCTTCACTCGATCTCGGTCTCCAAGTGTGTCTCCACACTGCCTGAATCCTGGTGTCGAGGTGCATCTTGGAGTTCACTCAATCGCAGTCTCCAATTGCATCCCCAATCACATCTGTGCACATCCTCCAAGTACATCCTTTAGCAGTAATGGGGTGTGTAGGAGGCTACATGGGTAGTGGAGATACATTGGTAATGGAGATGGACAGAGTGACAGGGAGTATATATTCACCAGACCCCCAAGTGGATAGACATCATTGCATTTCCATCTCATTATATCATACAATGAATACATACACTCTATCATTCCCAATACTAGGTCTCAGTAGCTCTGTTGATCATTTTGTGGATACTCAACTCTGGGTAGTATCACATCTTCTGACGAGATTCCTACACTCCTTGAACCTGAACTGCTATTTCTCCTGAATTTAGTCTGGATGTCATGAGAGGAAGGGTGGAGTGTTGCTGGTGGGCTCTCTGCCTTCTAGCTCCATTGTATCACCAGAATGGCCTCCGAGTGGTGCATCTCAATATTCTCTGAATGGGCGTGTCAAGATGCTCCTCAAATTATGGTGGGCAACCATCTGTGGCCAGATTTACTTCATGTATATGTGTAGAGAGGCTTCAATAATGGCTGCCATATTATGATTGAGAGAATCTTGTGACTGTAACAAAGACAAATATGATAAGACAAAATCACTTGTGGTTATGTAAGAACTACTGCTGTGAGAATACAGTACCAAGTTTCCTGCATTGCTGTGCAGCAGCCTTGGTTGCTCTTGATGTTTTCCAGAGAGCTGTGCAGCGGTCACAGCTGCTCTTTAACTCTCCTCCAGATCTGTGCAGAGGGCTCAGGGCCTCCAAAATTTGACTATCCTAAAAGTCAAATTGTGTAGCATCCTGAATGCACCACCATAACTGCAGGTGCTTTCAAGCGCACCCGCGAATGCTCTTGAAGTTTCTTAGCGCACTTTGCTTAGCTCCAGTGGGGTTTCGGAGCAACTAGATGTATTTGGAAGCACTGGTGAGGTTGCTCAGATTGTCTGTGAGGATTGCGTATTGCTTCTTGACTAATTTACATTTTGCTGATGTACCAGAGCGTATCAAATATTGTTCAGACACCAAGAGAACATCAAATGCTGGTGGCATGGAGGATTGGTGGCACTAACAAGGCAGCATCTCTTCTGTCACAATTGGCAGTAGACAGACTAGCAGCAGAAGATCAGAAAGGAGATGGGGAACACAATAGGCCAGAAAGCAGGCTGGTGCCAATGGGCATTGATATTTGAGCCGTGTTCCCTGGCCATATCTGATCAGAAAGTGAGGAACTTCGAGGCAGCCACAGATATCAGAATCTTCCCACCAGAATAATCTCTGCAGGGTGGAGCGGATTATCTTTTAGAGTACACTGCATCATATCGGTTTACTTTGCATGTTACATCTTTTGTCGACAGGGATGAATGGTAGTAGGTGGTAGCTCTGCCATCAAACCGGCTTGCCCAGAGAGCTGGGTGGATAATGGGCTGTAATACTCTAGCTAGTATGATTACAGTAAAAATAAACAACCACAACTATATACAGTCCATCTGCAGGCATTATATTTAAATCAGCCAATTAGTCACTGGTTTAACTGCTCAATACTGTTTTAACTTGATCAATTCTAACTCAGAATCATTTCAATAAAATTTGAACAGACAATGACCTCCCACAGCCCCTCATCCTGAATAGCATTCATTGCAAAATACCCATTTAAACTAAAGTCGCAACAACTGGACCAGTGGACAAATCTGGATATGAGATCCAGCAATATTTCACATTGAATGTAGCATCAATTTTTACCTATATATATAGCTATTGTATTTTATTATTGTCATTTTATTCATACTATATACATATTAATAATAGATGCTCAGAGCCCCAAATCCCCTTTGCCTCTTCGGGAGCTGGTTACACGGCAGATAATTCCACCTGCTATGTATGTTCCAGCTCATATTGGGGTGCAATCACATTAGTATTAGCAACAGTTCTGGACCATTGCAATGAGTCTGGGTCCAGGTCCAAACCAAGCCGTTGCCAAATTGTTGGTCCTGGTTGTTACTGAACCCAAATCGTCAACTTAGGTATGTTTCAATAGATATCTTCAAATACGTCTAGGATGGGTGCGTTTTCAGTGGGTGCATCAATCGATCTGTATAAGGTTCTTATTTTTGCAATTTGATAATAGTATCTGATCAAAATGATTTATTCAACAACCACTGATATGTTTTCAAATAGTCTACAGTTTGCGATATCCATTAATTTGGAATGGATGTGTTTTCTGTGATAGATTTTGTTTTCCCTATCAAGGCAGCCAATAATTCTGTTATGTGGTCGAAGACCCACGCAATGCCCTGATTACAAAATATGCCAGACCAAACACTGTTGACACGCCATTCACACTTATTCCCAGGATGCAGCAGGATGCGTGTCGCTGTTGCTTTTGCCACTAAAGGGTACCATTATCTCATCAGTGGATATTTGCAATCAATTAGAACTTAGATTATGCAAAATGCAATGATAAAAATCCTTGACACTCCATTAATGCTCATTCACAGAATGGTGCAGTCACCATTTTGCAGTCTTTTTTGCCTATACAAGCTGCCAATATGTCAGTGATGCATAACAGCAACCAAATCACGGATCAATTACCGTACCTACTAGACCGAAAATCATTGATGCTCTGTTGAGTCTCTGTTGAACTGCAATTTAATGTATTGGCCATTTGAGAGCTGTTTCCATCAATATTTGTTTTCATCATGACTTCGTCTTTTTGGTTGTCTGTCTGACAGATTGAGACTCAGCCCTGAGGCAAAGCCAAATTCAGTAATATTCTGACACTGTTTGCCCTTATAATATGAACATTTATAAATCTTGCCAAAAGATTCATTGCGCCCGCAATACATCTGTATATTAACCGATGTTCACAAGCAACTAGTTATAATTTGCCTGAAATATATCTGTAACTGAAACTCTTGGTCCAGCTACATACTCAGGCTGATGAAGCATTGACGCATTCTGCCATATTTTGCCTTCATCCCCATATTCCTCTTCGTTTCCATCGCATTGGCCGTCACCAACTCCTTTTCAGCCTGCCTCTTCAACTTCCATGTTAGCTGAATCAATTCAGAAACATTTCATACAGCACTCACATCCTGCTGCTCTGGGCTGTTCAGATTCTCGATGCCATTGTATTGCTCAACGTGAGATTCAATGTCTGCCTTACAATCGTGTTCTTTGTTATTTGCGTTATCCAAGTCACCATTCCAGTTATGGTAATTTTTGGTATCGGACATGCTTTCAGTTGGACTATCCTCATTATTTTTGAGTTGATGACAGTTGATTCTTCTAATTCAGTTGAGATTTAATATTTGAGTTCGTCCACCAAGGACGTCATTTGGAGACAAATTTAGAGGCAAAGGTGATCTTTCTGCCAATTCAAATGCAGCCATATCATCACATTGAAAGAGTGGCCAGTATGCTGTGACGATCTCTTCCATATCAGAAATGTATTCATCAGCAGTCATGTGCTTGTTCTGAGTGCCAGATTTCTTCTGTGTAGTACATAGGTTTTGGCTGCCCTGCCATATCTCCAAGCAATCGTGGACCTTGGGCATTCTGTGCACTTTTGTTTCCTCCACCTCTTCCTTCATGTCGGAGTCATGTTCTGTGTTCATCGTATCCTGACCGGGGTCATTGGCTACCAATTTCTCGTTGTTCGCTCTAGTGACATGCCTTACAATGACCTTTCCGGATAGCATCTCGCCTGTTCTTTTTGACTGTGTACTGCCGACAATATATCACCCAAGGGAAAAACTGGCCTCCACTCCGATACCATGTAGCATGACGGAGTTTATGTTGCGTGCCACAAAGTGCTACCAACGGTTCCGGACCATCATTTTGGGTCGAAGTCTGGGTCCGGGTCCCATGGAAACAGTTTCCTAATTGGCGGTTCCAGATGTCATTTCACCCGAACCGTCACCTAGGGAACTGTTCCACAGTAAACTCCCACGCTGTTCGAATTGGGCCCTTTGTCAGCGGGTCGCCCAGTGGGTCCATCTATAGATTGCTATAAAGCTCTTGTTTTTACAGTTTGTTAATAGTATCTTATCAAAATCACTTTTCCAACAACAAATAATATGTTTTTCCATGTTTTGCAGTGTGCAATATCAATTAATTTGGAATTCGTGATTTTGCCTTTGATATATTCAATGTTTACGTATCAAGGCAGTCAATAATTCTGTTATGTGCGTGAAGATCTGCCCAATGCCTTCATTACCAAATACTCAACACCTAAAACTGTTGGTGCACTGTTGATGCTACTTTTTAGAATGCGACAGGAAGCATGTCGCTGTTGTTGTTGCTCCTAAAGGCTACCAGTATCTCCTGTCTGGATGTCTGCAACCAATCGGAACATAAATTACCCAACCTGTACCCCTAAAAATTCTTGACACTCCACTAACGCTCACTCTCAGTATGGGTTGGTGGCAGTATTGCTATCTCATCGGCCTACAAAAGCTGCCAATACGTCGGTGATGCAACACAGCGAATAAATCACTGTGTAATTATGATGCTTACAAGACTGCAAATCATTGTTACTCAGTTGACGTTCATTTTAATGTATTGTCCGTTCAACATCTGCTGCCATTGATAATCGCTGGCATTATGATTTCAACTTATTGATTGTCTTTCTCACAGGTTGAGACTCGGCGCAGTGGCAAAGCTGAGCGCAACAATATTCTTCCATTGTTCGCTCTCATACTTGTAAAATTTATAGATCCTGCAAAAAGATTGATTGTGTCCGCTCTACACCTGTTTATCAACTGATATCCACAAGCCACAGCTTACCATTTACCCATAATGAATTTCTAACTGAAACTCTGAGTCAAGATACATTCAGAAGCTGGTGAAACATTGACACATTCTGTCCTACTTTTTCTTGATTCCCTAATTCCCCCTCAGTTCCATTCCATTAACCATCACCAACAACTTTTTAGGCTACCTCTTCGACTTCCATGTTGGAGAAATCAATGATTCAACATTTGGCTATGGCACTCACATCCCACTTCTCTTGGCATTGTGATTCCTCAATGCCATTTTCTTGCATTATACCTCATTCAATGTCTGCCACACAATTGTCCTCGCTGTCAATCAGATTATATAAGTCAATATTCCAGTTGAGCCAATTTTCGGTATCCAAGAAGTTTCCAGGTGCCAGATTCTCATCACTTTTGACTGGATGGCGATTAACTATTCTAAATCAGCGGACATTTAATATTAAAGTTTGTTCTCCGGGGAGGTTCTTCGTAGGCATAGCTGGTGGTACAGCCGAACTTTCTGCCAATTCAAATACAGCCACATCGTCATGTTCAAAGAGTGGCCAGGATACTGTGAAGATCTCCTCCATATCTGAAATGTATCCATCAGCAGTCATATGCTTGTGTTGAGCGTAAGGTTACTTCTGTGTAGCAGGTACGTAATGCATCAGCAACAAACCTAGTTTCCGTCTGAAACACCCGGGTGTTCTGGACGGCTCTGACGGCTCTGAGAGAACCTTGTATCCTCTGACGGAGAGTTACACGTTTCTCGTCGCTCAGGCGACGGGTCGCGTTGCATAGCAGAGCACCTGGGAGCGCCGGCGACAAACCTGTGAGTGTCAGGGAGCACCTTGAATCACAGTAGAGGATTCTGGGAAAAACAACATCTTCTTTGGGAACGCTGCTATTGCGCCTGGAACTCATAGCTACTACTAATCATGCAACTATTTTTAAAACTCATGTATTCAGGTTGTATTCTCATCTATGTATCTATGTATCTATATAGCTACCAATCTACAACTCAGAGATACACTCCGAGGCCGTGATCGAGTGAGTTTGGAGATGCAATTGGAGATCGAGATTGAGTGAACGCAGAGATGCACTGGGAGGCCGTGACAGAGTGAGTTTGGAGAAGCACTTGGAGGCCGACGTCGAGTGAACTCAGAGATGCACTTGGAGGCCGAGATCAAGTGAACTGAGAGCTGCACTTGGAGGCCGTGATCGAGCGAGTTTGGAGATGCACTTGGAGGCCGAGATCGAGTGAACTGAGAGCTGCACTTGGAGGCCGTGATCGATCGAGTTTGGAGATGCACTTGGAGGCCGAGATCGAGTGAACAAGAGCTGCACTTGGAGGCCATGGTCGATCGAGTTTGGAGATGCACTTGGAGGCCGAAATCGAGTGAACTGAGAGCTGCACTTGGAGGCCGTGATCGATAGAGTTCGGAGATGCACTGGGAGGCCGTGATTGAGCGAATTTGGAGATGCACTGGGAGGCCATGATTGAGCGAGTTTGGAGATGCACTTGCAGGCCGAGATCGAGTGAACTGAGAGCTGCACTTGGAGGCCGTGATTGAGCGAGTTTGGAGATGCACTTGGAGGCCGAGATCGAGTGAACTGAGAGCTGCACTTGGAGGCCGTGATTGATAGAGTTTGGAGATGCACTGGGAGGCCGTGATCGAGCGAGTTTGGAGATGCACTGGGAGGCCGTGATCGAGCGAGTTTGGAGATGCACTTGCAGGCTATGATAGAGCGAGATTGGAGGAGTACTTGTAGGTGGTCGATCTGGAGGCGGTCGGTGGGAGGCGCGCCAGGTGCTGAGACTCTATTCATCGGTGAGTAAACTTGGAACCGTGGGAATGTGATGAGGTGACTTTACCTTTGAAGCTCTTATGGAGAACTGGCTGGTGGCGGTGGATCAGTAGGGAGGTACGCCGGAAGCTGAAGCTACATTCAGGGGTCAACTCGAAATTGTGAGAATGAAGGGACGACAGACAATCTTAGGTGTATGCTGTACTGGGTGGTAACTCATGATTATGGCATGGAGAGATAGAGAGGGATGACTTAACTTTGTGTTCTTGCGATGATGGTAGAGTTGTGGACAAGAAAGAGGAAGATGGGGGATGAAGATGAGAACGATATGGAGAATACGAGCGGCTATGAGAAATCAGGAGTACGACTTGCCTGATTGGGTTTAGAAGACCCCATATCGGTGATATTACCCTCCGGATCGGGACTTGTTCCTGCCATATTGGGGATGGTCAATTGACTGGCACACGAAATTCTCTCAAGTCCCAGTTTTTCATGATGATTTCCCCCATCTCCTCTGATCTCTCCCTTTCTTGTGCTCAACTCTACCATCACCTAAGAACACGAAGTTAAGTCATCCCTCTCTATCTCTCCATGCCATAATCATGAGTTAACACCGAGTACAGCATACACCCCACTGCCAGCCAGTTTCTCATCTCTCGGCGGAAGTTGTACTCAACTCTCTACATTCCCACAATTACAAGTTAACCAATGAATAGAGTGTCAGCTGCCGTCGCGCCTCCCTCCAAATCGACCGCCTCCAAGTACTCCTCCAATCTCGCTCGATCATAGCCTGCAAGTGCATCTCCAAACTCGCTCGATCACGGCCTCCCAGTCCATCTCCAAACTCGCTCGATCACGGCCTCCCAGTGCATCTCCAAACTCTATCAATCACGGCCTCCAAGTGCAGCTCTCAGTTCACTCGATCTCGGCCTCCAAGTGCATCTCCAAACTCGCTCGATCACGGCCTTCAAGTGCAGCTCTCAGTTCACTCGATCTCGGCCTCCAAGTGAATCTCCAAACTCGCACGATCACGGCCTCCAAGTGCAGCTCCCAGTTCACTCGATCTTGGCCTCCAAGTTCATCTCTGAGTTCACTCGACCTCGGCCTCCCAGTGCATCTCCAAACTCGATCGATCACGGCCTCCAAGTGCATCTCTCAGTTCACTCGATCTCGGCCTCCAAGTGCATCTCCAAACTAGCTCGATCACGGCCTCCAAGTATATCGTTAAGGAGCG
>Ga0307514_10004059_pt1 | contig 13608 bp, 10 predicted proteins | sample 16_EM_MG_FD_203088 | JGI IMG/M metagenome (GOLD analysis project Ga0307514, IMG submission 203088) | Populus trichocarpa ectomycorrhiza microbial communities from riparian zone in the Pacific Northwest, United States - 16_EM | ecosystem: Host-associated > Plants > Roots > Unclassified | place... | reverse complement strand
TTGAAGCCGTGTCGCGCCGCGAGGGTGGCGCGCAGTTTTGCGCAGGCGGCGTAGACGCCAGCGGTGGAGCTGTTGGCGCCCCATTGGCCACCTGAGCCGGCCGAGACGGGGAAGGCCGAGTCGCCGAGTTGCACGTTCACCTGCGACAGCGGCACGCCCATCATCTCGGCGGCGGTCTGCGCAATGATGGTGTAGCTGCCGGTGCCGATGTCGGTCATGTCGGTTTCGACGGTGACGATTCCGCGTGAGTCCAGTTTCACGCGTGCGCCGGACTTCATCAGCAGGTTGTTGCGAAACGCCGCGGCCACGCCCATGCCGATCAGCCATTGGCCTTCGCGGCGTTGGCCGGGTTTGGCCGAGCGCTTGGCCCAGCCGAAGCGCTCGGCTCCGGTGCGCAGGCATTCGGTCAGGCGGCGCTGCGAGAAGCGGCGGTCCGGCTTTTCGGGGTCGACCTGGGTGTCGTTGATGACGCGGAATTCGATCGGGTCCAGGCCCAGCTTCTCGGCCATTTCGTCCATGGCGATTTCCAGCGCCATCAGGCCCGGCGCCTCGCCGGGCGCGCGCATGGCGTTGCCCTCGGGCAGGTCCAGCACGGCCAGCCGCATCGCGGTCATGCGGTGGGCGCCGGCGTAGAGCAGGCGAGTCTGGTTGACGGCTGTTTCGGGCTTGCCTTCGGGCAGGTCACCGGACCAGCTTTCGTGGCCGATGGCGTTGATCTTGCCGTCCTTTGTTGCGCCGATGCGGATGCGCTGGATGGTGGCCGGCCGGTGCGTGGTGTTGTTGAACATGAAGGGCCGCGGCAGCATCACCTTGACCGGCCGGCCGGCGGCTCTCGCGCCCAGCGCGGCCAGAAGCACGTCCGCCCGCAGGAACAGCTTGCCGCCAAAACCGCCGCCAATGTAGGGCGAGACCAGGCGCACTTTTTCCTTGGGCATCTTCAGCGTGGCGGCCAGGTCGGTGCGGCCCCAGTCGATCATCTGGTTCGAAGTCCAGACGGTCAGCGAGTCGCCTTGCCAGGCGGCCAGCGTGGCGTGTGGCTCCATCATCGCGTGGGCATGGTCGGGCGTGCGGTAGGTCGCGTCCAGTTGAACAGGCGCGGCGGCCAAGGCGCCAGAGAAGTCGCCCACCGCACTGTCTGGCTCCGGGTCCTGCTTGGGCGTGGGTTTCTTCGCCGAGTCCTTGGCGGCGGCCAGGTCGAAGCTGCCTTCGGCGGCTTCGTATTCGACCTTGACCAGCTGCGCTGCAGCCCGGGCCTGCTCGAAGCTTTGCGCAACGACCAGCGCCACAGCCTGGTGGTAATGCTGCACCTCGGGCCCGGCCAGCAGCTTGGCCGTGTTGCGCTTGCCCTTGCCGAGCTGGCCGGCGCTGCCTGCGGTGACGATGGTGATGACGCCGGGCGCGGCCCGCGCGGCACTCAGGTCCATCGCGGTGATGCGGCCCTTGGCAATGGTGGCGCCGACGGGGTAGCCGTAAGCCGGGTTGGCGGCCACGTCGTGCCGCTCATAGGCATATGGCGCGGTGCCGGTGGTCTTGCGCGGGCCGTCGATGCGGTCGGTCGGACGGCCGACGACCTTCAGCTGGTCGATCGGGTTGGTGCCCGCAGGGGTGTCGAATTTCATCGCTCAGCCTCCCATTTGTTTGGCCTGGACCAGCACCGCGGCCAGCGTGCGCTCGGCGAGCTGCAGCTTGTAGGCGTTGTCGTCGCTGGGCTTGGCGCCGGCGAGCAACTGGGCAGTGACCGCCTTGGCGCCTTGCGGCAGCGCGGCTTCGGCGGCTTCCACGCGCCAGGGCTTGTGTGCCACGCCGCCCAGCGCCACGCGGCCGCTGCCGTCCGGCTGCAGCACCGCAGCGACCGAGACCAGCGCAAACGCATACGAAGCCCGGTCGCGCACTTTGCGGTAGACGTGCAGGCCGCCCAGCGGCTTGGGCAACGTGACGCTGGTGATCAACTCGCCCGGCACCAGCGCGGTTTCGATCTGCGGCGTGTCGCCGGGCAGGCGGTGAAAGTCGGCAATCGGTATGTGGTGGGCCTGGCCGTCGGGGCGGACGGTGTCGACCGTCGCGTCCAGCACGCGCATGGCCACGGCCATGTCGCTCGGATGCGTGGCGATGCAGGCCGCGCTGGTGCCCACGATGGCGTGCTGCCGCGTCACGCCGCCAATGGCACTGCAACCGCTGCCGGGCTGGCGCTTGTTGCAGGGCTGGGCGGCGTCGTAGAAGTAGGGGCAGCGGGTGCGTTGCAGCAGGTTGCCGGCGGTGGTCGCGCGGTTGCGCAACTGGCCCGAGGCGCCGGCCAGCAGCGCGCGCGACAGCACGGCGTAGTCGCGCCGCACCCGTTCGTTGGCCGCGAGGTCGGTGTTGCGCACCAGCGCGCCAATGCGCAGGCCGCCCTCGGGTGTCGGATCGACCTGATCCAGCGCCAGGCCGTTGACGTCGATCAGGTGCGAAGGCGCCTCGATCTGCAGCTTCATCAGGTCCAGCAGGTTGGTTCCGCCTGCAATGAACCTGGCGCCGGGATTGCCCGCAGCGGCCGCTGCCGCTTCGGGGGCGGTGCGGGCGCGTTCGTAGGTGAAGGGCTTCATGCCTGACCTCCTTGCTGCTGCGCGACCTCGGTGATCGCCTCGGCAATGTTCGAGTACGCACCGCAGCGGCAGATGTTGCCGCTCATGCGCTCGCGCAGTTCCTCGGCCGAGAGCAGCGGGCGCTCGGTCAGGCTGGCGCTCACGTGGCTGGGTATGCCGCGTTTCACCTCGTCCAGCATGCCGACTGCCGAGCAGATCTGCCCCGGCGTGCAGTAGCCGCACTGGTAGCCGTCGTGCTTCACGAAGGCGGCCTGCAGCGGGTGCAGCCGCTCCGGCGTGCCCAGGCCTTCGATGGTCGTGACCTTGGCGCCATCGTGCATGACCGCAAGCGTCAGGCACGAGTTCAGCCGGCGGCCATCCACCAGCACCGTGCAGGCACCGCACAGGCCGTGGTCGCAGCCCTTCTTGGTGCCGAACAGCTGCAGGTGCTCGCGCAGCGCGTCCAGCAGCGTGGTGCGGTTGTCCAGTTCCAGCGTGCGCGCCTGGCCGTTGACCTGCAAGCTGACCTTGGACATGGGCACGCCGGAGGCGAGCGGCGAGGGTGCTGGCGTGGGCGCGGCAGCGGCGTCTGCCGCGGGCACCACGCTGGCCGTGGACGCAGCGCCGGCAATCAGCAGGTCACGGCGGGAAATGGCGAGGTCTTGCTGGCAGTGCATGGCTTGATCGGCTCCCCGTAGGCATGTGGCGGAGGCGGGCAATCGGCGCGCCCGGCCATGCGGTGGCACGCGTCCCTGCCGGCGCCGAGGCTGTCACCTTGGTGGGCCAACCGGCGTCGCATACTGGTGGCTGCCAAAGTCAAAACGGGAGCGTCAAATGGAAAAGTTGCAGACTGGCTACCTCGGCCACTTCACGTTGCGTGGCTTCAGCCAGGCGCAGCCGGACGGGCGTTTCGAGGCCCACTTCAGCGTCACCGAAGACGACCCTGAGGCCGACGCCTCGGCCACCGGCGACACCGGCATGCTGTATGGCACCGAAGAAGAGGCGGCAGATGCCGGCCTGCAGGCGGCGATGACCTGGGCCAACGAGAACAACCCGGACGACCGGGAAGGACGGAGCTGAGCGGCTGAACCCGGATCCCTGTCAGTCCGCTGTGCAGGCGAGCATCGCGAGCTGGGCTGCCAGCGTGGGTGGCGTGTCAGGTGCGGCCGGCTCGGCCTGAGCGCTTGGCGCAGCACCCAGCTTGATCTCGGCGCCCGCCGCGTGCATGCGGCTGGCGACCCGTTCCAGTTCCTCAGGCGTGAGCGCCAGCCGGGCCGCGGCAAAGAACAGCATGTGCAGGCCCATGCCGCGCGGCGCCTGGCCGCCGGTGTACTTGCGCCATTGCTGGCCGCCGGCCAGGCCAAACAACTCGGCCATCTCGACCCCGGTCATGCCGAGTTCTTCCTTCAAGCGGCGCAGGTCCGCAGGCGTGGGTGGGCTGTATTGCATGCTCCGACTGTCCGCCTCCAGCATGAACAGACTGTGACGGTGACGGGTGGTTTGTGGCGGCAGTCATCTGCGCACGCACGGGCGACGAGCCCGCGAAACCGGGCATTCGCCTCGGGCAAGTCGAGCCAGGCCGAGTGCGCCGAGGCGTTGCTTGGATAATCACACCCACATGACGAACCGCGACACCAGCGCCGAGCCCGGCGCAACTCACAGCCCCTGGCGCCTCTCGGTGGCGCCCATGATGGACTGGACCGATAGGCATTGCCGGGTCTTCCATCGGCTGCTGACCCGCCACACCCGGCTCTACACCGAGATGGTGACAACCGGGGCTTTGCGGCATGGGGACCAGCCGCGGCACCTGGACTTTGATGCGGCGGAGCAGCCGCTGGCCTTGCAGCTGGGGGGCAGTGAGCCGGGCGAGCTGGCATACAGCACCGAGCTGGCGCGGCAGTGGGGCTACCAGGAGGTGAACCTGAACTGTGGTTGCCCCAGCGAGCGGGTGCAGCGCGGCGCGTTTGGTGCCTGCCTGATGGCCGAGGCGCCGCTGGTTGCGGACTGCGTGCGGGCGATGGTGGAGGCGGCCCAGCCGCGGCGGGCGGGTGAGGCGGCGCTGCCGGTCACGGTCAAGCACCGCATTGGCATCGACAAGGAAGAGAGCTATGCGTTTGTGCGCGACTTCGTGGGCACCGTGGCCGAGGCGGGTTGCGAGGTGTTCATCGTGCATGCGCGCAATGCCTGGCTCAAGGGCCTGAGCCCGAAGGAAAACCGCGAGATTCCGCCGCTGCGCTACGAGCTGGTGCACCAGCTCAAGCGCGAGTTTCCGCAGCTGACCATCGTGCTGAATGGCGGCGTGAAAACCTCGGATGAGATCGCCCATCAGCTGCAGTTCGTGGACGGCGTGATGATCGGCCGCGAGGCTTATCACAACCCGTGGGTGATGGCCGACTGGGACCGGCGCTTCTTCGGCGAAGCAGCGGCCGAGCGCGACCGCATCGACATCGAACGCGCGATGGCGCTGTACATGGCCGAGCGCCATGCTGAAGCCGGCACGCCGTGGGCGCACATTGCCCGCCACATGCTGGGCCTGTGGAACGGCACGCCGGGCGCGCGCCGCTGGCGGCAGGTGTGGTCGGACCACAAGCTGAAGGCCGAGGCGCCGGACGCTGTGCTGCGCATTGCACATCCGGAATTGGCCACGGAGGCCGCATGACCGCTCAGGTGCTCGGCGTGCTCGGTGGCAGCGGGCTCTACGAGCTGCCTGGCCTGACGGACACCGCCTGGGTCACGGTCGACACGCCCTGGGGTGCGCCCTCTGACCAATTGCTGGCCGGCCGCCTGAACGGCGCGCAACTCGTCTTCCTGCCGCGCCACGGCCGCGGCCACCGTGTGCCACCGGGCGAGGTCAACTACCGGGCCAACATCGCGGCGCTGAAGCAATTGGGCGTGACCGACGTGCTGTCGGTCAGCGCGGTGGGCGGGCTGCGGGCGGACCTGCCGCCGGGTACCTTCGTGGTGGTGGACCAGTTCATCGACCGCACCGTGGGCCGGGCATCGTCCTTCTTCGGCATCGGCCTGGTGGCGCACGTGGCGATGGCCAGGCCGACCTGTCAACGGCTGGGCCGACATGTGCTGGGCCAGTTGGCGGCGCAAGGCGTGTCGCATGCGGACGGGGGTACCTACCTGGCGATGGAAGGCCCGCAGTTCTCCACGCTGGCCGAAAGCCGCATGTACCGCAGCTGGAACTGCGATGTGATCGGCATGACCAACCAGCCCGAGGCCAAGCTGGCGCGCGAGGCCGAGCTTTGTTATGCCTCGGTGGCGATGGTGACGGATTTCGACTGCTGGCATCCGCAGCACGACAGCGTGACGGTGGACGCCATCGTCAAGGTGCTGCTGGGCAATGCCGACACGGCACGTTCGCTGGTCGCAGCACTGGCCGGCCAGATCACCGGCGACAGCCACGGCGCGGGATGCGCCTGCCGACGGGCACTGGACCACGCGCTGATCACCGCGCCTGCGGTGCGCGACCCGGCGATGGTGGCGAAGCTGCAAGGCATTGCAGGCCGCGTGCTGGGCAGCACGGGGCCGTGAGGTTCTGGTGGCCTGACATAAACCGTCAGTTTCCTTACGGCACAGAAACTGCTGATTGGCGGGGCAGTTGATGCGATCGGCGCATCAACTGCTCACAGCTTCCCGAAGGCGACCCCGGCAGAATTTTGTCTGTTGCCCGGGTTTGCTTTTCCGGTGACCTGACCCGCCTACCTTGCCACTGACAACGGGCTGCTTTGCACGGCCCGAAGGGACTTTGACATGCCGACTCCTGTTCGCCACGCTGGCGTAGACGCCAGCGTGTGCCGGCGCTCGCCTGCGCTTTCCAAGTTGCCATGGCGCCGCGCCGGCGCCATCCTCGGTGCCGTCGCCATCAGCTGGGGGCTCGCCGGCTGCGGCGGCAGTGCCGGCGAGGGCAGTTCGAACGAGGCAGCTGCTGCCGAAGCCCGCCGCAGCGCGCTGGCCGTTTCGCAGCTGACCGCGCCTTCGCAGCTGGACGCGGTGCGCTTCGCCCAGCAGGCGACGATGGGCGCCAACGAGGCCCTCATCACCACGCTGCAGAGCCGCGGGTTGCCAGGCTGGCTGAAGGACCAGATGGCGCTTTCCAACTCGCGCTACACCTCGGGCGCGGCGAATGGCGATGCGATCCACAAGAACGTCAGCGAGGTCGGCTTCTGCGACCAGCCGGCCCAGTCCGGCAACCCGAACTGCTGGCGCGACTACTACTCGACCGACCCGCTGATCTGGGACTTCTACCGCAACGCCACCGGCCAGACGGACCAGCTGCGCCAGCGTGTGGCGCTGGCGCTGCACCAGATCCTGGTGGTCAGCGGCTACGAGGTCAGCGGCACCTACGGCATTCGCAATTACCAGAACAACTTCCTGACGCTGGCCTTCGGCAACTACCGCGACGTGCTGCGCAAGGTCGTGCTGTCGCCGGTGATGGGCGACTACCTGGACCACGTCAACAACTCGCCCACCGCACCGAACGAGAACTTCGCGCGCGAGATGCTGCAGCTGTTTTCGCTGGGCACCTGCCAGCTGCAGAAAAACGGCAACTACGTGGGCGGCAAGTGCCAGCCGGTCTATGACAACGACATGGTGCGCAACTACGCCTTTGCCCTGACCGGCTGGACCTACCCGGTGGGCGGCAGCGCCAGCTGGGGCTGCTGGCCCACCGGCGCGAATTGCCAGTACTACGGAGGCGACATGGTGCCGGCCCCGGCGCTGCGCAACAGCAGCGCCCGCACGCTGCTGGGTGGCGTGGCCGTGCCGGCAGGCGCCGACGCCGCGACTGCGCTGGAACGCGTGCTCGACAGCGTGATGGGCCACGCCAACATCGGCCCCTTCCTGGCCAAGCAGCTGATCCAGCAACTCGTCAGCAGCAACCCGACGCCGCTGTACGTGCAGCACGTGGCCACCGCCTTCAACAACGGCAAGTTCAAGTACGTGGATGGCGACAAGACCATCAGCTTCGGCGCCGGCGTGAAGGGCGACCTGGCCGCCACCGTGGCCGCGGTGCTGCTGGACCCGGAAGCGCGCGACACCACGGTCAACCCGGCCAATGGCGGCAAGCTGCGCTCGCCAGCGCTGTTCTTCACCAGCGCGCTGCGCGTGATGAACGGTTTCAGCGACGGCGCGTCGCTCAGTTGGTGGTGGGGCGAGTCGCTCAAGCAGCACATGTTCAACCCGCCCTCGGTGTTCAGCTACTACCCACCGCGCTACCCGGTGGCCGGCACGAGCAAGCTGGTCGGCCCGGAGTTCGGCATCCACAACGCCAATGGCGCACTGAACCGCCTGAACTACCTGACCTACCTGTTCGACTGGGACGGTTCGACGCCGGACGCGACGATCCCGAACGCCATCGGCACCAAGATCAAGGTCGATGCCTTCCTCACCAGCGCATCTGATGCCACCGCCTTGGTCGACCGCATGTCGCTGGTGATGCTGGGCCAGCCGCTGGCCGCCACGCCGCGGCAGAAGGTGATCGACGCCGTGGGCTGGTGGACCGTGCAGCGCGACAGCCAGAACTGGCAGTCCAAGCGTGTGCGTGCCGCCGCCTACCTGATCATGGCCTCGCCCGACTATCAGGTGGCCCTGTGAGCCGGCCCCGTTAACGATCCGGAAACATCCCCATGTCGTACGATCATCACGATTCCTTTTCTCCCGCCCGCCGCCAATGGTTGCGCCGCTCCGGCGGCATGCTGGCTGCATCGCTGGGCGCCGGCAGCGTGGCCAACCTGCTGAGCATGGGCCCGGCCTATGCGGCCGACTACAAGGCACTGGTCTGCGTCTTCCTCTATGGCGGCAACGACGGCATGAACATGGTCGTGCCCAGCGACACCAGCCGCTACAACCAGTACGCTGGCGTGCGCGGCAAGCTGGCGCTGCCCAAGGATCAGCTGGTGGCGCTGACCGGCAGCGACTACGGCCTGCACCCGGCCATGGCCGCACTGCAGCCCTGGTGGGCCAAGGGCCAGCTGGCGCCTGTGGTCAACGTCGGCCCGCTGGTGGGCCCGCTCACCAAGGACCAGTACCGCGCCGAGCCCGAAGGCTCGTCGCTGATTCCCGACAGCCTGTTCTCCCACTCCGACCAGCAGGCCCTGTGGGAAACCGGCACCGGCGACTCGGACTACCGCACCGGCTGGGGCGGCCGCAGCTCGCAGGTCCTGAAGACCATCAACCCGGTGATTGCCATTGGCAGCAACGGCCGCTTCGGCGTGGAAGACACCCGCACGCCGCTGGTCTTGCCCACGGCGGGCAACGTCTTCGGTGCCTACGGCCTGCAGCCCTCGGACCTCACATGGGAGCCCAACGCGCTGCGCAAGGCGGCCATCGACGCGCTGTACGCGCAGACCAGCGGCGTGGGGCTGCGCGATGCCTACAGCAGCCAGCAGCGCGATGCCTTCGAGGTCTCGCAGCGACTGGGCACGCTGGTCGCCTCCAAGCCGGGCGACGCGAACTCGGTGCCGGCGGTGGACAGCGCATTTGCGGCGCTGATGGTCAACGGCGTGGTCAGCGAACCGCTGGCCGCGCAGCTCTACCAGACGGCCCGGCTGATTGCGCAGAACGCCGTGGTGCAGGGCAACCGCCAGATCTTCTTCGTGACCCAGGGCGGTTTCGACAACCACAACGGCCAGATCGGCCAGACCTCGCTGGACGGCGCGCACGCCGGCCTGATGAACACGCTGGCCGTGGCGCTCGCGGCCTTCCAGACGGCCATCACTGCCATCGGCCTGGGCCCAAAGGTCACCACCTTCACGCAAAGCGATTTCGGCCGCACCTTTGCGCCCAACGCCAGCGCCGGCACCGACCACGCCTGGGGCAACCATCAGCTGGTGCTGGGCGGGGCGGTGAAGGGCGGCCAGGCCTATGGCCGCTACCCGGAGCTGGTGCTGGGCGGACCGGACGACGTGGGTGTGGACAGCTGGGAACTGCAAGGCCGCTGGATCCCCAGCAGCTCGGTGGACCAGTACGCCGCGACACTGCTGCACTGGTTCGGCGCGAAGGATGCGCAGCTCGACAAGATCCTGCCGAACCTGGTGAACTTTGGCAGCGCGAGGTCCTTGGGTTTTGTTTGAGCGGCGGGGGCTGTGGATGCTCATCGCTACCCTTCGACAGGCTCAGGGCGAACGGTTCAAAGTCCCCCGTTCGGATAGCACCCACCGTTCGGGCTGAGCCTGTCGAAGCCCAGCAACCGCGGCAGAACCTCTACAGTGCCGGCCGGGCCAAGGCCCGCTGCACTTCCCCGACAAACTCGCCATGCGCGAAGTCGGCGTGGGTCACCAGGCCCTGGATGCGGCCGTTGAGTTGTTGCCGGTCGGCCAGGCTCAGGTCGCCCGCGGTCACCGCAACGATCGGGATGTGCCGCGTGGCCGGGTGGTTCTTCAATGCCTCGGCCACGTCGAAGCCGCTGACCTCGGGCATGGCCAGGTCCAGTGCGATCAGGTCCGGCCGGAAGCGCTGCGCCAGTTCGATGCCTTCCTGCCCGCCCAGCGCGCGCAGCACCACGCAGCCACGCTGGCGCAGCTGTCCAGCCAGTCGCTCGACGGCGATGGGGTCGTCGTCCACCACCAGCACCGTGGCCTTGCGCTCGGCGTCTGCCGCCAGGCCCATGCGCTCCAGGCCTCGGGCCAGCGCGTCTCGCGCAATCGGCTTTTGCAGCACCAACGCGGCGCCCAGTGAATAGCCGCGGCCATGGTCGGCCACAACAGAGACGACCACCACAGGCACGCTGGCCCAGGCCGGCAGCGTGCGCATGTGGGCCAGGAATTGCCAGCCGTCCATGCCGGGCAGCATGATGTCCAGCGTGATCAGGTCCGGCGTGCATTCGGCGGCCAGCGTCAGCGCCTCTTCGGCTGAATGGACCCAGCGCACCTCGAAGCCCTGTTCCTCCAGCTGCACGCGCATCAGCGCCGCGGCATCGGCGTTGTCTTCCACCACCAGTGCCAGCCGGTGAACCGTGTCGCTGGACCGATTGCTTCCAGGCGCCCAGGCTTGCTGCGCCGCATGGGCCGTCTCGTCCCGCAACGGCAGCCAGACGGTGAAACAGCTGCCACGACCGGCCTCGCTGGTCACGGCGATCATGCCGTTGTGCAGCTCCACCAGCCGGTGCACCATCACCAGGCCCAGGCCGGTGCCCTCGGCTTGGCGGGTCACCGAGTTGGCGATCTGGGTGAAGGGCTTGAACAGTTTGTGCAGGTCGGCGGCGCTGATGCCGATGCCGCTGTCGGTGACCGAGATCTCGACATAGCGCGCAGGGCGCGCGGGAGCGGCCTCGGTCTGCGCCGGCGGCTGCATGCGCAGGCCTTCGCGGAAGCCGGGCAGGGCGCTGCTCGCGCGGTCGGCGTCGGCCCATTGCACCTGCACGCTGACCTGGCCACCATCGGGGCTGAACTTGATCGCGTTGGCCAGCAGGTTCAGCAGCAACTGCTTGAGCCGGCGGCGGTCGGCCTGCAGCATGCCCAGCGGGCCGGGCTTGGCCAGCAGCAGCCGGACCTGGCGGGCGCGGGCGCGCTCGTCGACCATGGCCAGGGTTTCGGTCAGCAAGGCCTGCAGCGGCACCGCTTCCAGCTCGATGTCGACCTTGCCGGCCTCGATCTTGGACAGGTCCAGGATGTCGTTGATCAGCGCCAGCAGGTGGTGGCCGCTCTGGAAGATGTGGGTGGCGAAGGTGCGCTGCCGGTCACTCAAGGGCCCGGCCATGCTGGCTTTCAGCATCTCGGAGAAGCCGATCACCGCGTTCAGCGGCGTGCGCAGCTCGTGCGCCATGTTGGCCAGGAAATCCGACTTGAAGCGGCTTTGTTCTTCCAGCTGCCGGTTGCCCGCGGCCAGCTGTGCGTTGGCCGCCTGCAGCTGCTCGGTCAAGGCGTTCAGCTCGGCGCTGCGCCTGCGCATGCGGTCATGGGCATGGGCCAGCTTGGTGTAGAGCACATTGCTTTCAAGCAGCAACCGGCCCAGCACGAAGCTGGCCCCCATCAGGCCGAAGATGCGGCCGGCGTAAAAGCCCAGGTCGAAGCGGGCCGCGTTGAACAGCGCCGACAGCCCCACGTCCAGCAGCCACACCGCCATCACCACGACCAGCCACAGGTCCAGCACGGTGAGCGGACGGCGCTGCCAGATCAGCGTGCCCAGTGTGACCAGGCAGATCAGCCAGACGGTGCTGACGACCAGCGTGAGGCTGGAGAGGTAGCTGTGCTGATCGGTCATCAGCGCGGGCAGGCTGTCCTGGCCCAGCGTGGTCCATGCAACAGCCAGGCCGGCCGCCAGCAGTGCGAGGCCAGAGCCTGCCAGGCTGGCCAGCAGCGGTGAGCGGCCATGCGGCAAGGCCTCCCGCCGGCTGCCGCGCAGCAGCGCGTAGGCCAGCACATAGAGCGGAAAGCCGCCGTGCCAGAACATGTAGATCCAGGCCGTGGTGTGGCGCCCCGCACCGAGCAGGCCGGCGGGGCTGAACACGCCGGGGTAGGTCAAGGCATGCAGCGTGGTGATGCTGGCAGTGAACAGGTAGCCGCAGGCCAGCACCAGCAGTGCACGCGAGCGGGTCAGCCGGAACTGGCCCAGCAGCAGCACGAAGGTGATCAGGTCGGTGACGACGAGCGCCGCCTCATAGGCCGGGATGAAGGGCCAGAGCTGCCCCAGCGGCTCCTTCGCAAACGGCACCGCGCAAGCGAACAGCAGCGCGCAAATGCACAGCAGGGACAGCGCCATGCGGCGCTCCCTGTGGCTGGCCAGCCAGCCGGCCAGCGAAGTGGGCTGCAGGCTTGGGTCGGACCTGGCGTTCAAGGTGTTGGGTGTTGCGCTAGCACCCGTAGAAGTCATGCCTTATTACAGCAGAGCATGCTGGGAGAACACAGCTGTCAATGTTGACAGTCAGGTTTCCTCACCCCGCGGGCTGGCGACTACCTGGGGAAGACCCTGGCCAGGTCGCCAGCAGCAGGCCAGCCAGCGCCAGGCCCAGGGCCAGTGCCTGGGCAAGGCCCAGCGACTCGCCCAGCCACAACACGCCGACCGCGGTGGCGGCAAGCGGCAGCATCACGCTGAACACCCCCGCCTGCTGGGCCGGCACATGGCGCAGCCCGACCATCCACAGCCACACGGTGACCATGCTGGCAGCCACCGCGTAAAACAGCAGCAGGCCCCAGGCCGAAGCCGCCACGCCAGCGAAGTCAAAACGTATCGCCTGCCACAAGCCCAGCGGCGTGACCAGCACCAGGCCCCAGAGGTTGATCAGCGCGCTGATGCGCTTGGGCGAGACCTGGGCCGTCAGCCGCTTGCCGATGACCACGTAGCAGGCCTCGCAGAACACCGCGCCCAGCAGCAGCGCGTAGCCCCACCAGGGCGTCTGCTGCGCCGCCGGTTGGCTGCCGCGCGCCAGCGCCAGCAGCGCGATGCCGGCCACCGCGCAGGCAATACCGGCCAGCACCCGCGGCTGCAGCTTCTCGCCCAGCCAGAAGCGCGACAGCAGCGCCACCGCTGCCGGGATGCCCGCCATCACCACGCCGGCCGCCACGGCCGAGGTGGCCTGCACGCCGAACAGCATGCAGATCGAAAACAGGAAGTTGCCCAGGAAGCTCTCGAAGAACAGCAGCTTGCGGTCGCCCCGGCTCAGCCGCTGCTCGGCGTGCGGGCGCCGCACCCAACCGGCCATGGCCACGGCGGCAATGCCAAAGCGCAGCCAGGCCAGCAGGAACACGGGAAAGACGGCGACCAGGGATTTCGACAGGCCCACATAACTGCCCACCAGGACCATGCTGGACGCCAGGCTGGCGTACGCCAGCGCGCGCACAGGTAACTTCAGGAACATGCGCGGCAGGTTAACCCAGGCCAAGGCGGCGCCTGCGGCCGGAGGAATAGGATGCCGGGCATGCGCATCTTGCTGGTGGAAGACGACGAACTGCTGCCCGCGGGCCTGCGCGAGGCCTTGGGCCAGGCCGGCATGGAGATGGACCACCTGGAAGCGGCAGAGCCCGCGCTCGACGCGCTGGCCCACGGCGTGCACGACCTGGTCATCCTCGACATCGGGCTGCCGGGCATGGACGGCCTGGCCTTG
>Ga0307514_10004058_pt1 | contig 13611 bp, 13 predicted proteins | sample 16_EM_MG_FD_203088 | JGI IMG/M metagenome (GOLD analysis project Ga0307514, IMG submission 203088) | Populus trichocarpa ectomycorrhiza microbial communities from riparian zone in the Pacific Northwest, United States - 16_EM | ecosystem: Host-associated > Plants > Roots > Unclassified | place... | reverse complement strand
AAGGAGGTGAGGGTTAGAGAGAGAGAGAGAGAAGTGAAGAGCCGGGGGAAGGTGGCCCAGTGACTAGGATGAGTCAGCGGGTGTAATGGAGAAAGACCGTGACCTGTGTGGGGGGAGGAGGAGATGGAAGGGCCTAGAAGACAAGAGAGGGCGTGAGGGACATGTGCTTGTAAAGTAAAGAGCCAAAGAGCACCTACCAGAAGAAAAAAAGCGTCCGACACGTGTGCCTTCCTTATTAGGCTGCGGTGATGACCCGTGGAGGGAAAGAGGCGATATGCTGCTTAAATGGGAAACAGATAATAGTCATCTCCCATCTTCGGTCCGTCTCTCTCTATGGAAAACCCCCACAACGAAAGACAAGCGATCCTCCTTCAACGTATCGTAAAGAGCGTCGTACGTACACGTTCTTCATCTTATCCTCCCGACCAAGGAAAATAAATAAAGACCAGGCTAAATGCAACGACGTCTTTCAAGAGCTCAACCAATGTCTTGAGGTCCGTCCACCATTTTTCTCTGTAACCCCGAACCCACCAGATTTTTCCTCCTATCCGTCTCGGTGCCTTTGCCTCGTACACGTGTGTTGATTCCCCAGGAAATCGTGCAAGCGAACGAGGAGATTAGATTGGGCGCCGATCTCGCTTCCAAGTACAGAAAGAACGCGCAATTCAACATAGCAGCCCTTCGCGCCAGTGGTGCCCTCCCATCCGACTCCAACGGCGACCGAGGTGAACACCCTCCTACCGCCGACGATCCTCATCCTTAGATTCCAGCTACTTACATACTTCCTGCTCTACATACTCGTGTACAATACGGATCTATTCGTCCCGGATTAATCAAAGTCTGCGCTAGAAGCGATTGTCAAGCGCGGCATCATCCCGTCTCGGTCACGAAGGAATAGACACGGGACTCGAATTCATTCATCTCGCTTCCCCTGGCGAGAGTGAGAAGGGGGGCCTTCATTTCTTTTTTGACTATTCTAAGGGCGGTACATAACAGCCTCTTTGATGAATCAATCCCAAACTCAATCGGCCTTTCACACTTGTCCCGATGGCCCAGGCGTCGTAACGCCCGCTGCAGCCGTCGTCTGACCCAGCTCGGGTTTCATCGCAGGGAAAAGGAGTACTTCCTTGATATCTGAAAAGCGCTCGACGTTAGTGACGGATCTTGGCCTGTAAAACTCGCGCCGCACGTACTTGTCGAATTGGTAAGGAACATGACTAATCGGTCGATGCCCATTCCCCAACCACCCGTTGGCGGTAATCCATGCTCAAGCCTGTTAGGTCGAACAAGAGATCCTGAGAATGATAAACGTCGGTCTGAGAAAAAAAGTCACTTACGCATCCACGAACGTCTCGTCGACCCCTTGGATCTCATCATCACCAGCGTCTTTCTGTCTCGCCTGAACAAGATACGAGCGTTTGTCAAGACGGTGATTCAACAGCCGCGAAATCCTCAAACCTGCTCTTCGAATCGCGCTCTTTGTTCGAACGGATCATTCAATTCAGTGTAGGCGTTGCAAAACTCCTTCCCACACATGAACCCTTCGAAACGTTCACACAGACCAGGTCGCGATCGATGCCACTTGGCCAACGGCGACATAATTTGGGGGTGTCCCACTGACGGGGTCAATCAAATATGTCTTAGTTCCAATCAATCCACCATATCAACACAACAAAAACTCACCGATGAACCCAGGACTGACACATAGCGGCTCAATAAATTCCCCAACGAGCTGTTCACCCATCCATTAGCTCATCCGGGCCTCAACCTTCGTCAACCCCTTACCTTGTCCAGCAGCCTAGCATTTGTTCTCGGCGCGCTGCAGTCTACATTGTGCTACCCGATCACGTCAATACCCGCGATCATCTACCCAAACAGTCCTCTCACCTTTACGCACAGATCGTCCAACACCTTGGTTGCCTCCGCTGTGTGAAGGGTATCTGCCGCTGGTAACTTGACGCCCAACTTTTCTTCCAACGTCTCCATCATGTCGTATCTCTTCCACGGCCGCGCGAAATCGAGCTCGTACACCTTGTCGCTATTCTTTCCTTCGGGATGATACTCCAGCTTGGTGGACCCACCGGTGAGGTACTTGACCAGTCCCTCCACCATAACCTCCGTCATATCCATCAGATCGTACATGTCCGCGTACGCCATATAAAATTCACAGATCGTGAACTCGGGGTTATGTGTCAAGTCGATACTTTCGTTTCGGAAAACACGTCCGATCTCGTAAACACGATCAAGCCCACCCACCACTAGTTCCTTCAAGTAGAGCTCTGGAGCGATCCGAAGATACAGGTCTATCCCAAGGTCATTGTGGTGAGTGATAAACGGCTTGGCGGTTGCTCCTCCAGCCACCATACTCGTCATCGGCGTTTCCACTTCGAGGAATCCCAGACTGTCCAGGTATCGTCGGACGTAGTTCACGATCTTGCTGCGGGTGATGAAGATCCGTCGTGTGTCCTCGGATATAATCAGATCGAGGTATCGCTTCCTGTATCTTGTCTCTTGGTCCTTCAGACCAAAGTGACCTGAGGGAAGTTGATGAAGGTTGGGCGAGAGCAGGATCGTTTCTGATGGCGAGATGGAAAGCTCTCCCTTCTTCGTACGTGAAGGTGTGCCGACTACGCCAACGATATCACCACGACGTAGGTTCTCGTGAGTCGAAATGAACTTTTCCGGCTCCTTGTCGTCCTGGAGGGTGGCCATGATCTGAACCTTCTTGCCCTCACCATGCAGATCGTAGAATCGGAGCTTCTGACCCGAGTGTCGAATGTTGTGGATCCTACCGGCAAGAGCAACAGTCTCCCCGGTAAGCTTCTGTCCCGGCGCGACCTTGCCCTCCACCCCATAATCCGTAATATATGCGGGGATCGACAGGGTGGGGTTGAACTTGTGGGGATATGGTTCGGGGTTCTTGCTCTCTCGGAGCTTTTGGATATGTCGGGACCGGAGTTCATAGTATTGCTGCACATCGAGTCAGCACAAATTTTGAGCTTGCATGATCGAGTCACACTACCCTCGGGCTCAGAGCCTCCTCGTCTTCAGCCGCGTTGGCGGGGGCATTCTGCTGGGGTGGTGCGTTGGCAGCGGCCTCGGTCTTCCTTGCCTCCTTTTGGCGTTGCTTTTCGCGCCGCTTCAACTCACTGTGTGGGATGAGTTGGAACAACCGATTAGAACTGAGTTGATGAATGTGAAATGACGAAATGCGCAGACGTCTTGGAAATCATCTCCCCCGTGACGGGGTCCTTGTGCGTACCAGCTGTGGGCTGTTCGGAGGCCATTGTTCTGACGAGGGCAGGAAAACGGCAGTGATCTTTGGAAAGAAGAGGAGATCTAATCAAGGCTGATAGCGGCCTGAAGAAGAACGGTGTCCTGTTCATATATCTCCAATCACCTCCCTTGTACTAGACCCTCGCGGATTATGTAACATCCCAAAAATTCCCTTTTCTGTCCACTCAGTCACTGCCTCGGAATCACCCGAAACTCAGCCAAACTCCGACAACGTGTCTCCGTTAGTTCACTCAGCCAACTGAAGGGGGTTATATAAGACACAAGTAACAGTCATTCTCTGCCGTATATACCGCCGCCCTTCCTCAACTCGTACCACGACCAGCGACAGCGAGTTACTATCTGTTAACGCACCCCTATCCAGTCCAGTCTGTATCTTTCCCCATGTCCTCCGACTACGACTACTCCGACGATGATTGTGATTACGACGATGAGGACGAGCTAATGGATCAGGATGATCAGGGTCAGTGTTGTCTGCCAACCTCTCCAGCTGTAATGCACAGTGCCTGACTGCCCAGAAGACTCTGCTCCATCCGAAGAGGAGATGGACATTGACGCATTCGACGTTCCCATCAAGGGGAAAGAGAAATCTTATCACGTCGACTTCACCACACTTTCCAAGGGCGATGTGGATAGAGCCATGAACGAGAACGTCGAGTACATCACTGGAATTTTTGGAATTGAGGTGCGCGAGTTGCATGGCCACTATGGCGCCTCGGCTATTGTATCTCTAATCAGGATCCTGTAGGCCGAAGTCGCTTCTATCCTCCTGCGACATCACGAATGGAACAAGGAAAAGCTCACTGAGAAGTACATGGACAACCCAACTGGCGTCAATGCCGAGGCTGGGGTTTCTGCCAAACCAGCATCTCCCCGATTGACGACTTCTGGCCCTTCTCGGTCCACCCGAAGAACCGCTCCGGTGTCTTCAAGATCAAAAAAGTCACTCTCGGTCGAAGGACCTTTCGTTTGTCCGATCTGTTTTGATGACACCCAAACGCGCACCCTTGCTCTTGCTTGTTCCCACAAGTTTTGCACGGAATGCTGGACTGCGTACGCGACAAACAAGATCAGGTCTGAGGGCGAATTTAAGATCCCCTGCATGGCTGAAGATTGCCCTCTAGTCGCGACAGACTCTTTCCTTCAGTCTGCATTGGCCACAGACCCTCCCGCGTTTGATCGGTTCAAGGAGCTGCTCGCCCGTCACTTTGTCTCTTGTAACCGTAAACTCAAATTCTGCCCATACCCGGAGTGTACCCAGACAGTCTCATGCCCTCCTGCGGCCTCAAAGTTCGCGTTGATGACAATCATTCCGATTGTGAACTGTGGGGACGAGAAACACAAGTTCTGCTTTGCGTGTCCAATTGAGGATGACCATCGGCCGTTAATCTGCAGCGTCTCTAAACTCTGGTCGCAGAAGTGCCGTGACGACTCGGAGACCGCTAACTGGATCAAGAGCAATACGAAGGAGTGCAGCAAGTGCCAAAGTACGATCGAGAAGGATGGTGGTTGCAAGTGAGTATGGTTGATCGGTTTGACAGTGGCTTCGACTGTTAATGCTTTTTTGTGCTTAGCCATATGACTTGCAAGAAGTGTAAATACGAGTTTTGTTGGGTCTGCATGGGTGCGCGGTTTTGTTATAGATGCTTCCTCGTAGTCGCTGATTGCGTGGTGTGATTTAGGTCCCTGGTCGGAGCATGGAACGGCATGGTATTCTTGTAACCGTTTCGACGAGAAGGAGAGCGTCGATGCCCGCGATGCTCAATCGAAGAGCCGTGCTTCGCTGGAGAGGTACTTGCACGTGAGTAGCGCACCATCCCCCGATTTCCTTGGACCCGTAAACGTGATTCCTGATCCGTTTCTCTCACAGTACTACAACAGATGGGCCAACCACGAGCAATCTGCCAAGCTGTCGATGGACTTGTACGCCAAGACTGAGAAGAAAATGGAAGAGATGCAGCTTACGTCTGCGTTGACGTGGATTGAAGTTCAGTTCATGAAGAAGGCTGTGGACGAGGTGTTCAGGTGTAGAATGACGCTCAAGTGGACGTACGCAATGGCATACTACCTGCAAAAGGGAAACGAGAAGGAATTGTTTGAGGACAATCAAAGGTTCGGAGATCCGCTTCTTTCGCCGACCAGCGCAGCGGGAACTGACTATAGCGCCAGGGATCTCGAGAAGGCGGTGGAGGATCTGTCCGAGTTGCTCGAGCAGCCAATTGACACTGAAACGATTGGCGCCTTGCGTCAGAAGGTGACGGACAAGACGGTGAATACTGTAACGACAAGCCTATCAGTTGCTGACTCTGAGTAATCCGTCAGGTTTACGTGCAGAAGAGGAATGAGATTGTGCTAGAGGATTCCGCGCAAGGCTACCTCGACGGTCGGTGGAAGTGGAACACGCCTGTCGATGGTTACGATTAGTTGTTTTCTATATATAACCCATACGTGTATCATAGCAAATGCTGCCGAGTTTTGCATCGCATCGAAAATTCAAGAACATGGAACGCGGAGGTGCCCGACAGTATCCTGGTTATCCGCACGTAGGTACGCGGGTAGACGCTCGCGGGATGCCGGGAGATGCCGATGTTTGCTGCGGTGTCTCTGAGTGACGGAGTTCCATCAGCTAACCTTGGTTACTCACACGCCCACTCCCTATTTCCCTGACAGTCGTCTACCACCTCACACTCCTTTCTTTCTTTCTTCAATCTTCCCCCTTTCTTAGCACATCTCTCCCACCTCCTCCGGTCTCTGGTTTAGATGTTATATCTAACCTCAGACTCTTTCCCCGTTTGTGAGTCTTCCTCTTCTCAACGACGCGATTCAACGGTGTTCATATCTGTCTCTCAGTCGTACCCTTTGGCATCATCGGGTCAGTATCCTCAACGCGCTAGCAGGCGTTGACTGACTCCCCCCTTGGTGTTGTTCAGGTTTTACCGATACCTCTGGTACCTCATTCGAATAGCTGCCTCGCTTGCATACAAGCCTGTCCCTCTTCCTGAAAACCCCACCTACATCGCCGAGGACGATGTCACCATCATTGTCCCCACCATCGACGCTGGGGAAGAGTTCAAGGAAGCTGCCCGAAGCTGGTTGATCGGCAAGCCCAAGGAGATCATCATAGTCACCGAGGAAAAAATGCTAGGCCCTCTACAGGAACTCGCCAACGCCGTCGACCCTCAACGCATCCGGGTCATTACCGTTCCCTACGCCAACAAGCGTATGCAGATGGTGAAGGGAATCAAGGAAGTCACGACCGATATCATCGTTTTCGCCGACGACGACGCTATCTGGCCTCCTACGCTCCTTCCATACGTCCTCGCCTGCTTTGAAGACCAGAAAGTGGGCGGAGTCGGTACATCACAGAGAGTCCAGCCTGTCGGAGAGAAATTCACCGTGTGGGAGGTCCTTGCAGCTTTCCGCCTCTCCATTCGGAACATCGAAATCGCTGCCTCGACTCATATCGACGGCGGTGTCTGTTGTCTGTCCGGTCGTACCGCTGCGTACCGGACACTCATTCTCAAGGACCCCGAATTTATCCACGGTTTTACCCACGACTATTGGTTGGACAAATACCACTTGAACTCTGGCGACGACAAATTCTTGACTAGGTGGATGGTCTCTCACGGCTGGTCTACGTACATTCAGTGCTGCAAGGAGGCTGAGCTGCTGAGTACCATGAAGCCGAACTGGAGGTTCTTGAAACAGGTCCTGCGTTGGACTAGGAATACGTGGAGGTCCGACATGAGGTCTCTCTTTATGGAACGTCACATTTGGACCGCACACCCTTATGTTGCCTACACGATGGTAAGTCGTGTGGTCATGAATTCCCGACTTTTTCCCTGTTTCTCAGTGCCATTCCGTCTAGGTCGACAAACTATTCAACCCTTTCACGCTTCTTGTTGGTCCATGCCTCGTTGCCGTCCTCGTGGCGAAAAGTACGAAACCTGTTAGTCAGGGCGGTTATCATTTACCCTGGTGGTATGTCTCCGTGAAATTTTGATACCTTAGCACGGCGTTGACGTGACACTCTGCAGGAACATTCTTGTCAGTTATGTCGTCTGGTTGTCAGCTACACGTACTGCGAAGCTACTCCCTCACTTGTGGAAGCGACCCCAAGATATCATATACGTGCCCGCATTCATTTTGTTTGGCTACTACTTCGCCATCATGAAGCTTTATGCACTTGTAACCCTGCACGAGGTTGGTTTTCTCGTCTTGGCCGGTTACCTTTGGAACCGTACTCACCCATACGGTAGACCGGTTGGGGTACTCGCGCTGGTGTCGGCGACCCGTCTCAAGCCGTTGCTGCTGCTACTGGCTCTAACGAGAAGTTAACGGAAACTAAGCAACATCAATATCAGCAACCCCCCATGGAGATGCGGGCTGGTTATGCCCCATGAACGGCCGCAGGGTGATTCGAGTGTATCCATAGACAGGTAAGCGTGATCATCCCCCTGGTTCTTAGACTTGGAGTTGATTACGCCTTGGTGTAGTTTTTGATTCCTTCCGTTACCCCCAGAGTAAACCGTATATACCATCAGATCTGATTGGACCCACGCTTGCACTTCGACCCACGACCAGGTCCTCCCACCAGCGCACCGACCAGCCCATTCTTTTCCAAACTAGTCACCGGCGGTCCGTTTCGCTGACCTTGGAGGTTGTAGATTCGACTTTTTTTCTTGACCCTCGGCATTGCTTGTTGCCAGGACGTTTTCACACGGGACTTTTGTTTCTCATCATCGATCCCCCTTTTTTTTCTTGGTGGATCGTAGGACCTTGACCCCGGCTTCTTCCCTCGTGTCCTACCTGTCGTAGGCATCATCCTCCATCCCATAGTTTCATCCTCATTTTTCTCTTTTCCCTTTCTTACCACTTTGCCCTTTACCCGGTTACTTGAAGTGGCACGTTTGCCTATTTCCTTCGTATAGCCACCAAAAGGCGCTGACGACAAGAGAAATGAATACATTAGCAATCATTTACAGAACCATAATTACAACCACATTGAACGAGGAGTAGACCTAGAGGATGGTCTTGCACCCGTCTACCCTGCGCGTCTCCACGGAGAAAGGTGTGATCATTGCGATATACTTATAATAATCGACTCCGAAGGCTTTCGATCACTCGCTATTGCGCGCCGTCCCCGCTTCCGACTTCCAAAGAGTCACATCTTCGTCGGATATTTTGCTTTCGCCCCGTGCTAGAACCGGGGTGGTGTTTTCTTTCTCTCTCGGTGCTTGGACATCGCGTCTCATTCTTCATAGAAGACACGAAAGAACTATCGATCACGAATATGACAAAAAACAAGTACAAGAAACCTCAATCGTCCCCGAACCAGGCACGCAACTCTGATCGGACCGAGGGACCTGGTCGAGGCGGACGGGGAAGGGGGAGAGGAGGGCGCGGCGGCCGTGGAGCAGGTATGAACGACAATGACTACGGAGGGGGGGATGATCCTTTCCGTAGGCGGGGCGGGTTTCGAGGTGGAGGTCCTCCAGGATCGAATTTCAGAAGTTCTCCCCCTCCTTTTGCATTTGACCGCGGATCCGCGAGAGGGAGAGGGCGCGGCCGAGGGGGTCAAGGGAGAGGATTCGGGGGAGCGGATTCACGAGGTTTCACGGGTAACTCCCGCGGCGGAAGGCCCATGTATCACTCGACGGACGAGATTGACTTCGAGGTCCAACAGTGGAGTGAGTCGACCGAACCACCTCAACACTCTCATTCATTCCCTTTTACATTCGTGACTTCAGATGAATCGCCACAAAGTGGGCGGAACACTCCTGGTGGTCGGGGTCGAGGTTCACCCTCGATACATAGCGGAAACAACACGCCTCGAGGACGTGGAGAGCGCGGTGGTCGTGGGGGCTACACCCCAAAACTTCCACCCAATTCGTCATTATCGAGTCTCTGGCATGAAGAGCGGCCGCTGTTGCGGCCCATCAAATTTATTAGGTCCGTCGAGACCGCCACACTTTTCCAAGAAGCCGAGGAACTCCTCGAGCCTACCGCCCAAACCCCAGGCGAGTATAGGTTTTTCCCTGATTCTGTAACGTCAGCTGAGATTCCGAATACTCCTTTCGTGCAGATCAAACCGCAGAAAGTCACGTCCCGACGGCGGACAAAGTCTCAAGGGTATTCAGCACCACGCATCCTCATCTCTTCGAAAACTCTCTCTTCGAGATCGAGGAAGGGATCGAAGAGGTTAACTTTGAAGACCTGGCACTCGTTCACGAACGAGTCCTCGTTTTCCCTCCCACCACCTCCACTGCTCCCGCGGTTCAGCAGGAAGTTTTCACTGGTATAAGCCAGAAACCTGCACCCGAACTCGAGGTTAAACCTGAAGAGACTCCGGATTTAACTCTGTTGACTAGCGAGACAACTGTTCGAACAGAAACTGCTACCACTGACGTCGGACTAACTGATGGATCCGCGACTGGGGCTACTACGGAGGCTACTCAACTGGTGGCTTTCGTTCAGGACGAGCAGATGGATCTGGAGGCCCAAAATACGATCACGGCGGTCGAGCCTGAATCGGTGACGACACCCCCAAAGCCTTCTCCTCTCTTTGTTGTCGATACCGATCCTTCCACGTCACAAAAGCAAATACCCGTACCCACATACAATGTTCACCCGCATACCGTGTCCTTTGGAGAGAGCGTAAAGGCCGATATCGAGGCCGGGTCTGACCCTGAGGACGATGTGATAGTGTATGTCGCACCGAACCCCCGGATATCGACACCCAGGGTCGAACTTACCACACTCACAAATATATCTCTCTCGAACCATACCACCTCAGCATCACGACAGATTAATCCTCTCCGAAGGAGTAAATTCGTCCATGCCGTTGGGAAGAATGCCAAACGGGGTAGCAGCGGCGTGACGGGTGTGAAAAGAAAGAGACTCGCGGACAATGGGAACTTTGCAGCATTTGGGGCTATGATTGCCGAGGCCAGATTAAGGTCCCAGGATGATGGGAAGGATCCCAAGGAACACCTGAGGAGGCAAGGTGATTCGGACCTTGATTGGGGAGATGAGACAGATGAGGGTGAGGGCAGCCCTGCTGTAACTACAGCGGAAGGTATGGATATAGATCCGGATCTTGTGGACTCGGGGGTTGCAGTGGCTGCTATGGAGAGGTTCGTCGAGGGGATCAACGGGAATAATGTCACGATGGACGATTTGGAGGACGCGAACGTCGAGAGATACTCGCCTTCAGAAGATGAGATGGACGAGGAGGACGAGAATGGGACCGACGGCGAAGACGTTGAGGGCGACGAAGAGAGAATGCTGATCGAAGGGTTCCTCGCTTCCCAAGATGGCGCCGATTTCTCGGACGAGGACGAGGACGAGTTAGACCCTAGAGCGGGATTCCAAGCCCGGCTGGATAGATTGCGGAAGAAGCAGCATAAGCTGATTGAGACGGGGGATGGCGAAGAGGACGAGATGGATTCGGACTTCGAATGGGGTGAAGGAGAGGATATTGATGTGAGCATAAATCGTGTTCTTGACTCATGCGACTTACGAGGCACACCCAGGATTTCGTTAATGAGGCTATCAATAAATACGAGAAGAACCAGGTGGCACGTAACGCGATCTTCAGAGCCATCCAGGATGGATACTTCGACGAGCTGCAGCCCAAGTCTTCCTCGTCAAGTAGGTCCTTCAGCTGTGAGAGTGTTATCCCGTACTGATGACTTTGTAGAACGGAAGGACCTTCCTGCTGAACTCGTAGAACAGTGGGAGAAAGATCGGCTCAAGAAAGCCAAACGGAAGAGCGAACGGGAGCTCGCTCGTCTTGAGACTGCGGTCGACCCGGATGTCACGAAGAAAGGCGGGAAGAAGTCCAAGAAGGCAATGATAATTGCGGCGGCGAGACCGGACGCTTCGGTTCAGATCTCACATCGAATCGTAGACATGAACTCAGTCGAACAACAAATCCGACGATTCCTCGCCGATAAAGAGAGAGCGTACACGGTGTTGCCCGCATGCGACAGAAGCACGAGGAAGAAGATCCATCACCTTGCTGCTCTTTTTGGGTTGAGTAGCAAGAGCAAGGACGGCGCGCTTGGACGGTACACTACTTTATCCAAGATGGACCGTAGTGGGAAGAACATCGACGAGCGGAAGGTGGTGAGGATGATGGAAGGGTTCAAGTACCGCGCGTCATATGATGTGTCTGATGATGATTGGGATGGTGGAGGTAAGGGTAAGGGTAGGGGTAAAGGCAAGGGTAAAGGCAAGGGTAAAGACAAGGGTATAGGCAAGGGCAAGGGCAAGTTGAAGAAGGAGAAAGAGAAAGACCAGCCGGGGCACCTGAGGACGAAAGAGGGGGATGTTGTAGGACATGTGAGTCCTTGATGCTTCAACGTTTCTGATTCACTCGAGCCTCAGCTGACACACGATCTCTTTTTTTTCAGGCTGCCCCGAAGATAGACGAGACAAACATCGGGTTCATGATGTTGGCTTCGATGGGTTGGTCAAATGGTGCGGCCATTGGGTCGTCTGGAGGTTTAGATGCTCCGATCACAGCAGTCATCAAGAAGACCAGGCTTGGATTAGGTGCCAGCGTAAGCACAAAGTTCTGATTGTATGGTGTACTCAATTGTGCTTTCTTGTGTGTACTTCAAAACGTGGACAACTGTGACTGCATGCTACGGTGCTGGTAGAAAATACACGATCGAGTGTGGATATCAGCGGGTTCACGAATGCACCTTCCATGGGATCCGCCCTAGATTTCTTCGGTGATTAACCCACCGCGAGCTCGTTGGAGTATCGCGACGTGGCCGGTAAAATCTTACGACCGTCAGAAAACGATCCCCTCGCTGAATGGGCCGCGCGTCTTTTTCTTGACTTTGGGCCATCGGAGCCAAGTTCAGTAACCCGAGCCCTACATCGATGATCGGCCCGTGGCTTTAGCACGTACGACCACGAGGCATAATATGGAAGGATGACGCCCATCTCTAAGAGGGTTCGTGCCTCGCGACCTCCACCCCACGCAGCTACCTCGACTATGGATCTAGAGCCCCACCAAACGATGGACTGGGATCGTGCTCTCATAGCGTTCAAGGGCAGGGTCATCGTAGTCGTGGATCTCGCGGCTCGAATATCCCCCCAGTCAAGGCTGCTTTCGGTACTGTCGGCATTCTTCATGTAACGATCAAGTTATGTTTCCTGCACTTCGGCGACATCCTGCTCCAGGTTCACACCTAACCGGGACTTGACGGTTAACGAACTGAATCACGTTGAAGCTCGAGCTATTCTGCACCGATATCCGTGAAGTGCTTGGCTGAGGTGTGTTCGGAAAGAAAATGGACGAGCTCACAAAGTCTGTGACGGTTGGCATTGTGGGTCGAATTCGACTTGGAGTTTATCGCTCTCCGCCTCCCAGGAGATTCAGTCGTCGCAGAGGTTGTTTCGGACCGCTCCTTGTCCGCAACATAGATTCTTGTGGACTCCCACTGATGGGAGAGACGCACGAAGTTATTTACGCATTCGAAGGCGCTGCATCCACGATCACCGCCTTGGCTACACCTTTGAAATTCAAGTTCCGCACCTCAGGTCTCTGTAATCCAAAGAGTTGCTCTATATTTATGGATCTGGAGCGAGTGATGCCAAAGCCTGGAATTAGGCCGTCTTCCGTACGGAACCCCCACTGGCACCGCAACCAAGGGGCCTACCACACTCGCTTCACCTCTCCATGCTGCGAATCCACGTAACTGGTTTGCTCGAGGAGGCAACGTTGGAGAATATCCGCGCCGGTACAGTCACCACTGTCCTGTTCCCCGTGCGTGATCATGCCCGCTTCCCCCATTCTACACACCCACACGGCGGCTGATGTATGTGCTACAGATGAATATGAGACAATGGCATAAGGCCGCACTCGCAGATAGGACCCTGTTGCCTTTGGGTCTTTCCCCTAACGACTTGAATTGATTTCTTCGCATCTGCATCTCATCTAGCTTTCCACCGCATTTGTACCACCCATATGTATCATCGTTTGTAACGACCGAATCTATTCTGTGTAATCCATGCCTATCGTGTAACCCACGTACTGGCACTATCAAACCGTTCTTCTCGAACTGCCAGGAGGTGTTCGGGAGTATGGAACATCGAGCTTTCCGCGTACCTAGCCAATAGCGGTGGCTGCTGCAGAACCTTGAGCTTGAGCTTAATTTCTTCCAGGTTCAAAAAAAAGCCGAGGCGCATCCCGTCTCGTAACACCTCTAAACCACTCGAATGGGTTCAGCGGGTGCAACCTGCTAGGGTATAACATAGCGAGGCCCGAGACGGTTTGCCCATGTCGCACCGACACGCCAC
>Ga0307514_10004057_pt1 | contig 13612 bp, 12 predicted proteins | sample 16_EM_MG_FD_203088 | JGI IMG/M metagenome (GOLD analysis project Ga0307514, IMG submission 203088) | Populus trichocarpa ectomycorrhiza microbial communities from riparian zone in the Pacific Northwest, United States - 16_EM | ecosystem: Host-associated > Plants > Roots > Unclassified | place... | reverse complement strand
CCCGCGACGAAGGCGACGCCGAAGGAGATGCTGCCGGTCGTCGACAAGCCGGCCATCCAGTACGTCGCCGAGGAGGCCGCCGCGGCCGGGCTCGACGACGTACTGATGGTCACCGGTCGGCACAAGCGGGCCATCGAGGACCACTTCGACCACGCCTTCGAACTGGAGCAGGCACTCGCCGCCAAGGGCGACGCGGTACGCCTGGACGCGGTGCGCGACCCAGCACGCCTGGCCGACATCCACCACATCCGGCAGGGCGAACCCCTGGGCCTGGGCCACGCGGTGCTCTGCGCCCGCCGCCATGTCGGCGTCGAGCCGTTCGCGGTCCTGCTCGGCGACGACCTGATCGACCCGCGCGAGACCCTGCTCGGCCGGATGCTCGACATCCGCGACCAGTACGCCGGAAGCGTGGTCGCCCTGATGGAGGTGCCCCGCGAGCAGATCCACCTCTACGGCTGCGCGGCCGTGGAACCGACCGGCGAGGACGATGTCGTCCGGGTGACCGGCCTGGTCGAGAAGCCCTCGCCGCAGGACGCGCCGAGCGCGTACGCGGTGATCGGCCGCTATGTCCTCGATCCCGCCGTCTTCGACACCCTGGAGCGCACCCCGCCCGGCCGCGGCGGCGAGATCCAGCTGACCGACGCCCTTCAGGAACCCGCCACGGGCGGCACGGTGCACGGAGTGGTCTTCGACGGACTGCGCTACGACACCGGCGACAAGGCGGACTACCTGCGCACGGTGGTCCGGGTGGCCTGCGACCGCCCGGATCTCGGTCCCGAATTCACGGCCTGGCTCAAGGAGTTCGTCGCGAGCCTGGAGAGCGGCGGGACCGCCGACGCCCGCCGGCTCGCGGCCTGACGCGGCGACGAAACGGCCGGACGGCGCGAGCAGAACCCCGGTCGGTGAGGCACCGACCGGGGCTGCCTATGTGTGACCGGCAGAGGGCGGCATACGCCGGACCGCCTGGGCGGCTGCGTACGTTCGGGTTCCGCTCAGCCGCTCAGCCGCTCAGCCGTTGGGCCGCAGCGTCCAGATCACCGTCATCTCCCCCGTCACGGCCCCGTCCTCCCGCTGGATGGCGACGGTCACCGGGAACTCCGGACGCTTGCCCTCGTCGAGCTCGGCGACGACCTCGGCGGCGGGACGCCCGAGCGTCGCGGTGGCCGTGACCGGCCCCAGGGCGATCTTCTTGAACGCGATCTCGGCGGTCACCGGAAGGGGTACGGCCCGAGAGAGCTGGTCCCCGAAGGCCGCCAGCACGATCGCCCCGCTGGCCGACTCCCCCAGCGTGAACATCGCCCCGGCATGTGGCCCGCCCACGTGATTGCGGTACTCACTCTGGTCCGGAAGAGCCAGCACGGCCTTCTCCGGAGTGGTCTCTAGATACTCGAGGTTCAAAGTCCGAACCATTGGCACCGTGGCGGCGAGCAACTCGCCGATCGACATCTGATCTGCGCTCATACCGGCATGTTACCCATGAGTAGCCATCGGTGGCCAGGGCTGCCGGGTGATCGCCGCATTCCGGACGAGCGTTGATTTGCTACGTCCCTGACAAGAGGTAGTGACCGAATCGTTTCCCTGGCGGCACTAGGGTGGCTGCCCATGTGGCCAGGACAGCAGCCGCCCGGGGGCGAGCAGAACCCGCAGCAGCAGAACAACCCGTACCAGCAGCCGGGGTACCAGCAGCCGAATCCGTATCAGCAGCCCGGATTCCAGCAGCCCAACCCCTACGCGCAACAACCGCAGTGGGGCGCTCCGGCACCGGTGGGCTCCCCCGAGCCGCCGTCCGGTGGTGGCGGAAACCAGACCAAGGTGGTCGCCATCGTGGCTGCCCTCGCGGTGGTCGTGGCGGCCGGCGTGACCGGTTTCCTGGTGCTGGGCGGGGACAAGGACGACGAGGCGGGCGGCGGCAAGGACGCCAAGCCGTCGACGAGCAAGTCCACGGAGCCGAGCGCTTCCACCTCCCCGTCCGAGGACGACCCGCGCGGCGGTGACGCCGAGAAGGCGACCGTGGCGGGCTGGAAGATCGTCGTCAATCCCAAGTGGGGCACGGCCTTCGACGTGCCGGCGGACTGGGAGGTCCAGTCCCGGGACTCGGCGGTCGCCTTCGAGGACGAGAAGTCCGACGACGTCAAGCCGATCATCACGATGTCGGCGCCCGCGATCCTCAAGTCCAACTGGTGCGAGTCCGACGACGACAAGGACGGCCGGACCGACACCATGTCCCTGGCCGCGACGGGCACCAAGGGTGCCAACGGCGCCAAGGACACCGACGAGATCGCGCTGAACAACCCGGCCTGGTGGGTCTACGGCGGGTACACCCAGCCGGACAAGAAGAGCATCACCGTCGCGAAGAAGGCCACGCCCTACACGACCGCGTCGGGCATCAAGGGCAGCTACTCCTGGGCCTCGTCGACCAACACACCGGCGACGGGCAAGTGCGTCACCGACGGCAAGGCGATCTCCTTCGGCTTCAAGAACTCGGCCGACGACTTCGTGTCGTGGAACTTCTACGGCGCCAAGGGCGTCAAGGAAGAGGTTGCCAAGGAGACCATCATGAAGATCCTCAGCACGGTACGGCTGCACGGGGACCCGACGGGCTGAGCCCCCGGCACGACGCGGAGGCCCGCCCTGGGGTCACCCGATACCGAACGTTCCCTCAGGAGGTTCGGGTGACGGTACGGCGTCCTCGTCCCGGACCGGACGCGCGGCGCCGATGAAGTCCCGCAGGGCGGGCCCGTGTCCGACCCGGGCCGGGAAGGCGTCGGAGGCGGTGCGCCGGGCCAGGGCGGCCGTGTCCACGGGGTGGTGCGACGCGACGAGCACCGCGTTGCCGAAGCGGCGCCCGCGCAGCACACCGGGTTCGGCGATGAGCGCGAGCTCGGCGAACACGGTGCCGAGCGTCGCCAGTTGGGACCGGAGAAACGCGAAGGGCGCCGCGTCCGGGAGGTTCGCCAGGTAGACGCCGGCGTCGCGCAGTACCCGTACGGCCTCCCGGGCGTAGGCGACCGACGTCAGATGGGCGGGAACCCGTGACCCGCCGAAGACGTCGGCGACGAGGACGTCGGCGGAGTCGTCCGGCGCGGCTTCGAGCCAGGCCCGAGCGTCCGCCGGGTGCACGGTCACATCCGCGCCCTCCGGCAGTGGCAGATGCTCGGCGACCAGTTCCAGCAGCCCCCGGTCGGCCTCCACGACGTCCTGCCGCGACCCGGGCCGCGTCACGGCGACATACCGGGGCAGGGTGAGCCCGCCCCCACCGAGATGGAGCACGTCCAGCGGCCGCCCCGTCTCCGCCACCACGTCCAGCACATGCCCGAGCCGACGCGCGTACTCGAACTCCAGATGCTCCGGGGCGTCCAGATCGACGTACGACTGCGGCGCCCCGTCCACGGTCAACAGCCAAGCCCGCTCCCGATCGACGTCGGGCATGAGCTTGGCGGCGCCGTGATCGACGGCGCGGAAGACGGGGACGGATTCGTTCACGAGATCCATTGTGCCGGTGGAACCTTGCTGCCACGCCCGCACGGACGCGCCCCAAGGGGCGCGGGGCTGGGTCCATGTGCGGCTACGCCACGTGGGCGCGACCAGCCACCACGGTCCCGCAGTCCCCCACGCACACAAGCCGCCCTCTCACTCGACGGCGGTCACGGTCCCCGCCCCCACAGTCCGTCCGCCCTCACGGATGGCGAATCCGAGCCCCGGCTCCAACGGCACTTCACGACCCAGCTCGACGGCCATGGTGACCGTCTCCCCGGGCCGGGCGACAGCGATCTCCCCCAGGTCCACGGAACCGACCACATCCGCGGTGCGAATGTAGAACTGCGGCCGATACCCCGTGGCGACCGGCGTCGAACGGCCACCCTCACGCGTCGACAGCACATACACCTGCGCCGAGAAACGACTCCGGGGCACCACACTCCCCGGCGCCGCCACCACCTGCCCCCGCCGCACCGCGTCCCGCGCGACTCCCCGCAGCAGCAACGCCACGTTGTCCCCGGCCTGCGCCTCCTCCATCGGCTTGCCGAAGGTCTCGAGACCGGTCACCACGCTCTCCACGCCCGCGCCGAGCACCTCGACCCGGTCGCCGACGCGAACAAGCCCCCGCTCGACCGCGCCGGTCACCACGGTCCCCCGCCCGGTGATGGTCAGCACGTTCTCCACCGGCAACAGGAACGGCGCGTCGAGATACCGCTCGGGCATCGGCACATACGTGTCGACCGCGTCGAGCAGCGCCTCGACCGAGGCCGTCCACCGCGGGTCCCCCTCCAGGGCCCTGAGCCCCGAGACCCGTACGACGGGCGTCGAGTCGCCGCCGTAGCCGTGCGCGGTGAGCAGGTCGCGCACCTCCAGCTCGACGAGGTCGATGAGCTCCTCGTCGCCCGCGTCCACCTTGTTGAGGGCGACGACGACGTGGTTCACGCCCACCTGCCGGGCCAGCAGCACGTGTTCGGCGGTCTGCGGCATGATCCCGTCGAGCGCGGAGACGACGAGGATCGCCCCGTCGAGCTGCGCGGCGCCGGTGACCATGTTCTTGACGTAGTCGGCGTGGCCCGGCATGTCGACATGCGCGTAGTGGCGGGTGTCGGTCTCGTACTCGACATGCGCGATGTTGATGGTGATGCCGCGCGCGGCCTCCTCGGGCGCCCGGTCGATGCGGTCGAACGGCACGTAGCGGGTGCCGCTGCCGGATCCGCGGTCGGCCAGGACCTTGGTGATGGCGGCGGTCAGGGTGGTCTTGCCATGGTCGACATGACCCATCGTGCCGATGTTCAGATGCGGTTTGGTGCGGATGTACGCCGTCTTGGACATGGCGGTTCCTCGAAGCCTCTGCGTAGGTGATGGGACCCCGAGGACCTGCCGACCCTCCCCCTGCGGGGTCCGCCGGACGATCCGGAGAGGGTCAGCTTCGAGCGCCGTCGACAGCGGCCGGGAAGAAGGGAACGGCAGCCTTCGGCGCATCCGCGACTGCGGATGCCGCGGGGAGGAAGGCGTACCGGAACATGACGCAGATCATTGCCGACGCGTTGTCCCACGTCGAATGGTTTTCTGCGCGCCCGAGCCGTCCGACGGACAGGATCCATACAGCGATCAGACATGTCCGTCGGTTACCGTCGCAGGATGCTCGATGCCACCACCCGCTCTGGGGGCACCGCCACGGCCTCTCCCCGGGCCGACCTCACGGAGCTCGCCCTCGCCACGGAGCTCGCTACCACCGCCCCCGCGCCGGTGGGCCTCACCGCGCGCTGTTCGAGAGTGCTGTTGTCGCCGTGGTCCCGCCTGTCCCTGCTCGTCGCGCTGCTCGCCGGCGCCGCCTCGACGGTGCTGCTGTTCGAGCCACAGCGGCTGCTGGCGGACGGCTGGCCGCCGCAGCTCGGCGGAGCCGCGGCGGCGGTCGTCTTCGCGGTGGCGTACGGGCTGTGCACGGTCGCCTTCGTGCCCCGCCCCCTGCTGAACCTGGCGGCGGGCGCGCTCTTCGGCTCCCAGTTCGGGATCGCCTCGGCTCTCGCGGGCACGGTGCTCGGCGCGGGCATCGCCTTCGGCCTGGGCCGGATACTCGGCCAGGACGCGCTGCGCCCGCTGCTGCGGGGACGGTGGCTGAAGGCCGCGGACGGGCAGCTGAGTCGGCACGGTTTCCGCTCGATGATGGCGGCGCGGCTGTTCCCCGGAGTGCCGTTCTGGGCCGCCAACTACTGCGCGGCCGTCTCCCGCATGGGCTACGTCCCGTTCCTGGTCGCCACGGGGCTCGGCTCGATCCCGAACACCGCCGCGTACGTCGTCGCGGGCGCCCGTGCCTCGACGCCGACGTCACCGGCCTTCCTGATCGCGATGGCCTGCATCGCGCTGCCGGCACTGGTGGGCGCGGCGATGGCCTGGCGCAAGCGCCACCAGTTGCGCGGGGTGCGGTAGCCCGGCAGTTGTAACGCGGTTACCGGGCGGCCCATCCGCAGGCGCCGGGCTGGACGGTGACGGGCCCGACGACTCCGTAGCACGCTGTCACTTCGAAACCCCTGTGCCGGGGCTGTCACTTCAGGACGCTACGCTGCCCCTCGACACATGTGATCACCTGATCACCGCGCCCGGCGGCTCGGTGTGCCCGTCGCTCCTCACCACGATCAGCGCTTGGACTCCGTAACTTCATGTCTTGGTTTGAATCCCTCATCCTCGGACTCGTCCAGGGGCTGACCGAGTTCCTCCCCGTCTCGTCCAGCGCGCATCTGCGCCTGACGGCGGCCTTCTCGGGCTGGGAGGACCCCGGCGCCGCCTTCACCGCGATCACCCAGATCGGCACCGAGGCCGCGGTGCTGATCTACTTCCGCAAGGACATCGGGCGGATCATCTCCGCGTGGACGCGTTCGCTCACCAACAAGGAGATGCGCGCGAACCACGAGGCGCAGATGGGCTGGCTCGTCATCGTCGGCTCGATCCCGATCGGTGTGCTCGGGGTGACGCTCAAGGACCAGATCGAGGGGCCGTTCCGTGACCTGCGCATCACCGCGACGATGCTGATCGTGGTGGGCGTGGTCATCGGCATCGCCGACCGGCTCGCGGCACGCGACGAGAGCGGCGGCCGGCACCGGACGCCCAAGCAGCGCAAGTCCCTCGAGAACCTGAGCGTCAAGGACGGCCTGATCTACGGCCTCTGCCAGGCCTGCGCCCTCATCCCGGGCGTCTCCCGCTCCGGGGCCACCATCAGCGGCGGCCTGTTCATGGGCTACACGCGCGAGGCCGCGGCCCGCTACTCCTTCCTTCTCGCCATCCCCGCGGTGCTCGCCTCCGGCTTGTTCGAGGTCAAGGACGCGATGGAGAGCGACCACATCTCCTGGGGCCCGACGATCTTCGCCACGGTGATCGCCTTCGGAACGGGCTACGCGGTCATCGCATGGTTCATGAAATTTATTTCAACCAAAAGCTTCATGCCATTCGTCTGGTACCGCATCGCCCTGGGCATCGTCATCATCGCCCTGGTCGCCACGGGCTCCCTGAGCCCGCACGCGGCCGAGTCCTCGGGCTGACACCCGCCAACTCTCCCCATCCACCCGGACGTTCCGGCGGCGATGACGCGAGATCAGTGACCAACCACATACAGGATGGGTAGCCGCCCGGTAGCGGACTGTCAGTGCTTGCCCCTACGCTTGTGCGCATGTCCCTCGATACCGTGGCTCCTGGTTCCGTGCGGTCTGCTGCCGAGTTGAACGAGCAGATCCGGTCCCTCTGGATGCGCGCGGGCGGCACCCTCTCGACCCAGGAGCGCGCGGAGTACGAGCTGTTGGTGGTCGAGTGGGCGGCCGCGATCCGCGACGAGATCATAGAAGCGGCCTGAGACCGACGCCCACGCGCGCTCCGCTGCCGAACTCGCCCGACTGCCGGGCCCGTTCGACTACCGGGCCCGTTCGACTACCGGGCCCGTTCCGTCGACGCCGCCTCGCTCACCGCCCGCCCGACACCCGCAACACCGCTCCCGCCGCATACGACGCGTCCGCGGACATCAGCCACGCGATGGCCGCCGCGACCTCCTCGGCCTGCCCCGGCCTCCGCAACGGAATCGTGCCGGCCGCTCGTCGCGCACGGTCCGGGTCGCCCATCGTCGCGTGCATGTCCGTGTCGATCATTCCGGGCGCGACCGCGTTGACCCGGACCCCGTCCGGCCCGAGTTCCTTGGCCAGGCCCACCGTCAGAGCGTCGACAGCGGCCTTGGTCGCCGCATAGTGGACATAGGCGCCCGGGCTCCCGAGGGTGGCGGCAGCCGACGACACGTTCACGATCACTCCGCTCCCCCGGGCCGTCATGAGCTGCGCCGCCCGCCGTGAACACAGCAGCGTGCCCAGCAGGTTGACGTCCACGACCCGACGCAGATCCACCGGTTCCGCGTCGGCGAGCCGCCCCAACGGACCGGTCACACCCGCGTTGTTCACCAGCCCCGTCACCGGCCCGAGCCGCTCCTCCGCCACGCCGAAGAGCCCGTCGACCTCCGCCTCGACCGAGGTGTCCACCCGCACCACGACACACCGCCGCCCGGCGTTCCGCACCCCGTCCGCCACCGCCTCGGCAGCGGCCGCGTCCCGGACGTAGCCCACCACCACGTCATGCCCGTCCGCCGCGAGCCGCAGACAGGTCGCGGCCCCGATCCCCCTGCTGCCACCGGTGACAACCGTGACGAGACGTGCCATGAGAACCTCCTGCGCTCCTGGCCCTGTGGTCGGTCCACGGGGTGGGCGTCGCTACGACGACGTCGGTATCACGGTGTGCTGTCGGACCAGTTCGTACGATCTCAAGCGGTCGGCCAACGTGTAGACGGGAGTCACCAGCATCAGTTCGTCCGCGCGTGTCACGTCCACGAGGTCCGTCAGGCGCTTCGCCACGGTCTCGGGTGTGCCGTAGGCCTGTTGGGCGCGGAAGCCCGCCAGCGCCCGCGCCTCATCGGGGGCGAACGAGTGGGCCGCCGCCTCGTCGGGCGTGGGGAAGGGGATGTCGCCTCGGCCCTTGAGGAGTCCGGCCTTGACGACCTCCATCGGGCCGGCGAGCCGGGCCGCCTCCTGCTGCGTCTCGGCGCACACCGTCTCCACGCAGATCAGCACGCGGGGACGCGCACACCAGCGGGAGGGGGAGAAATCCTCGCGGTAGCGGTCGAGGGCGGCGAGCGTGTTGTCGGGACGAATGTGATGAGCGAAGGCGATCGGCAGTCCGAGTTCCGCGGCGAGCGCCGCACCGGCCGGGCTCGATGACAGCATCCACGGCTCCGGGAGCGGACCGAGCGCGATCTCGTCCACCAGGAAACGCAGTGTCGCTGACACATCGTCCCGGTACTCGTCGTCCGTTGTCGGTCCGGCCCCACGCCGCAGGGCCCGCGCCGTGGACTCGTCGAAGGTACCCGGGCCACGGCCGATGCCCAGGTCGATCCGTCCCTCGTGCAGGGCGGCCAGCGTGCCGAACTGCTCCGCCAGCATGATCGGGGCGTGGTTGGGAGCGAGAACGCCCCCGGACCCGAGACGGATCGACGACGTCAGGGCGGCCGCGTGAGCGGTCAGGACGACGGGCGGGAACGCTCCGATGGCCGGAGAGTGGTGATGCTCGGCGTACCAGAGTCTCCGGTAGCCGAGGTCCTCGACGCGTCTGGCGAACTCGGCGGTGTCTCGTAACGTGTCCGCGGCTGAGGCGCCCGTCTGGACCATGGCGACCTCGAGCGCGCTGAGCGGAATGCTGATCATTCGGTCAGTATATGAAGCGTCGATCAGCGCCCGGCGGACCGGACCGCGGTCGCGGTCGCCGCGTACTACGTGGGCCGAAATACCCTGTACGGCAATGGAGTTGGGTTCGATACCCTGCCCGAGCCGATGGTCGGCCACATCACACCGCACGGGGCGCGCGAGCGCTGTCGCGAGGGTGTCGAAGGTGCTCGTCCGGGGTCAGGAGGGTGCCGAGGATCTCGGCCCGATCAGCGAGCGGCGGCTGGTGCGTGCGGCGGCAAGGCGCCGGGATGCCCTCGTAGATGAGGACGTGGCATGAGAGCGATCATCGTAGGGGCGGGCATCGGGGGACTGATGGCCGCGCTGAGCCTGCGCCGCGCCGGCCATGAGGTCACGCTGGTCGAGCAGACGTCACGGTTCACCGAGGTCGGTGCCGGGATCCAGCTCGCGCCCGACGCGACGCGCGTACTGCGCCGACTGGACCTGCTGGACGCGGTCGCCGCGCAGGCCGCCCGCCCCGCCCACGTGAGCTTCCGCACCTGGTCCGACGGGACCGAGATCTGCCGGTACACCCTGGGACGTGCGGCCGAGGACCGGTTCGGGGCGCCCTACCTGCAGATCCACCGGGCCGATCTGCACGCGGCCCTGGCCGCCGCGGTGCCGACCGGGTCGGTGCGCCTGAACACCGTTGTCACCGGCATCGACCAGGACCACGCGCGCGCCTGTGTGACGACGGCCGACGGCGAGCGCCTGCGGGCGGACCTGGTGGTGGCCGCGGACGGGGTGCGGTCCGCGGCCCGCCGGTGGCTCTTCGGCGCCGATGAGGCGGTCTTCTCACGAACGGCCGCCTACCGGGCGCTGCTCCCGGTCGCCGAGGTGGTCGACATGGACCTGCCGGACACCGGGGTCTGGCTCGGCCCGAACCGGCACGTCGTCCACTACTGGGTGCGTGGTGGGGAACTGCTCAACGTCGTGGCCGTGTTCAGGGCGCGCCCGGCACCGGAGTCGTGGACCGCCCAGGCGGAACCGGGAGAGCAGCTGCGCGAGTTCGGCGGGTGGGACCCTCGGGTGCTCCACGTCCTCGAACGCGCGGGACAGGTGTTCCGCTACGGCATCCACACGCGGTCCCCGCTCCCGCGGTGGAACATCGGGCGGGTGACGCTGCTGGGCGACAGCGCCCACGCGATGGTGCCGTTCCGGGCCCAGGGCGCGGCGCAGGCGATCATGGACGCGGCCGTGCTCGGCGATGTCCTCGCGGATGCGACGCCGGCCGAGGTGCCCGACGCGCTCGACCGGTACGTGCGCCGCCGGCTGGCGCCCGCCACGAGCGTGCAGGCCGAGTCGGCGCGGGCGGGCGAGGACTTCCACCTCCCGGACGGGCCCGAGGCCCGGGCGCGGAACGCCCGGATGGCGGCCCACGCGGCCGAGAACGTGTTCATGCCTCAGGCGACCGCCTGGGCGGCCGACGTCCTCGACGATCAGGCGCCGCCGTGACCTACCCCCGGTTGGATGTCGGCCGCTGTTCTTCCCCCGCGCCCCCTTGGCGACGCCCCCGCCATGCCCAACACTGAGCCGATGACGCAGCGTGTGGAGCTTGCCGCCGTGATGGACCGACTGGCTGTCGACGGACTGATCACCGACTACGCCGTGGCCGTGGACGACGGTGACTGGTCGGTGTACCGAGGTCTGTTCACTTCCGACGGCCGGGCGGACTACCGCTCGGCCGGTGGAATCGAGGGGGACGCGGGGAACATCGCCACGTGGCTCGCGGAGAGCATGCGGGTGTTCACGATGCGCCAGCATCTGATCGTCAACCGTCGGCTGCGCTTCGGTACCCTGAACCAGGACACCGGGGACACGGCCCAGGTCCAGGCCGACTACGTCAACCCCATGCGCCTCACAGAGGAGGGCGACGGCGCCGGCCCGGGTGCCCCCGACTTCGTGTGCGGCGGCCGGTACGACTTCGGGCTGCTGCGCACCGACGACGGCTGGCGGCTGCGTGAGGTGGTCGTCCGGGAGAAGTGGCGGCGCCTGCCCGGCCGGGCCCCGGCACCTGTGATCGATTGAGCTCCACAGGGTAGAAGGCGCCGTATGACTTCGTTCGGCGACTGGCTCGCCTCCCCGTGGCGGCGCTCGACCGCCGCCGCGCTGGCGGGTGCCCTGCCCGTGCTCGCGTTTCCCGCTCCGTCGCTGTGGTGGCTCGCCTACGTCGCCCTCGTCCCCTGGATCGTGCTGATCCGCTCGGCGCCGACCGGGAAACGGGCGGCGTACGACGGCTGGTGCGGCGGGTTCGGCTTCATGCTGGCGATGCACCACTGGCTGGTGCCGAGCCTGAACGTGTTCACGTTCGTCATCGCCGCGCTGCTGGGCGCGCTGTGGGCGCCCTGGGGCTGGCTGGTGCGCCGGTTCCTGGCCGGGACGCCCTCGCGGGGCAGGATCGTGGCCGCCCTCCTCGTCCTTCCGTCGGGGTGGCTCGGGGTCGAACTGGTGCGCTCCTGGCAGGGGCTGGGCGGCCCGTGGGGCGTGCTCGGCGCCAGTCAGTGGGAGGTGGAACCCGCGCTGCGGCTGGCCTCGGTGGGCGGGGTGTGGCTGCTCAGCTTCCTGGTGGTGGCCGTCAATGCGGCGTTCGCCGTTCTCCTCGTGATCCGTGAGTCCAGGCTGCCTGCCCTGGCCGGGCTCGTGGTCACGGCCGCCGCGGCCTCGTCGGCCTGGGTCTGGTCACCGCGCCCCGACACCGACGGCCGGACCAGGATCGCGGTCGTCCAGGCGGGCGTCGTGGACGGCGCCAAGAGCCCCGACCGCCGGTTCGACCTGGAGGAGCGGCTGACCCGGCGGCTCGTCGGACAGGACGTCGACCTGATCGTCTGGGGCGAGAGCAGCGTCGGTTACGACCTGGACGATCGTCCCGACCTCGCCCGGCGGATCGCGACGCTCTCCCGTGAGACCGGCGCCGACATCCTGGTCAACGTGGACGCCCGGCGCTCCGACCGACCCGGCATCTACAAGAGTTCGGTCCTCGTCGGTGCGGACGGTCTCACCGGCGACCGCTACGACAAGATGCGGCTCGTCCCCTTCGGCGAGTACATCCCGGCGCGCTCGCTGCTCGGCTGGGCGACCTCCGTCGGCAAGGCGGCGGGCGAGGACCGCAGGCAGGGCTCCCGACAGGTGGTGATGAACGTCGGGCACGGGCTGCGGATCGGTCCGATGGTGTGCTTCGAGACCGCCTTCCCCGACATGACCCGGCATCTCGCCGAGGACGGCGCCGACGTGCTGGTCGGCCAGTCGTCGACCTCGTCGTTCCAGCACAGCTGGGCCCCGGAACAGCACGCCTCGCTCGCCGCGCTGCGCGCCGCCGAGACGGGCCGCCCCATGGTGCACGCGACACTGACGGGCGTGTCCGCCGTCTACGACGCGAACGGCCGGCCTGTCGGCTCATGGCTCGGGACCGACAGCAGCACCGCCAAGGTGTACGACGTACCGCTGGCGAAGGGCGTCACCCCGTATGTGCGCCTCGGCGACTGGCCGGTGCACGCGGCGCTGCTGGTGCTTGCCGCGTGGGCCGTCACCGAGTGGGTGCGGAAGCGGCGGATCAGGCGCCTTGCTCCTGGACCGCGTGTACCACCCGCTCGCACAGCTCATGAGTCGCCAGCGCGTCCCGGGCGCTGAGCACCTTGCCCGCGCGGACGGCGTCGAGGAAGGTGAGCGCCGCCTGCTCGATGCCGCGCTGCCGTGCCACCGGCACCCAGTCCCCGCGCCGCCGCACCGTCGGCTGGCCCTTGTGGTCGATCACCTCGGCGAGGTTGACCACCTGACGTTTGGTGTCCTGCCCGGACACCTCCAGGATCTCCTCGGCCGAGCCGCTGAGCCGGTTCATCACCCCGAGCGCGGTGAAGCCGTCCCCGGCGAGCTGGAGCACGACGTGGTGCAGCAGCCCGTCCTCGACGCGGGCGCGCACGGTGACGTCGTCGACCGGGCCGGGCACCAGGAAGCGGAGCGTGTCCACGACGTGGATGAAGTCGTCGAGGATCATCGCGCGCGGCTCCTCCGGCAACCCGATCCGGTTCTTCTGCATGAGGATCAGCTCGCGCGGATGATCGGCGCACTGCGCGTATCCGGGGGCGTGGCGCCGGTTGAACCCGACGGCCAGGCCCACGTTCCGCTCCTCCGCGAGGGCCACCAGCCGCTGGGAGTCGGCGAGTTCGTACGCCAGCGGCTTGTCGACGTACGTCGGCACGCCCGCCGCCAGCAGCAGCGTCACGATCTCGGGGTGCACGGCGGTCGGCGCGTGCACGAAGGCGGCGTCGAGATCCTGTGCGAGGAGGGAGTCCAGGTCGGTGTGGGCCTGGGCCGCGGGGAGGTGGAGGCCGTCTGCGACCCGGGCGAGCGTCGCGGGGGTACGGGTGTGGAGGTGCAGTTCGACCCCGGGC
>Ga0307514_10004056_pt1 | contig 13613 bp, 10 predicted proteins | sample 16_EM_MG_FD_203088 | JGI IMG/M metagenome (GOLD analysis project Ga0307514, IMG submission 203088) | Populus trichocarpa ectomycorrhiza microbial communities from riparian zone in the Pacific Northwest, United States - 16_EM | ecosystem: Host-associated > Plants > Roots > Unclassified | place... | reverse complement strand
GGGAGATGGAAGGGTGGCAGGAGAGAGAGGGGGGGGGAAGGGTGGGTGAGAGAGAGGCCAGTGCTGGAGAGGGAGAGGGCTGGGCTGGGAAGGGGGGGGGGAGGGTAGGAGAGGAAGGGGGAGGGAGGGCGGGCCAACAGAGGATAACAGAAGAGGAGTTTTAGTAGAGCAGAACTATGAGTAACTGAAACCCACATTGTTCCTTGCATCTTGCTATCCATGCCGGACTCACTCCTTTGCTCTCTTGTTCTTTTTTGAAAATCATTACGCGTATTCAGTCTTATCTAGACTATAACGAGAGACCGCATCTATCTACACGTAGGCTGTCCCGCCCGGAGCCGGCCTTGCTCCCTTCCTCATCCTACGCCTATCTAGATACATGGGTAGGAAAATCAATGCCGTAGAATATTGGGAATGGAGAGGCGGCGGATAGGATAGCTAGAAAGACTGGATTTTTTATTTTTTATTTTTAAGGAATCATTAATCACATTCAGCCTATCTTTTTATTTTTATTCAGTCTATCTAGACTATGACGAGAGACCGCACCTACAAGTAGGTGTCTTCCGCCCCCTTTCCCCCTTATTAAATACTCAATACAACAAATTGAACTAACACCTCGCCACCTCGCCACCTCCCTACACCACTCTGGGCCCCCAACGCTCCAGAGCTCAGGCTTCAAGCCGGGTCTTCTCGCTCGCTCGTCTTGATCTGACCCCTTGCATGATCGTCTCCCTATTCTAGGTAATCAATGGCCCCTTGTGACGGTTGAGGTTGGAGCTACTGCACTGCACCCGAAAGCCCTGGCCCACATGAAGTGGTCAAGAGAGGACTCACGTATGTGGTAACGGACAAAGGCCCCAGTAGCAGTGGGTGAAGGAGATAGGGAAGACGGAAGACCCAAGCTGCGTCTGCGATGGGTGAACACCGCAGAATGCAGCACATCTACAGAGGTGTCCGTGGATAGGAGACGGGATGGGAAGGTCATGGGAACAGGCTTGTGGGGACGAGAAGTGGTGCGCGGAGGTGGTTGAAGTAGATAGACCATGTAGATAGAGCGGGGAGGGGCAAGCTACCGAGGTATCCCCCCAAATGCCAACAAGACAATCAACATTCCTATATAGTTCCGGGATAGCGTTCCGAGACTACAACATTCCATATCACTCTCGAAACACCAATGGGCCACAGAGAACCATACACCCTTGAGCCTGCGCCCCTGCCACCAACAGACGACGGCGTGTACTTCGGTCCGTTATCTCCAAAATAGCCTCCACGGTAGTCTGGGTCGATGTTGACGTGTCATACCAGCTGCTAGGGTCTCAATCCTGCTTGCTTCCGACAAGCCGACAACTGAAAGGTTCGGCTGGCAGTGACCGTACACAGCCAAAAGAAGGACGCTCTGTACAAGGCACTTTTGCAAGCCTCGCTTGCCTCTATGGCCTGGCCTTCAAAGGTGGGAAACATTCAGGGTCCAGTGTATACGTACATAATCCTCCGCTCGGTGCATGCAGCCCCGACATATTGGTGATATGGAACAAGGATTTATGAATACACCTGAAGTCAAACCCCTCGTTTCACACCAAGCAATGAAACCTCTCTCTCCAGCCTTCTTTGATGATTTGCCACTCCAGTATTCAGATGACGCTCACAGACGCCGTCACTTACCATACGGGGCGCGCCTCCAGCCACCACTGAGGGACCCTTTGAAAGAGCCTGTTGCGGCCCTGAGTGGGGAGGGCGTCCAGAGAGTGAATGGGGTCTTCACATTCCCGGCAGCTGGGCTACCAGTACCGGCAATAGCCCGGGACTGCAACTCCCCTGGCAACAGCGTCGACAGGCAGACCCAGCAACATTGCTGCATCCGCACCTTTGGCTCCTACGAGATCTGTCAACACCGTAGCCTTCAAAAAAAGCATATGCAGGTGAAGCCATATAGAGAGGTTGATAAGGGTAACCATGACACGTTATCCCATACCTCACTTACGAAGGAATCCAGGGAATATATGCTTCAGCCTAGATGCTTACAGAAGCGTTGCGACAAATATCTCGAATTTGAGCGGGAAGCGCAGCTTGAGGGAATGTGCTCAAAATGTAAAGCCTCAGGCCTAACAGCAACTAAGATCCGGGAATGGGGGCACCAAGAGCCTATGCAATACCTCAAGAAAACCCTGGAAAGACTCCAGGAGGACAGGCAGGTACAAGGATCCAACATACAACCGCCAAACATGAGCTCTGTTAAAGACATTAAAGGGGTCAACGAACAGAAAGATCAGAAGCTAGCCAGAAGTCTCGGCCATCGCCGTCAGCGCTCTATTTTCGTGCCCCCATGGCCATATTCCCCCACGAGTGACTCGGTGCATAACGCATTACCGAGTTTCAATCCAGCTCTGAAACAGCACACTGGACTTCATCAGAATGCTTTGCCATACACCAACTGGAGACCAGAAATCTTGACAGCAGAGAGGGGTAGGTTCACAGACCTATCATTGGGCGCATGGGCTATACCTGCACGAAGAGGCAGCGGAGAATCAACCGCGAATTCGGCCCATTCTACACTTAGACTTAAGTTGAAACCGGGGTCCAATCAATGCGAGGTCATAAGCAATGAATTCGAAACCCCCCACGGCCTAAACCCAAGCTCAAGCTCCGAAAGCCTCCGATACCCACCCAATTCCACATATGAGAGTGATACGTAAGGTCTTTTTGTCCTATATCATGGCTGCCACTGTCTAGATTCCGAGTAGCATGTACCTACATCGTGTCATGTTAATTACATATCTTTCGACCCACGTACTCATTTCTCGGAGGAATTTTTTACGGGTTTGTTTCAAGGTTTGGCTTTAGAATTCGATTAAGACATCTTCCCTGGTTTTACGAGTCTTCCCACCATCCCTGTCATGGAATTGGAATTTGCTTTACGTCAATCCTAAATACTTGGGCTTCAATGAGTGGCCAGACAGCCGTGAAAAGGTGATAGATATCCGAAAATTGCGGGACAGGGACTTCAGGTTTCGTGCGTTAAATTTATTGGTTATGTCCAGATGTAATATTGACGACAAGGCGGGTATTGGTGGGCTCCCCGCACTGTCACTGATTAATTGGCTCTGCGATCGGCTGCTGTTGAGAAACTTGGAGGAGCTATACAATATCTAACTGGCTGGTGAATCGGACTGATATCCCCATTTACTCGCATGTGTACTTCAGATATGTAGAGTACAGTATTTAAGTAGCTGATGTACTCGAAACTCTAGACACCCGCACGCAAGGGCCGTTGTGACTAACGTCTCGCTAAACTGTCCACACGGTACCCAGGTAATTAATATTAAGTTCACCACCACAGCGCCAGTGGATACAGTGGAGTCAGGTCTCAACATCTAGACTTGAAGCTGCCCCTTCTTGTAACCCAATACGCTGTCATCTTCGACTTATACCTTTTCTTGACCTCTGATGGGCTAGCTGACTTCTTAGTCCCTTGTGATGTTAATATCAGTGAGACCTATGATCCGTTTGGGGAATCTACCATTGATTCTTTCTACAATTTCACCTCACAAGCTCAATTACTCCAGACTTCTGCACACTGGGAGCTTGAGGGTTCTCATTGCTAGACACTCTGGCATAATATAGAATTAGGAGTGAAGGTAGAGCGTACTAGCAACAGTCCCCAAAAACCACAGAGCAGGTTTGTCAACAGCATCTGGCCAGCAAGACAGAGTGTTGTCACCACCTGCTTCAAGTTTGCAAGCGACCCCCTGGCCCTACAACACATGTTGGTTTTTTGATTCTCCTCGGCATCACATTCCCCTTGCTGAAGTTGGAATCCAGATCGATCTGAAGCTACTCCAAGCCAATATATTCCTACAACCAGACTTAGAAAACTGTCACTCTAGGGTACAAGGGTATGAGACTAGGGTACCAACATCAGCAGGGCTGGTCTGGGAACCCATTGGTCAATTGCTAACTTCACGCTGGCCACCGAGCCAGATCCAGGAGGGAATAAGCGCGGCTTCATAGGTTGAAAATTGCCGTTGAGTAGGGTCGGTACTACATATCTTGATGCAGCCAGCTCATGCTATAATCCACCAGTGAGAAACCTCCTCTACTGAGTTGTCCTCCTTCTATTACTGACAGCTAAGACGATCTAGATCTTTGCATGCGAGATGTAGATGCTGGCATGGAATATTCGACGATGGCCGCATTGCACGTCATATACTCCATCAGCAATTTGATTGGGTGAGTATCCGAGCCGGTGGGCTTCAAAACTCCTGTCAAGTACTTCCTCACAGTGGATGCGTTATACAATTTGTTTGAGCTCTGGGTCAGCACAGGTATCCTGGCAGCAGCCCAAAATACTTATATACCCCACATTAGAGCCCTAGGGTCCATCTCCTGTGATTCCGCTCCCAATTGCAAAGTTAGCTGGGTATTCGATTGATAATTACACGCTGCAGGTGGAACCTTACGGCAAGATGTCTTCGTTGGGCTGGGGAAATTTACCTGGGGATTTGGCGGCGTTCCCAGACAACAGTTATCCATATATGGTGCACCCTGGTGCGGTTGTTTCGGTTAGGTGGATTTGAGTGTATACGTAGGTTAAGGTGAGTCCTAAGTTTCTTCAGTTTTTCCAGAGCAGTGTACCTGCATCGAAGCTCAAAAATGACATTATTTTCCGTCCCAAAAGGATATCCTACTTTTGTTCCCAATCGAGGCAACAATCCCCAGACATGCTTGACCCCACAATTCCCCTCCATCGAACAAGTAATTGACGGAAGAAGCCAGTTTAAATCACGTGCGTGCTGAAGGATCGACGATCTGTCGCAGACTCATATTTATGTGCATGCATGAATCTGCAAATACCTCATCAGACGTCATTCTCAAAAAGTCTGACAGAAGTTATTCTCTACAGGCACTCAAGATAGGCAATTCACCTCTCAGCAATTCACGAATAATCTACCTTTTTTGCCTAAAGTTTACAGAAAAATGTGTTCATAGACATACCTAATGCTCCCAGGCACTGTCGTTTACATGGATATCCGAGTATATGCCTTATTTCGACATGCTGCAGCTAAACAACACCAATCACTTTGTCCATCTACTAACGGGGGCTGCAGTTTGTTCTATTCCCGCAGCATACAACATGAAAGCACAAACGCACATCCTGCCTATTTGCCTCCTCCCTTTCGAAAAACAAAGACCACTGGGAAAAGACGTGTTGAAGCTCCTGTGGATGGATTGACGTCGTCGCGCATCCTGAGGTTCCACTTTCACAGTGAAATTTACATCTCCAGTCGGACCCCGTTTGTCGGTGCGCTACTTCTTCAGATTTCAAAAAAAATTGAAGTGCGGCTTCCACGATCCTGACTGATAAGCCAGTACGTCTTTTTGTAAGCTCTGTGGCACCATCGAGACTGTAGGCTTCGTGGCGGCCCCATGTTGCGGTGTTGTCAATGTATTCTATGTTCGAGGCCACTGATCCGGCATAAGTTGACTGAGGCAGCGGGTTTGGTGGTTGCACTGCAAGCAGGTGCAGCCCATCATACTATCGACCCACACTACAGTTGTACACTCGCTGTTGGCTGGATCATGTTCACTCGGAGCAGCCTCTGTTAAAGTCATCCGCCAGGTCTCAAACTGGACTGTTGTCAACTTTGAGTGAGAACAACTCACCACTACTAGTAGCACCCAACTTAGACAAATATACCATTTCATATATTTGAACTAACAATGCGCAGGATGAATGGTGGGGCATCCGGTTTAAGACCCAATATGGTGAATTCCAATGCCGGCTTTTCTGAGAATATTAGGCTGCCCTTTTGTCTGCTGTATTGATGAGCTGGGGGGGGGTTGAAAAGGCTTACGGTCGTCATGTTGGAGGTCACCGAGGACTAGTCCGAGTTGACGGAAATTATGGTTGGCATGGTCCCCCGCGAAACCGACATAATGATGAAGTGTACTGATGGATAGAATGTTCCCTCTGGGGTCAATTCGAGAGGTGGTAGCTTCTAGATAACTCAATTAGTAGCTCTAGCTCTACATCTCTGCAGTCATATACTTTCTGTGTCTGGGGTTCCCCTGTCACCTTCTTTGCTTTTGAAAAATAACTACATCTGCTGATCATTAAATTGCGTTCTAGATCGTTTCCCTGGGATGCAATCCAACGTATAATGACAAGTTGTACTATGCTCTCGGTAGGTATGTAGCTATGCACCACCCTGTAGAGGCTCGCTTCTCCAGGGCCACCCTCACCCCCGCGATCTCTACTTCCTGCTACCTAGCCGGAACCATCGGCTCCAGTGGCATTGCAGATTATACCCGCTTAGTAGCAAATCAAGTCAGAGAAGCAAAATGTTTTTTGGTGCCGGCTCCCTTCCAAGAATCCACCAACTGGTTTATTAGGCGGTTTGCTCCAGTGTATATCAAGGCATCAGGCAAGGCTCTTCTCTCAAACGCTGCCCCTTGGAGCGTTTCACAGAGCCTCAAGATATTATTGCCTGCCGTGTACACTGATGATATAGCCGTACAGAGTTTCGGAGTTAGATCCGTCACAATATTAATTCTTGGTTTTCGGCCGAAAGGTCATGATGTCCCATCTGATTTCTTTCGAGATTCTGGCATCATTCGGGTATAGATGCTTGGGAAAAGTTAGCCGCAGAAATAAGATACCCCCGCAGAGCTCCCTTGGAATATTATTACACTGACTGCATCTGTATAAGAAGGGACATCTGAAGTCGAGCCTCTATGCAATGCAGTATGGAGAACCCATACATAATATCAAAGCTAATTGGTGTAACTGTTTGGTAGAGGTATGAGCTGTTTGCGCATGGTGAGGCAACGCCTCAACCGCAGTTCTCGAATTCACACCTCTCAGCTTGCAGCAACCAGCCTCGCTGTTGATGGATATATTTGATCTAGCGAATCGCTTCAGCGCTCGCTTTGAGAAGGACCACATACCGTGCTGTTTCTTCTTTCTAGGCTCAGCGACGATGTTTACATAATACATGATCCTGGATATGAGTGGTCTGTCCCCAGAAGCCCACGTTGGCCAATAACATAGGACAGACAGGGCCCCTGTTTGAACATTATCACCACTAGTAGCGCAATCCTGACGTTTATGCTCAGTTCAAAGATTGAAGACACCCGTATTATTCATACATCTTATCAGCTCCTGCAGCCTCAAATCAGAGACATTTTGGTCAATAGTTTTTGGATGGCGAAGCAACAAAAAAGTTCTAGGTCTACCCAACTGCTAAGTGGTACCAGCTGCCAATGATCTATTCAAGTTCCTCCTACTTTCAATACTGACGTACCAGAGCCAACACTTAATTTCGGCTTGCAGATTCACCCCCCATTGTATTATCAAGTGTCAGTCTACAATATTTTGGTGCTAATATAAAGAGCTCTGGAATCAGGTGCAGCTCGCCTTGTCCAGGTCCTTAGGCGCCTCCCCCCGCACATTCCTCTCCCCCTCCATTATCTCATTAATATACAGATCGCCCTCAAGACTAGCAAGCAATCTGCCAGTTCACCCACCATCGCTTATTGATTTTTTTCCTCTCCCTTCGTTTGCTAGGAAGAATGTCGGCCACTACAAACGACGACATTGATCAACCACAGTCCTTCACGTACCGCGTCTCAAGGTTTCTATCCACTGCATCACAAGCAGCCTTAAATGCCTCTGCCGTCATTTCAAACCAAATATGCCACAACATCAATCCCACACGTTCTCTATCCTTGAGTGCGATACCGCGATCTCACAATAACTCACTCATATCCTCTGGTAACCAACAGCCAAGACCACCCGTTAGAAACTTGTTCACCCGTGCTCCAGAGAACCCAGTCGACACCCAGGTTGATAGTCAGTTCAATGCCTTCCTCCTATGCCAAGGCCCACGGGCCCTCGAGATCGGAACGAAGGAAGAATATCGAAGGCACTATGCTGAAGAGATGAGCTGGAGAAGAGTCATGGGCGTGAGTGTGCATGGCGAGGCCTTGCCCGCAACCTTGTCACCTGAGCCCGCCCCTGCAGTAGTGAGAAGCCAGGGTGTCTTTGAGCGCTCAGTTGAGAGGAGAGTTGGGAGTTCGGAGTTTGGGCGTGACTGGATGCGTATCTGTAACGAACACGGATCCAGGGCAGTTGAGTATCCGGTATCTGACTCCCGTTGCAGGATTCCCATGTGTCCCTGTGACAGAACGGAGGTTGAGGAAGAGCAGAAACTTAGTGCTAGTAACAGTGGATTTGGAAGTACCCACACACTGTTTGAGCAGGACAACGGGAGGTATTACCTTCCTATCCCCGGGCCGCCAAAGAGAACCGAGGCCGTCTGCCCTGAGGTCCAGCAACCCCTGAAGCCGGCTCTGACCCTTTCCATCTTCCCCAGTGGTACTGGAAACATGAGATATACTTCAGCCTCCGTAACACCGCTGCAAGGGCAGTTCTCTCCACCAGCACTTTCAGCGACATCAACATACCTTTGTACTGCACTCTCGTATGTGGACCCTATCTCTTCATCTATAAGCCCATCGCCAGAGCCACCTCGTGCTTTACCAGTAAAGAAGGAGGAAGCGAAAACCAATTACCTAGCACTTTATCCCAACGATCACAAGCTTGGGTTCGACTGTGTCTGTGACACTTGCCATTTGAAGGCAATCAAAAAAAAGGAACCAGATTCCGTCCCCACCTTGAAGGACCGTAGGCTTGCGAAGCTGGGTACGTTCAAGGCGAAAGCGCCATTGACCCCACGAACGCCGGAGAGACCGAACTACACGCTTTCGGACTCTCCGACCCCTAGGCCCCCGTGTGAGCAGGTTGATTACTTCATGTCAGGAAATACCATGGTACCAATGTACAACTATAAGGAGCAGTTACGCAGCGTTGCACCTTCCACGTGGATGCTTGGTGACACAATTGTCTACTCTGTGAAGTCAAGGGATAGAAGTCAGGCAAGCCGGAAAAGAGGGAGGAACATGGGAAGCTCCGATGTGGAAGACGAAAGCGCACCCGAGGAGAAGTATGGAGATGGGAAGAGAAGGAGGGGAAAGTATATGAGTGGACTCATGAGGGAGTAGAAGACGAGGAACAAAAGTTGCGTAGGGGAGAAACACCACTGCCGCCCCTACAATTGTTTGGGGTTGGTCTGTATTCGTTTATTATTTACCATGCTTTACTTCATAATATTTTTTCTAATTGGTTGGAATGTCGGGGGGGGGAGTTCTAGAAATTGGGGTGGGCTTTGGGTTGGCTGGATCTGGTGGGGGTATGGCTAGGATTTTGGTTGGCACGTCAGTTGAGGAAAAGCTACATATCGAGGTTTTGGACACTATGATTGGATTGGCATATGGTTCTGGCACAAGGGATCTCGGCTTTACTAACATTTCCTCTGGTTTTATCACCACCCTAATGCGTTTTTTTCCTTCAGCTGTGCATGTTTCCATGTTATTCTGGGCTTTCCTTGTCTGTTGGATAGATACCGGGATGCGTATGAGTTGACGATTTACGACTTACGACCATGAAAGATTTACGACTTACGATTTTGGACGGACTAACGAATTCCTTTTTTCAAGATGATAGCTACCTATATTATTATCCACACGAATTTCTTTTGTCCCACACGATAAATAGTTAAACTCAATTACCTACTTTCCTACCAATACACTGCAGTCCTTGGATCCTTGTCGGAATCCCTTGAATTCCATGCATAATCAATGTTAATGACCTTGCTCCCAACCAGATACCTTCCCTAGGAATCATCGGCTAGCCTGACACGAGTTGAAACCATGCACCCCACAACTTTTCTTCTCAAAATCAAATCAGCACCGAGCAAGCGAGCGTTCCCATCTGGGCCATTCTGGGGCCCACCATACCCCTAATTCCTTGCAACTGCCTTGAGTTCCTACCACGCAAGATGGCGTGAACAATGCGAACTTCCATAACCCCCATATAGTTACACCCCAAGCCTGATCATACAACCAGGCAATCGAGAGTACCTACTTGTCTTGCAGCACTACCAGTATACCAAAATGTTTGATTAAGATCAGATGTCCTGTATCTTCAATACATTCTGCACATCCTATCATTCCCTTATTGCCTCTTCCACTCCCATTTCTACTCTTCGTCTCCTAGGCGGCAATTCGTATTTTTTTCTGATCCTGCTTGTGGTAGCCATTCTGCGAATTTTTGTCCCCCCTTGGGTTGATATCGACTCTACTGACACTGGTGAGACATTTCCGGGTTCCATGGTTTGGCCTGAGTACGGAACTGTGGTTACTCTGAGCCCAAGATCTCGGCCACGAGACCGGGATGGGCCGACTGCATCGGCAGACAATGCCTGGGGTGCATTATAAAATGCGTCCACTCGGAGTTGCTCCTGAGGGAGATGTTGCAAATTTTGGTGTGTAGCTATAGGTAGTGGTTGTTGGGGCAGCGGCTTGCGTTTAACCAGCTCACAATAGTCTCCAGTTACTAGCAGTCGATCAGCGTCGGGAGAGGCAGCAGGATGTTTATCCATAGCCTTGCAACTTGGTACAACCTCATACCGAGCTACCACGGAACTTCGATTGCGGTATGGCTTCGATGGTGAGCTAAAACAGTATCCCATAATGTTTTTGTAACAGCGAATGGCGATAGTGCGTTCTCGAGTGTATAGTTGTATCGCAGAAGGGCTCGGAGATTGCACCAGATTATGACTGTGATATGGTCATTACACTGCACTCGTATTTGGGTCAGAACCTTGTTAAATATCAACCCTACATACAGACATCTTTATGTTAACGTCTTGTTACACGGCTTTTGCTTCTATATTTAATTCATTGAGATACGAATAGAGAATTCCAAGTACACAGCTCGATCGTACGGATGTCAGGCACCCCCCAGCCAGACCAGGAGCAATTGGCATATGTGTGGCTAGGCGTTTTAAGAAGTCGCACTTCCATATGCATACTTTGTTAACTAAAAAGTCCTCAATGGAGTGATATAAGTATAGGGTGAACAGACTTCAATGTAAGGCAGACTTTCAAAGTTATGGTGTGGGTTTAATTTTTGAGGGAGCTTGCGTGTCAGGTCAGTCTGAGCCAGCCTCATTCTGCGATTGCTGGGGTCTGGTTGCACGACTTATTGTAGGGAGGTTGAAGACCCCTACGCAAGACCGTTGGAACAGCAGGGGTGCTAAGCCATACGCGAGCGGTCTGAGGCTATGTAGGGTAGGCCAAGACACGTTGCATAGGTACATGTAGAGCAGATAACATACCCGATATCAGTCAAACAGCCGACCAGACAGTTTCTGAATTTGGATATCAGTTCATTAGTTATTGGTCAGTTGCCAGGTGTTTTGCCAAGAATTTGCTTGTACGGAGTATCCCAGAGCCCAATGAACCATGTGCCTGTGAGAATTATCTTATTTCAAGATGACTGCTCAAGGGGTTATGGTATTGAAATTCAAAAGGCCTGGATCTCAGGCAATTCCAGTCGGAAAAGATGCGGGCTCAAGCAAAGACGAAGTTGGAAGTGTTATTCCAGAGGTCAAGTGAAAAGGGTACCCGGCCCCTGGATTTTCTTATTAACGAGGGATATCCTACAGAGGCGGAGGCAGGTTTCAAAGAAATTAACGTCTGGATTAAAAGCAAGACGGAGTGTGAGATGTACTTACGGAGGAGGAAAGAGATTGTTGCCATGGAATATGGGGTAGACGCGTTGTCATGGTGGACCTGATTCTCGTGACGGGGAATTTTATGTTTATAGTAGAGGCAAAGAGGTCAACTACTGGAGAGACGATGAAGTAGTGCTTTCTGGCAATGAAAGATAGGAGTGGGAACAGTCGTGGTGGTGAGGTGTACACAACAGGAAGATGGTGTGATACAATGGTTGGTACATCTTTTATCAATGCCAAGGATTTCTCTTGACCGTTTCTCGAGTTACCCTGAACATATCTAATATACCCAAATATACCCACCCATGTAATTGACGTAATTGCGCACCTATTACATCGTAAGTATATCGTGGCTAAGGGGGCATGAGCAAATGTGCAGGGATCTGAATTTTCTAGAAGCCGATATACGTGGAATTCTTTCGTGGGTTGAATGTTTGCTTTTACTCAACCTTAGGCGCCCCCACTATGTGTAGACCACAAGCATCAACATCTTGAGGTAGCAAGTTAAAGAAAATATTACATGCAGAGAGCTTCAATGGTCCAATTGCAACTTGTACATTATACAGGAACAACCCGTAGTCTCAGTCAAGTATAGCACTCAACACTATGAGAGAACCAAGACATCGGATCACCACAGCCGAACGGCTCGGTAATTCTAAGTTTTCCCATAGCCTGAGGAAATCCCTTGGTGGAAGCCTGCACAGAACGAAAAAAAGAATACTGCGCATGTAGTAGCTCTAGCCTGTAGACAGATCGGGGCCCAAAGAACCAATTTATATTCTAGGGGTTCTAGTTCCAGGTGAGGTTGGGTGAAATATGGTACATGCAGGAAGGATAGCATGGCTAGATCAACATCTTTCATTTTCCGGGAACCAACCCTTTGTGCCATCCTCCCAGGCCTTCCGAGATGTGGTAATGTGCTCAATTGGGACATTAGCTCATAACAACAAGTGCGTAACCTCCCGACACGTTTCGCAATCAACCAGTGAAGGCAACGTCACGGTTGACCTCGGCTAGGGCATTTTGAGCTTGTATGCAATATGACTGGGATCTGGAGACAAGCACAGAGAGAGGTACCGCCTCAGCCTTTGGTAAAACCGCCAAATGGGATGTACCGGTAGTCAGTTGTAAAGCCTTGCTGATGTGGGTTCGCGAGCGCGGCTCGTACCCGTGCTATTTATGGCACATGCGTAACAACGCTGGCTGTGCATACCAAGCCGGTGAGAATGTGAATGAATGCCATGATACAATGGTAAATTGGCCATAGTCTAATGAATACGAGTAAAAATAATGAGACATCCAATGTGATAGGGCTTTCAATTGGAAATTTGAGGCTAACTGATACAGCTGCTTTGGCACGTGTCCGGTTATAGTTGCATAGGGCAACTAGTCCGGTTAAACTTTCATTAACTATGTACTACCTAGTGCGTAGCAATCATTGAGTAAGTAGGTAGATCGATTGGCTGGCAGGGCCCCGCCCAGAGGTGGTTCATGTTTTTTTTGTATGTGCTCATGCATATTTTAGTATGTACAACCTACCTAGAAATTTAACCATTTGAGGTTTCTTTTTCATTCAACCTACCTACATACTGTAGGTAATGTGACCTTCATATGGTACCAGTGCAAATCATATTCATTCGCTCCAGGATACCCAAAGCTGACACAGATTCATGTTCGGGAGATCCAAGCTTACCTGGTGCTCAGGTCGATAAGTGCATGATGTCCAAATAAGTCGAAACAAGCTCCTCTTACTGTGATACGGACGTAACGTTAACGTTACACCTAAATATAATCCCTCGAAAGAGGCAGCGAAACCGATCACAGGGTACGTATCCGACTACGTACTAAGGCAGTTTCTATGGACCCCCGAAAGTGGTAAGGACGCTCATGACGTTGTAGCTGACGAGTCCCAGATTGGACATCCGCAGGTGCCCGGGGAAGCTGGCTGTCAGGGATATATATCTAAAATCATTTCGC
>Ga0307514_10004055_pt1 | contig 13620 bp, 18 predicted proteins | sample 16_EM_MG_FD_203088 | JGI IMG/M metagenome (GOLD analysis project Ga0307514, IMG submission 203088) | Populus trichocarpa ectomycorrhiza microbial communities from riparian zone in the Pacific Northwest, United States - 16_EM | ecosystem: Host-associated > Plants > Roots > Unclassified | place... | reverse complement strand
TAAAGACGCAAGCGAGGTCATGCACGATCCTTCCGAATTTTGTGGGGTGCGGCGGCCATCCGTTTCACCGTGCATACGATGGGACTAACGGTTTCAATTTTGTGATGTCAAAAAGAATCCGGTTTTTGGTCCATAACGGAAAGGACTATATGCCGGTGCTGGTGACACAGGACATGGTGGGGCACAAGCTGGGGGAATTCGCGTTTACCAAGAAGAGGTTTACATACAAGTGGGTGTTGCTTCGCTCGTTTTGCTTTTGTTTGGGCTGAAGAGGCTCACGAATTCCCGCAGGCTTACGAAGAACAAGTAATTGAATCATACACACTAATGGTTTCTTTCCCCCACCCGAGATTCACGACGGCTATTGTATGCTGTGGCGCTATGTTGATGAAGGCTCAGGTCCCGCAGCACGACAATAAGTATTACGCGGGGCTGTACATGAAGGAAACGGAGGGTGACGTTGGAATCTAGAGCGACCATTTTTCTGGAAGCCTGCGAGCTTTTACTGCGCGGTCCCCACGTGGACAGAGATGGTTGGCACAGGCTTTGGGACATTTGTGTCTGGTTCTAGCCGACTCCGATCAGGATTGGCGGAACTGGATGGAGATGATCCTCTGAAACCTACCAGTCAATGGTAGCTTTTCTGATATGGCAGCTCAAACGCTGTGTGACATTTTCAATAGAGCGTCAAGTCGCGGGCACGGGGTCTTTAGTGGATGACTACCGCCTTGAGCGGGAGCTGACTTTCTTCCTTCGCGCATTGAGTGGGCGGGGAGGAGTGGATTCGAACACAAAGCGACATGTAAGCCAACGGTGTTTCCAGAATGAAAATCTGGATGGATGGCAGAGGGAGAGATACTGTCGCGTGACTTGATGCCAAGCTCGAGATTGATGTAAGAATGCACAAGTCACTGATCATGAGTGGCGGTGGTGGTGCGGAAGCATGTTCTGGCGGTTCTGAAAGACCGAGGGCGCGTTCGGTGGAATGGGAGTGAGGCAGTGGAGGATGCGACCATAGTGGAAAAGAAAACCTGTACTCTCATCAACTGATCTGGGATCAACTTGGCTTCTTTCCATTCATCTACTCAAGTATAAAACACGGTAGCATGCTTCCGACCCCATACGTCGCTTCCCTCTCCTTCCACCCATGGCCACTCCAGAAAAAACGTTGGCCGACGTCGAGAAACGTTCCTCCAGTTCAACCAACGTCGTCGCCGATGAGACTTATATCGATCCAAAGGGCAACGAGACCCTTCACAGAGGACTCAATGCCAGGCAGGTTCGTCTCACCACTTTTATTCTTCCATTGGACACGTACATGCTCACTCTAACCACAGATTTCCATGATTTCCCTCGGGGGTGCCGTCGGAACCGGTCTCATCATCGGATCCGGCACTGCACTTGTCCGGTGAGCCTCTCTCTCCATTCAGCTAATCTCCTTCCCGTCGATTCAAACCCCACCCCTGCAGAGGCGGTCCACTCGGTCTCCTCCTCGGGTACAGCTTCGTCGGCTTCGTCTGTTACCTTGTCATGGTCTCTCTCGGTGAAATGTCCGCCTACATTCCCCACAAGCGCGGCTTCGCCGGCTATGCTACCCGTTTCGTCGACCCCGCCGTAGGGTTCGCCCTCGGTTACAATTACCTCATGAAGTATCTTATCGTCACCCCAAACAACATCAATGCCGCCGGCGCCGTCCTCCAATACTGGAACGGCGGTCGCCAAGTTCACATCGGTGTCTGGATGGTCATCTTCATCGCCTTCGGTGCGTTCCATCTCACCTCGACACCTACAATCGGCCCTCACCCCCCCCCCTAAGTCTTCTTTATTAATCTCCTCGGTGTTCGAGTGTTCGGTGAACTCGAATTCTGGTTCTCCAGTATCAAGGTTCTTGCCTTGATCGGCCTAATCTTGATGGGTGCGTCCTTCCTCACCACCGTGGCGCTTACCCCGTATCTTGACATGTTTCAGGTATCATCATTGATCTCGGAGGAAATCCTAAACATGACAGAATGTAAGCATTTTCAAGTATCCGCTTTTTGACCTCAATTTCGAACTCACCCTCCTTCCCTCCAGTGGTTTCCGTTACTGGAATCCTCCCTATGGCCCTATGGGTGAATACCTCGCAACACAGATCCCAGATAGGAAGAGTTTGACCACGTTCCTTGGTTTCTGGACTACTCTCATAAACGCTCTCTTCGCTTACATGGGAACCGAACTCATCGGTGTCACCGTTGGCGAGGCTCAGAATCCCAGGAAGAACATCCCCATCGCCATCAGGAGAACCTTCTGGCGTATCTTGATTTTCTATGTCGGCGGCGTTTTCGTCATTGGTCTCATCGTCCCGAGAACCGATCCCACCCTCTTTGTCGCAAACGCCAGTAAGACCGGAGCTGCCGCCTCCCCTTTCGTCGTTGCCACCACTTTGGTCGGTATCAAAGTTCTCAACCACGTCATCAATGGCGCTATCCTCATCTTTGTCCTGAGCGCTGCCAACTCCGACTTGTACATTGGATCCCGTACTCTCTACGGTCTTGCCGTCGAAGGCAAAGCCCCGGCCGTCTTCAAGAGGGTCAACCGCTTGGGTGTTCCCTACAATGCCCTCATCCTCTGCACCGCCTTTTGTTTCCTTGTCTACCTCAATGTCTCATCCAGCAGTCAGCGAGGTGAGACGTTTTTCCAATGTTCTCTATTCATTACCAAACCCTCAACTCGATTCCTATAGTCTTTGGTTGGTTCGTCAACCTCGTTTCCACCTTTGGTGCTATCACTTGGATGTGCATCGTTTGGACACACATGTTGGTTTCTCCTTGACCACCTCTGAGAGTAATCCGTTCACTGATGTTCTCTCCCTAGTCGATTCATGAAAGCTCTCAAGGTTCAGGGCTACTCCCGCGACGACTTGCCCTACAAAGCTCCATTTCAACCATGGGGCGCGCACTTCGCCCTCATCACCACCGCCCTTATCACCTTCTTCAAGGGCTATGACACCTTCATCCCCTTCAAGACCGACACCTTTGTTACCTCCTACATCGCTATCCCTACCTTCATCCTCTTCTGGGCTAGCTACAAACTCTACTTCAAAACCAAAGTCATCCCCCTCGATCGAGTAGACCTCATCTCCGGCAAGCGTGAGATCGACGAGGAGGAAGAGCAATTCCTTGCCGAGCAGGCCAAGCTTGGTCCCAGGACCAGGTTGCAGCGCTTGTGGGATTCTTTGTAATCTTATTTTTCTTCTTCTCGCTTTCCTATTCATGTTGCACTCGACGCTACCATTAATACTGGCAACTCGGTTGTATCTTATTACCATGTACGTATTTGTATTCTTTGAGGATGTGACAAACAACATCATCTCGTGCGAGACTTTTTGTCTAACGATTTGGCTGATGACTCGTCTTCCTCGTCTTCACTATCGTCCTCTACGTCCTCCATACCTTCCCATACCCGGTCACCCTCACCCCCAACGTCGTCGGGTATAGATGACTGTCCATCTTCGTAGGACGAATCCCAAACTACAACGGTGGGGATACTCTTAGTATACACCTTCTCGAGGGTCTGGCCCTTCTTATCCTTAGCAGACCCCTCAGAAGCCTTCCCGTGGAGCCGGAAGAACCTATCGAGAGACGTGGACCCAACATGATGGGGGGCACACGCCAAGGACGTGATTGTTCCTGAGATACCTGGGAGGAAGGAAAGGTCATACATAAGTGCCAGAACTCCCAAGACAAGATCTGCCTACCCTGGTAACCATATAGCACCCGGCCTGTGCGTGAGTCGAGTGCGAATAAATTGCTTGCTTGGTCAGACAAGAACACTTCACTGTAAAGTTCGAACGAGTTGTAATCGGATATCAGCACTACGAGTGATTGAAAAAAAATTACAATTCAGCGTGTCCATCTTCGATGACCTTTATAGCCCCCGCTTTCGCAATAGATCTCCAATCCGCGACCGGCCTACGCGCCGCACGGGTGTCGTACCTTCGAACGTGTCCGTCGTTCGTGCCAGCTATAAGGTGAGTCGTGGAAGGTCCCTGCGTCGACCCGGAAAGATAGGAAAGAGAGGTGACGTCAACCGGCTGTCGAAGGCTGAGGCTGTCATTTGGTACCTTGATTTCCTCGTCAGATAAGCTCATTTTCCATCAAACCCCAGGACTCACGTTTTTCGCTCGCCAGGTCTCTGCTGGTAGCAGTTCACCCCCTCGTTTGCGTTTCTGGGGGGGCTCTGAGGCGGGCTTGATTGGTTGGCTGAACGCTCGCTCCGTGTCCCAAAGAGAAACTTCGACCTCTTCCCCACCATAAGCAAACGATTTATCGTCCGAAGATAACCTCCAACAGCGCAAACGCGTGGGAAGCACGGCCAGACTGTGGTGCGCCTCTTCCCCTTTCGTTAATCGCAGTGCGCCATTTGAGGTGCAAGAATATATCCCCCTGTCAGGTTCCTTGTGAGTTAGTTGTGAGAGATCGGTTCAATTTGCACGTACTCTTCAGATGCGGCCAAACCGACAAACGATTGCCCGAGTTTCAACCTATTTTCTTTCCACTGGCGACGTTGGGTTAGCTTGAGATCCCCTCCATCTTTCAAGGAGTGCACAAGGATCGTTCCATCTGCAAGAGCGGAGGTGACCTTCTCTTCAGTTCTTTACTATCAATTCATCTGCGCGTAGACTCTCGTAAAATGGTGCGCACCGTAGATTTATAAATTGCAAGTTCTTGAATGGATTTTTGTTTGTTGGTTTCAACGAGTAGTTCTAAACAGTTAACCTTGCTAGTGTCACCCTCAGTCGTAGAGACAAACGCCTTCAAGTTTCCCAGTTCGTCGCCAGTGATAAACCGGGGCATTTCTTTCCAAGATGACCACAGACGAAGAGTTCTTTTATTCACACGTGATCTCACTTACCCGTCAAGTTCGATCACTCTGGGGATTGAGCGCTTTGAGTAGCTCCAAGCACCTCATCTCCCTCGCACGACACTGGCCGACAACGACGAATGCAAGATGGATGCGGCACTCAAGGAGCTCGCAAGGCTTGAGAAGCTCAGCGCGGATGGAAAAGCAAAGTCTCCACCAATTGACCAGACGCTCGATGCGCTTCTTGCCACTTTGCGGGCCGAACGGGAACGAGTGCACTCGGGAAATGTGTCCCCCGAAACTTTTGAGGGGCTCGCGACCAAGGTTGAGGGTCTGAAGAAGGATTTGGATGATAGGCAGAAGGAGATTTATAACTCCATCTCTCGCTATGGCAAGGCGTTGGACAAGGTTCCCCATCTTTGTGTCCCAGGTTGATTGGCGACCGCTGACTCCACCCCGTACAGAAATTCACAAATTCCTTGCCAACTTTCAGCCCGTTGTTTACTTCCACCCTGGCCTCTCAATCTTTGGACCGTACAGTTGCTCTGCACTTCCTCCGAACAGGTCAGTTCACGACCGCTGAAACGTTCATTGAGGTACGTCCTGTCTTCCCATTCTGCCCACTCCACCCCTTTTATTTACCCCATTCAGGAAGCAGGCGTAAGTGTTTCGCAGGAGAAGAGGTCCCTCTTCCTTGATTTGCATCGGATTGTCAGTGCGCTGAAAGCCGGAGACATTGACCCTGCACTCGAGTACGTCATCCCACCCAAGTCCATTGCGTTCATTGACGTTTCCAGGTGGGTAAACAGGAACCGCGACTTTCTACAAACGCGCCAATCTCCTCTTGAGTTCCAACTCCATCGTGCCAGGTACCTCCATTTCCTCATCGAATGTCACCCCCCGGATTTTCCCTCAGCGGTTGCATACGCTAAAGCCAACTTCGGCTATTTCTATCCCCAACATGAATCGGAAATCATGCGGCTTATGGCTTGTATCATGTACCTGCCGCTGGCACGCTTGCGCGTCTCACCTTATGCGGACCTCGCCTCCCCTGATTTCTACGCGGACATTGACCCGGTGTTTGCGAGGGAGTATTGTGCGAGTTTAGGCATGAGTCGTCAGATACCCCTAAAGGTGGTAGCCGACATCGGCGGCGGCGGGGCACTTGCGAGGATTGAGAAGGGAAGAAAGTTGATGCGGGAGAGGAAGAGCGAGTGGAGTCAGACGGATGAGCTACCGGTGAGATTGCCCTCTTCTGTTCCCTTCTTTTCGTTATTCTAACATTTCGCTAGATCGAGATACCGCTGCCGGCAGAAAACCGGTACCATTCGATATTCGCTTGTCCCGTCTCCAAGGAACAATCGACGGAGCAAAACCCTCCAATGATGATGGAGTGTGGACACGTTGTTACGAAGGATAGCTTGCAGAAGTTGAGCAAATCTGGAGGGTGAGTCCACCTTATGCCTCCCCCATGTCGTGTCTTGCTGACCAGCCCCCGGTCACCAGCCGAGTGAAATGTCCGTATTGTCCTGTCGAGTCGCAGGTTGGAAATGCATTATTGGTACGATTTTGACTAAGATTATTTGTTGGTTGTATCGGTTTTTCTGTATGTAGTACGTCTGTAATATCTTACTCTCCCGCCTGACCGAGACTGACTGAGCGCACACGCTCACGTGACGAACCTCAACATTGATACCGCCACGAACAATACGTCGGTGGCCCGAACATGTCTTCATAGTCCCTCACCCATCTTGGATCATGTCTCGATACCGTTCTTTGCGCACACCAACTATACCCAGGGTCGAGGAGCCCGCGCGAAAAATCCCAGATGAGAAGGTTCTCCTGGGTCTCTCAACCTCGGTCGCGATCCCAGAACTCGCGGGACTCAGTCCGGATGAGGTCGAATTCATTGACTCGGTCATCCAACGCGCCCCCACGACGACGACGACATTCTTGACCGTGCTCAAAGTCTACAACGATCTCCTCCTCGAACGTGGTCTCGAACCTCAAAACGAGGTTGTATACTTTGGCAAATTGCTCAAGCTAGGTACCGTCAAGGGACAGACCTGGAGGGATAAGTGGGACATTATCAAGGACCGACATGGTTATGAGGTTCAACCCCGCTCTGCTTCTCGACCCTCCGTCATCCCTCGCGACGATGCTCCATCTGCTACACCAAAGAGGAACGGAAAGCCAAACTTCTACAACCCCGCTCCGACGTTCCAGCGGCCAAATCCAGAATACGACGCCTTCACTCTCCATTCCTCGCAGACTGACGCAGACACCGAAATCACACAGTCTAACAACACCGATGAATTCGGTCCACAATACCATGCTACCCCACAGCGCTTCGAGTCCCCAGTCCATCCTGTGCTTGCCTTGGCCCCTGGAACTCCTATACCAAACACTCTGGCCAGAGCAAACCGTTACTCTCACCGGGTTACACGAAACTATCTACCTACGCGGTGGGATTCTCAAAGCTCCGATCACACAGATTCCGCACCCACTCGGGTCAGCACCCCGCCATCATATGGGGCAGTCATTCGTGAATCTGCCCCGGTACCCACAGCCAAGACCCCCCATTCTAGTATCCAGACGCGCGATGCCTTCCTACGGCTGCGAGCGGAAGAGAAGTCTGTGACTGCTCCGCCGAAGAGTGTAATCAACGAGGATGATGTCTGGGCAAAAGTTAGAGAGGCAAGAGACGAAGTAGAGGCCGATAGATTTAGGGAGAGGAAATTGGTCGAGAGGTGTTGGGATGTGTGGATACAAGGGCTCGAATGGGTACAGGTGAGTCCTCTAGGTTTTCCATCATGAGATGTCGCCTAATGGCAAGTCTCTTGAAGACTACAAATCAGCAGATATCAGAGGCGCGCGATCTGCTGGTACTGCGGATATCAATGCGAAAGTGGCAACTTAAGCTCCAGAAACGACACGAACATCACCAACAAATATCTGCCATGTTTGAATCCCGTCGTCTGAAGCGGGCCATGGACACGTGGAGGATGAGATTGCACGCCAAACGCCAGATTCAATGGAGGGATTCCATGAGGTCTAGGATGAAGGTTGTTCGCCTCAATAGGGAGAAGAAACTAAAGCACGACGCGTGGGCGAAATGGCGGCAACTCCATCAATCTCGGTTATCTACCCAGCACGATTCAAAACACCTCCTTACTCGGTTCTTTTCACTGTGGAGGGAGCGACTTGCAAGAGTAGATGCGGTCGAAGACGCTGGTGAAACCTTAGTTCAGGTGTTCGGCAGCCGGAGGGTGTCCAAGTTTTGGCACGCCTGGCGGAGGGCGAGTGGATTACGGTCAACTGAGAGTTTACTCGCAGAGAGGGTAGATTTGAGGGTCATGAATGACGCAATGACGGTGTGGAAGAAGCGCATGTGGGTCACATCGGCTTTGGTTTTGTTTGGGTCTGCCCGATCTTACAATATATCCCAGGCGGAACATCACCATCGCAGAAGAATTCAACGATAAATCCATCAAGCGGAAGGCGCTCGGCTCTTGGAAAACAGCCCGGGGCCGGACACAGGTATGTGTTCTATGCGTGTCCCCAATTTTAATTTCCTGTATCGATTTGTTTTATCTAGGCTTTGGAGCGCAAGGCAAACAGACATGTTGCCAGGCAGGACGACCTCCTGTTGCGCGCTGTACTCAGAATATGGAGAGCCCACGAGCGTGGAAAGCAACTCGAACGTTACAGAACAGCCAAACTGCTCAAGCAGAAGTGGGCAATGTGGCAACTTCATATCAGGGATTTGCGATATCAAGAAAGTTAGTGTCTGATCCAACGTGTATTTCGAAATGAACCGGCGGCGAAACTGACACGACGGGCTTTCCAGATAAGGCTCTTGCGTTTTCGGTTAGGGCGAGTTCGTCGGTGGTAATCTCGACCATGCAGAAATGGCAGCGTGTGCTCGCTACACATCGCAATGCCGGTCTGTTTGCTGTGCAATATCGTTCTGCTCAGCTCCGATTCAAGATGCTCCTCCGATGGAGAATTGTTCTTCGGAAGAAACTGAAAATGGCCAGGAAAGCCCGGGAGGCTGACAAGTATCTACACGTCCGATGGGCTTGGAAGTTGTGGGTGGACAAGTTGGCGGATGCGAGGAGGCAGAAGACTTTACAGGTCTGGGAGCGCCGCAAGGTTCAGGCTGTGTTCAAACGTATGGTTCTTCGTTTATCTCTAACGAACACGAGCTGATTCGCGGTCGGCTCAGAATGGCAGCATCTCGCCCAACAGCAGAGGCAGCACCGACAGCTCGAGGATATTGTTCGCGAGCGTGTTAACCTGGTGAGTATTTCTCTCAGTGACCAGATTCACGCCTGACACAGTCGATTCAAGCGAATCATGACCGCTGTCCTAGTCCATTGGACGAACAGAGTCGCCGATGTGAAATTCTGTGAACTTGAAGTCGACAGAGCCTTTGATGCCCGAATACAGCTGTGAGTACCACTTTTTCCCACCTCCCCTTTGAGTTCCGGCCGGGGCTGAGCACCCTCGGTTGCAGTCGCGCTTTCGCGAAATGGAAAACTGTCTGCATCAGACATGGAGAAGAGCTTGCTTTAATGCAAAGTTATCAAGACATCAAACGCGCAGGTATGATATTTGTTTTGCTCTGCTACACTTACGAGATATTCATAACAATTTACAGAGAACATGCGTAAGATGTTTACAAAATGGCTGGGGGCTGCCAGGGCTTCCAGACGCAGACGTGTGACTCTCCAACAATGCGAGGAGGAGATGAAACATACCCGTATCTTGATTGCGTGGGATAAGTGGAGGGAGAGGTACCAAAACATCCAGTTACGACCTTTGGTGGGTCGTTTTTCGCACGAGTTTGGACCCCATTGATGGGATTTTCGCAGGCGGAGTCTTTTGCTCTCCAACGGCAAACAAATCTTGTGTTTTACGCATTCGGGATATGGCACTCCAAAACGAGGGTAAGTCGTGGTCTGTCAGATGGCCGGCAACTGAGTGGAGCCCTAATGAACACCCACGCCTCCTCCAGTCGCTTCCCGCTGTCCGCCTTAATGCTTCGCACCTAAAGAAGAAGTACTGGTCAGTATGGCGCAATGCCATGCCTCAAGCGCTCCAGAGCAAAAAAGCCAGAGACTTTGACCGAAACGCCCTTTTGAGTGTGTGATGCGTTGATCTGATCCCTAGTTGCGTTAATGAGATTGTGTTTGTACAGGCAAGGTCTTCAAAAAATGGTCGGAAACATATCGTACGAAGATGGCACTCAAGGCAGTCGCGTACGTTTCATTTCTGATTTTTCGAATGTCTGCAATAACTTACTCGTTTTCTCCTTGCAGCCGGGCAAGATACCTACGACTACCGACAACTGCCCCGCGCCAGCCCATTCAGCCTGCTCGGCCACTTCCTACCAACGTGCCTACCAACGTTTCCACGACCAATACAATTCTTCGGCGTTCAGTCCGCTCAGCCAGCCCAGAGCGCCCAACCAGGACACCGTTTCGGCCGCCGTCAAGCAATAGACCATTCCCACCATCGTATACTTCTGTCTCTGACATCCTAGGTCAGAAAACTGGAAGCTTTGGCGAGGTCGCGGCGATGTCCCGTCCCAAATTCTCGAGTCGTGCATCGACTCGGGCGGTCAGTCCGGCGCGTTCATTGTCCTCATGGGGCGGGAGGACCCGAAGTCCCACGAGAGCCACGGATCCGGTGTCAAGTCTGAACGAAGAAGGCGGCAGAGGCCGATTGTGGAACGAACTGAGACACGTCCAAAGACGATCTCGGCCTCCAACAGAACGATCCCCATCCCCTTGATCTCTATCGATTTGTTGTGTTGTATCATGCTGTCGATTTGTTTTGATTATCGTATACTATTAGTAATGTATTCCAACCTAGTTGGCACTGGAGACGTTCTGCTTTCAAGAGTTCTGGTAATATTGCCACCCCACCCAATTAGCGATGACGAAGTAAGAAAACGTGGGGACCAGAAACAGTGCGAGGTACTTGTAGTGGGTATCTTCAACCACAGTTTTCAAAACCTTTCCCACAGTCAGACAACTGGCATCAAGGCAGGATATCATCCGGGTCACGTACAAAGTTGGGTGGTGATGAGATGAATGCCGAGAAGAAGGTCACGTAGCCAACGATTAAAAAGAACAGCACCGACAACACGATGATCGTATATCCTGTCTTGTCTGACGGGAGATTTGTCGGGCCATTAGGGGGATACTGGATTGGGTACTTGCTAGAGGGCCTCGACATCTCTCACCAGCTCATGGGAGAACGAATGAGAGAAGGTTGTTTGAGCGTGTTAGGATCCAAAGCTATTGCCTATTCCGGAAAACACTCCCACGAATCTCAAACCGTCACTTGACTAGAACACGACTTGGCCAGCAGGCCTGGATGTTGTTGGTCCCTGTCACTCGAGTCCAATTTTACTGAAAAGAGCCCCGGAACCCTCCTGCAACCCAGCAGATAATTTAAAGTGAAGCTTAATCTTTAACTTTGAACGACCTTGGCATCAGCTAGCCGCGCACTCGCAGCAGCCGGGAGTGACATGTTGACACATGGATGACAATCCGCCACGACACCTTAATTCGCGCGACTACCGCGTGGTCTTCGTGCCGCAAGAATAACAATTTGATAACCGCTGTTTCAGGAACATTTCCCGGTGGCCGATTGATGACTGAGACTCGTTATCAGCCGATTGACAACCCTGAAGCGAAAACCAGAATGACCGCGGTTTCGTCGGAGGCTGAGCGAAACACACGAAAACAAGATGTCAAGGAGTCCCAGGATCCAATTGAATGAGAAAGGGGATGTTACATACTGTACATAATGGGCCGTACCATGACCGTAAGAGTGCATACACATACAGGTACATATAGGCGAAAATTACATACAAATATGTTGAAAAGATAATAAGATTAGGCAGGCAAGCTATTAAACGGCGCATGAAATAATGAATTAGTAAATAGGAGATCGCCCGGCGGTCTTGGAGGGTAGAGTAGGCAATTATAGGATGAGTAGGGTTTCAGCATCCAGGCGGGATGGAATTGCGATAGACACAGTCGCCGCAGTACGACTCGGGCATCCGAATGGGGTTGTGCACTGGCAGTGACATCATCCTACAAAGTTGGGTCTGTCAATTTACTGACCGCCAGGAAGAAACGAATCTAACCGACCTTTTGCATTGGTGCGACTTGCATCCTGTGAAAGAAGATCAAAGTTCAGGTAAGCAAATCATTCGGACAGAAAACCGGCACTTACCGACGGGGTGTTCGTGTCGCCTGCTGAACAAGCAATCCGGCTTGTTGCAGTCTTGCAGACGGGTCGACATGGCCACGAAATGGCCGCAATTGGTGTGGAAGCGTCCGTCGATGATCTATAATAGGTTAGACGTCGTTGACTAAAGTGTGCGAAAACGGAGAACCAACGTTGTGGCACATTTTCACGAGGATTCGGTTTTTCAGAGTAGAAAATAAAGATAGCGAGTGGTCTCAGTGCAAGGGAATGCAAGTGTGCAGAGCGGGTCGAGGAAAAATCAGGCGGACGGCGTGTCTTATAAAGAGAAACGCAACGAAGTTCAGGTGCGACTGAATAAACTCTCTTCGTGGTGGGCATGCATCAACCTGTAAGTGAATACGGAATGGATTTGGTTGTACGAGTGTGGGGCAGGTGAAGGAAGAGGTACCGACGTGGTTCAAGCAATTTTCCCGACAGTTTCAGATCCCCTCAAGAGCGCCTCCATCACCTTTGTAAAGCAACAGCAGTCTCTTCATAACTCGATCATTTGGAAGAGGCAGTGAATCGGGAATCCCCTGCTGATTTCGAGCGAAGAGAGTGCCCGGCTTGGGTTCGCACGTGAAAGAGGTTGACAGTGGGATACAAAGGGTCGTCGTTCTAGTCGGCCGGAGGAAGTGGACGGAGACGCCAGAACTGATGGACATGGGTATCACAGAAGAAAAAAGGATATCATCTACTCACCTAGTTTACCGAGGTTCCGGCAAGGGCATCCAGCAGAGGTGCGTGGTGAACACGCGGCGTGCAACGTTGTAGCTGCCTGGCAAATAAGAGTACAGTAAGATCTGTTCCATCTCGGACAGAAGCGTGTCGGAATTGCAAAGTCAAGGGGAGAAGGAACGGCCCTTGCTGGGTGGGCGTCTTTGAGCCGGTGAAAGGCTATTTCATCGGAGATCCATGAAAAAAATGCGGTGAAATAGCGCGGGGACGGCTTGCGGATCTGGATTAAGGTGTTGAATTCGCTCGCATTCACTCATCGTCCTGGCTCGAGAATTCGCCGAGATTTGAATAAGTGAATCTCGGAAGTGAGGGTATGCCATTTAGTCCCGAGAGATTGCGGTTGCCAATCACTTTGGCAAGGAGCGTGGTATCTCCTGCCCCCGCAGCGTACGGTCATAGAGATGGACTGATATTGGGTTTCAAAAATTGACTGCTTAGGCGTGATCAACGGATGGCAGAAAAATTATTGCGGGGGTGCAAATACTAGAATACCACACGATTGTATACACGCTCAGGCGCCTCTTCGTCGGATCTCTTGGACGAGCCGGACCTTTTTTCTGACCTACGCCCCGGGGTAGGAGAAGTGAGATATTAAAACGACACATGTTGCAATGCAAAACGTACGTGGTCGGCAAACCGCCTTCTCCACCTCTCACTCTCCAGTCTCCGGCGTTTAACACCTTTCTTCTCGTGCCGCATATTGGCCATGTAATCCTTCCTTACTTTATTTTTCCAAACCCGGGACGCGAGAACGGCGTATGCGCTTGCAAC
>Ga0307514_10004054_pt1 | contig 13621 bp, 13 predicted proteins | sample 16_EM_MG_FD_203088 | JGI IMG/M metagenome (GOLD analysis project Ga0307514, IMG submission 203088) | Populus trichocarpa ectomycorrhiza microbial communities from riparian zone in the Pacific Northwest, United States - 16_EM | ecosystem: Host-associated > Plants > Roots > Unclassified | place... | reverse complement strand
GCCCGTCGGGCTCCAGCGTCCCGGCGGACGGCGACACATGCTCGGCGGCCTCCTCCAGCGGCACCAGCAGCCGGACGGCCGCGTGCGAGGCGTACGCACGCGTGGAGACCCCCTGGGAGACATACGCGGCGAGATCGTCGGCGGGCGGTCTGCGGGGGACGAAGCGCGGGCCGTGCGGTGGCGTGGGGGTGACGCGGTCGACGCGGAACGTACGCCAGTCGTCGCGGTCGACGTCCCAGGCGACCAGGTACCAGCGGCGCTCGCTGCACACCAGGCGGTGCGGTTCGACGGTACGGCGGCTGGTGGCACCACCGTGATCGCGGTACTCGAAGCGGAGGCGCTCGGCGTCCCGGCAGAGGTGGGCGAGCTCGGTGAGGACGGCCGGGTCCACGGTGGAGGGAGCGGGACCGCGCAGCATCGGCACGGTGAACGCGTTCAGGGCACTCACGCGGCGGCGCAGCCGGCCCGGCAGCACCTGCTCCAGCTTGGCGAGCGCCCGCACCGAGGTCTCGCCGATGCCCTCGATGCCCTGCCCGGCGGCTGTGCGCAGCCCCACGGCGACCGCGACGGCCTCGTCGTCGTCCAGCAGCAGCGGGGGCAGCTCGGCGCCCGCGCCCAGCTGGTAGCCGCCGCCGGTGCCGGGGCTCGCGTTCACGGGATAGCCCAGCTCGCGCAGCCGGTCCACGTCCCGGCGGACCGTACGCGGGGTGACACCGAGACGGTCGGCCAGATCGGCACCGGACCATTCGCGGTGCGCCTGGAGCAGCGAGAGCAGACGCAGCAGACGTGCCGAGGTCTCCAACATGCGGCCGAGTCTGCCAGCGATCGCGGACAGCCACTGTCCGCGATGCTCGGTTGTCTGCCACGGCCGATGCGGCAGCTGCGGGACGTCGAAGCAGGTGCTGTCCATGTCCCCTTGCGAGACCCATCCCCGGCCGTCCGTCCAACGGGCCACGGACAGCCAGGTCCGGCGGCTCTTCGGCGGTGTCACCATCCGCTCGAACACGACCGGAACCAGCAGACCGCCGGCGGTGTATCCCCTCGCTGCGGTTCATGAAGGAGTCCACACACACGCGTGACACCGGCTGCGATACACGACCGCGGCTGGGACGCACCGCCCCTCAGGCGGGCAGGTCCTCTTCGGCGGACGGGACGTCAACGGCCGGCGGCGCATGCCCGGACCCGGCTCGGTATCGCCCGCACCTTCCAGCAACTGGCCGTTTTCCCCTCGCTGACCGTGGCCGAGAACGCTCGGGTGGGCGCGGAGCAAAGGCGCGCGGGGGCGTGCCGCCGATCCGGGCGCCGTGGAGCGGGCGTTGCGGCTGCTCGGGCTCGACGGACCGGTGCGCGCGCTGCCCGTGGCCGGGCTGCCCACGGGCACGCCGCGCCGCGTCGGGCCGGCCCGGGCCCTGGCCGGCGGGCCGCGCGTACTGCTGCTCGACGAGCCCGCGGCCGGCCGAGTCCCGGGCCCTGCCGGCACACGCGCGCGTGGTGCTCGTCGACGAGCCCGCGCAGGGCATGTCGCCGAAGGTGGCGGCCCACACGTACCACCTGCTGGGCGGGCTCGACCCGTGCGTGGTCGTCGCCGTACACCGGTGCCGCCCGGCCGCGCGGCCGGGCGGCACCGGTGTACGAACTACGCCGCGGCACCGTCGCCTTCAGCGGCGGGGCGGGCGAGTTCCCGCGGCGGGAAGCGGTGGACCGAACACCGCCGAGTCCCGGGCGGAGGACCGGGCCGAGCCCTTCGGGATGACCAGCAGCACGCCCGGGTACAGCAGCTCCGGATGAGAGCCGATCGTCTTCCTGTTCACTTCGTAGAGCTTCTTCCAGCCGCCCTTGACGCCGTACTTGCGGGCGATCGAGGAGAGTGTGTCGCCGGTTTTCACGGTGTGCATACGGCCCTTGAGCCCGTAGCGCGCGGAGCAGACCGGCCAGGCCTTCCAGCCCTGCACGGCCAGCACCTCCTGGGCGACGGCGATCTGTTCCTTGCGGGTGGCCAGGTCCGCGCGCGGGGCGTACTTCAGGCCGCCGAACTCCTTCCAGGTCGGCTGCCAGAACTGCAGCCCCCCGTAGAAGCCGTTCCCGGTGTTCACATGCCAGCGCCCGCTGCTCTCGCACTCGGCGACACAGCCCCAGGGCCACTGGTCCTTCGCGCACTCGTGGACCACGCGCGTGTGCGGCGGTCCGGAAACCGGCGGTGACGGTGCCGCGTACGCCGCGCCGGGGGCGAGAACGAGCAGGGCGGCGGCCAGGGCGAGTTCGATCGGCTTGGGGAACATCCGCCCACGCTAAGCAGCCGGTGCCGCGGGGCCGCCCCGGCGCGTCCTAGAAGCCCGAGGGCCCCACCCGGTCGGCGGACCGGATGGGGCCCCGTGCCCGGGACGACGGGGAGCGCGACGCTCAGGTGTCGAGGCGCTGTCCGGGCACGATCACGTCGGGATCCCCGCCGATGGCGGCCTTGTTGGCGGAGTACAGCCGCTGCCAGGTGGTCCCGTGCCGGGCGGCGATGCCGCTCAGCGTGTCGCCCGCGCGGACGGTGTAGTCACCCCGGGACGAACCCCGGGCGACGTGCTGGGTCGAACGCTTCGGTGCGTTGGTCGAACGCTCCGGTGTGTCAGTGGAACGCTCCGGCGCCTTGTAGGTCTTCGACGGAGCGGAGTTCGTGGTCCCCGTGCCGGAGGAGGAGACCCCGGGTGCGCTCCCGGACGCTCCGGCCCGTGTCGAGCAGGTGGGCCAGGCGCCCCATCCCTGGGCCCGCTGGACCTTGGTGGCCACGGCGATCTGCTGGTCCCTGCCGGCCTGGTCGGCGGTCGCCGCGTAGGCCGTCCCGCCGTACGCCCGCCAGGTGGAGGCGGAGAACTGGAGTCCTCCGTAGTAGCCGTTGCCGGTGTTGATGTGCCAGTCGCCGCCGCTCTCGCACTGGGCGATGCGGTCCCACACCCCGCCGTCCGCCGCCGTGGCGTTGCCGGTCGCGGCCAGCACTCCCAGCGGGGCGAGCAGTGCCGCCCCGGCGAGAACCGCCGCGGTACGGGCCTGGCTCCTGCCGGGAGCCTGCTGCGCCTTACGAACGTTGTCGCGAGTGGTATCGGCACATTCGGACATGTAGTTCCCTCTCCAAGGACTCGGGGTCCCCCAAGGCGGTTCGCCACGGCCCGGGTTCGTACCCGGTCGTCACGCTCCGCCCCCGTCCGCCGGAAGGTGGTGCTCAAAGCCTGTGTGGTGCGGTCGGCGGACGTACCCGAGCGGTGCTCGCTGCACACGGCGAGGAATGTATGAGGACGATCGGTCAAGATCAAGCAACCGCTTGTCCTTCCAGGCCAGTTCACCGTTACCGCGAGTACCGGCGATTTCCGGTCACCCACTTCATTCGTTGATTTCCGGATTTGTCGACTAGGCGGCGCGACGACCTGTGAGTCAGCTCACCACCCCAACCTCCTTGCGCTTCCGTGGAGTTGACGATGTGTGCCAGGTTCCGCACCCTCTGTGGCCTTGCACGTTGGATGGTTCGATTCCATTCGCCGCGCGGCCGTGACTCCCGCCACAGGTCACCCGTTGTCTCATTCATGAGTCCGGGACCCGCCCGGTTTCACGGGCCGGGAGTCACCCGGTCCCGCCACGCACCACATCCCGAGGGAGCCACCCGTGCCGCGCATGCTCGACGTCAGCGACGAGGTACGTTCCGAGATCGGCGACGAAGAAGCCGACCGGCTGCTCGCCGGAGAGAACGCCCCCGGCAGTTACGACTGCACGTCGTGCCGTACCCCGGGCGACTCCGCGCAGGAGCGCACCAGCACCGTCCTGTTCATCGGCGACGAGACGGCCGTCCTGGCCTTCGCCCACTCCAGCTGCCTGCCGTCCCAGGTCGTGCAGGTCACCGAGGAGCAGCTCCAGGGCGCGGTGAGGTCCATCAGCGGTGACACCGTCGACGTGGAGCCGGCCAAGATCACGCCCGAGCAGGCCGTACTCGGGGTGACCAGCGGACTCGTCCTGATCGCCGGGGAGTTGCACCCCGCGCTGGTCGTCGAGCCGACGGCGCCGATCTCGCGGCCCGGTGCGACGGGCGCCGGCGACGACTTCCTGCCTCTTCTGATCGAGCAGGGGTTCATGCCGCTGACGGCCATCGAGTCCGCGCCGTCCGTGCTGCACGGCTGGTCGGTGCTGCTGGCCGTGGGCCAGCTGCACGCGGTGCTGCAGCCGTCGCCGAACGGCGGACAGCCGATCGCCTGGTGGCAGGCGCATCAGCCGCTTCAGGTGACGGAGAGCTGGCGGGCGGCGGCGAACAAGCACCAGCAAGTGCTCATGTTCGCGGCGCCGGTGGGTTCGATCGGGCGGCAGCCGCGTGAGGACCTGCTGCGGGACGCGCTGGACAAGGCCGCGGCGAGCGGGAAGTTGGTCGCGGCGGCGCTGCCGCTCGCGGGGACCTGAGCACCGTCGGTTCCGGGGCCGCGACGGCGCCCCTAATGGGCGCTCCCCAGCCGCATCCCCGATGGCTCGGGGTCGTTTGGACATACGTGCACATCTACGACGTTCCCCGCCGCCAGCCCTACCAGCCGGTTCCGTCCGCGCGGCCGAGTACGGACCTCCTGGGAGGCCCGTCGGCCACGCCGATCTACGACGCGCTCTACGCCGAGTACGTCCGGTCGTTCCGTTCGCTGCCGGGTGACCGCAGCGGCGAGGAGGAGCTGGGCTTCACCGCCTTCGGGAACACCCCGCACAGTACGGGCACGTTCAGCAACTCCTACAGCGCCTACAGCGCGGGGGCGTACAGCGCCCGACAGCAGTCGCAGTGGCAGCGGGTGGGGCAGATCGGGCAGCAGCCCATCACGCACGGCACCGGAATGCACCATGTTCCGGCGGCGCTGCCGCCGGGGCCTCGCAGGGGCGTCTGAAACGTTCCGAGGCGGTCCGCGTATGAGGAGGGGCGGCCCCGGTCGGGACCGCCCCTCCTCATATCCGTGTCACTTCTTCTTGCCGCGCTTCTCGCGCACCCGCACCGAGATGTGGATCGGCGTGCCGTCGAACGAGAACTCCTCGCGCAGGCGGCGCTCGATGAAGCGCCGGTAGCCCGCCTCGATGAAGCCGGAGGCGAACAGCACGAACCGCGGGGGCTTGGTGCCGGCCTGGGTGCCGAAGAGGATGCGGGGCTGCTTGCCGCCCCGGACGGGGTGCGGGTGGGCGGCGACCAGTTCGCCGAGGAAGGCGTTCAGGCGGCCCGTCGGGACCCGGGTCTCCCAGCCGGCGAGGGCCGTCTCGATGGCCGGGACCAGCTTCTCCATGTGCCGGCCGGTCTGCGCCGAGACGTTCACCCGGGGCGCCCAGGCGACCTGGCCGAACTCGGTCTCGATCTCCCGCTCCAGGTAGTAGCGGCGCTCCTCGTCGAGGGTGTCCCACTTGTTGTAGGCGATCACCATCGCGCGGCCCGCGTCCACGGCCATGCTGACGATCCGCTGGTCCTGGACCGAGATGGACTCGGAGGCGTCGATCAGGATGACCGCCACCTCGGCCTTCTCCACGGCGGCCGCGGTGCGCAACGAGGCGTAGTAGTCGGCGCCCTGCTGGAGGTGGACGCGCTTGCGGATGCCCGCCGTGTCGACGAACTTCCAGGTCACGCCGCCGAGTTCGATGAGTTCGTCGACCGGGTCACGGGTGGTGCCCGCGAGTTCGTTGACGACGACACGCTCCTCGCCTGCCACCTTGTTCAGCAGCGAGGACTTGCCGACGTTCGGGCGGCCGATCAGAGCGATACGGCGCGGGCCGCCGACCCCGGTGCCGAAGGTCTGCTCGGGGGCGTCCGGCAAGGCCTCAAGGACGGCGTCCAGCATGTCGCCGGTGCCGCGGCCGTGCAGCGCGGAGACGGGGTGCGGCTCGCCGAGGCCCAGGGACCACAGGTAGGCCGCGTCGGCCTCGCCGCTCTGGCCGTCGACCTTGTTGGCGGCCAGGACCACGGGCTTGCCGGCCTTGCGCAGCAGTCGTACGACCGCCTCGTCGGTGTCCGTGGCGCCGACCTTGGCGTCGACGACGAACACCACGGCGTCGGCGGCCTCGATCGCGTACTCGGCCTGGGCGGCCACGGAGGCGTCGATTCCGAGGACGTCCTGCTCCCAGCCGCCGGTGTCGACGACCTTGAAGCGGCGGCCCGCCCACTCGGCCTCGTAGGTGACACGGTCGCGGGTGACGCCCGGCTTGTCCTCGACGACGGCCTCACGGCGGCCGATGATCCGGTTCACCAGGGTCGACTTGCCGACATTCGGGCGGCCGACGACGGCCAGGACGGGAAGCGGACCGTGACCGGCCGCCTCGATCGCGCCCTCGACGTCCTCGACGTCGAAGCCCTCTTCCGCGGCGAGCTCCATGAACTCCGCGTACTCGGCATCGCCAAGCGCTCCGTGGTCGTGCTCCTCGCCCGAGCCGTCGGAGTGGATGTGGTCGTTCATGAAGTCGGTACCTCGTTCATCGTGGTGATCGGTGGAGCATCCGGTTTCGTCCGGTTGAACCACTACTCAGTGTCGCCCGGCGCCCGCGTGGACGCCCGGCTTTTTACCGGCGGCCGGTCAGCCGCCTGGCGTTGTCCAGGTGCGCGGTGAGCTGCTTCTGGATGCGTTCGGTGGCCTCGTCGAGCGCCTTGCGCGTACGTCGTCCGCTGCCGTCGCCCGCCTCGAAGGGATCGCCGAAGACGACGTCGACGCGGCTGCGCAGCGGAGGCAGCCCCTTCACCAACCGTCCGGGCCGGTCGGAACTTCCCAGGACGGCCACCGGGACGATCTGAGCGCCGCCGCGTACGGCGAAGTACGCGAGCCCGGCACGCAGCGCGGCGAAGTCGCCCTCGCCCCGGGTGCCCTCCGGGAAGATCCCGAGGGCACCGCCGTTGTCCAGCACGCCCAGCGCCTGCGTGATCGCCGTGCGGTCGGTGGTGTCACGGTCGACCTTGACCTGCCCGATGGCGAGCAGGAAGGGGTCGAGCGGTCCGATGAACGCTTCCTTCTTGATCAGGAAGTGCGTCGGCCGCGGCGCCACGCCCATGACCATCGGGCCGTCGATGTTGTGGGAGTGGTTGACGGCGAAGATCACCGGGCCGCTCACGGGGACCTTCCAGGCACCCAGCACCCGCGGCCTCCACAGGCCGTACATCAGGCCGACGCCGATGCGCCGCCCCACCTCGGCGCCCTTCTCCGAGGGCACGGTCGGACCACTCACTTCGCGTCCCGCTTCTCCTCGACGAGCGTGACGACGCACTCGATGACCTGCGCGAGGGTGAGCTCGGTGGTGTCCACCTCGGCCGCGTCGGCCGCCTTGGCGAGCGGCGAGGTCTTGCGGCTGGAGTCGGCCGCGTCCCGCTTGATCAGGGCCTCGCGGGTGGCGTTGACGTCGACGCCCTTGAGCTCGCCGCTGCGCCGGGCCGCGCGGGCCTCCGGGGAGGCGGTCAGGAAGATCTTCAGGTCGGCGTCGGGCAGCACGGTCGTACCGATGTCGCGGCCCTCCACGACGATCCCCTTCTCGGCGCCGGCCGCGATGGAGCGCTGCAGGTCGGTGATCCGGGCCCGCACATCGGGCACCGCGCTGACCGCGCTGACCTTGGAGGTGACCTCCTGGGTGCGGATCGCGGCGGCCACGTCGGTGCCGTCGACCGTGATCGTCGGGTTCGCCGGGTCGGTGCCGGAGACGATGTCCGCCTTGCCGGCCACGGCGGCGATCGCCGACGGGTCGTCGGTGTCGATCCCGTTGGTCACCATCCACCAGGTGATCGCCCGGTACTGGGCGCCGGTGTCCAGGTAGCTCAGGTCGAGCTGCGCGGCGACGGCCTTCGACGTGCTCGACTTACCCGTGCCGGAGGGACCGTCGATGGCGACAATCACGGGCTGGGCGGCGCCGTTTTCCACGGGGGGACACCTTCCTGGTGCGGTGCGGAGGAGTGTGCGGGGCGCGATCGTGCCCCGCACAAGGTTACTGGCTCCCCGGGCCCCCTCTTACAGGCGGATGACCGGGAGGACCGGCCCGCTCGGGTGCGGGCGGTCACTGCCGGATGGCCCAGCCCCGTTCCTTCAGCGCCGCGGTCAGCACGGGCACCGCCTTCGGCTCCACCGTCAGCTGCACCAGGCCCGCCTGCTGCCCGGTCGCGTGCTCGATACGGACGTCCTCGATGTTGACCCCGGCCATCCCGGCGTCCGCGAAGATCCGGGCCAGCTGACCCGGCTGGTCGTCGATGAGGACGGCCACGATCTCGTACGCCCGCGGGGCGGACCCGTGCTTGCCGGGCACGCGGACCTGGCCCGCGTTGCCGCGCCGCAGGACGCCCTCGATGCCGGCGGTGCCCTCGCGGCGCTTGTCCTCGTCGGAGGACTGCAGGGCACGCAGGGCCCGCACCGTCTCGTCGATGTCGGCGGAGACGTCCGTGAGGAGGTCGGCGACCGGCCCGGGGTTCGCGGACAGGATGTCGATCCACATCCGGGGGTCGGAGGCGGCGATCCGGGTCACATCCCGGACGCCCTGTCCGCACAGCCGTACGGCGGCCTCCTCGGCGTGCTCCAGACGGGCGGCGACCATGCTGGAGACCAGGTGGGGCATGTGGGAGACGAGCGCGACGGCCCGGTCGTGGGCGTCGGCGTCCATCACCACCGGCACCGCGCGGCAGTGCGAGACCAGTTCCAGCGCGAGGTTCAGGACCTCGGTGTCGGTGTCCCGGGTCGGGGTCAGCACCCAGGGTCGGCCTTCGAACAGGTCGCCGGTGGCCGCCAGTGGGCCCGACTTCTCGCGGCCGGACATCGGGTGGGTGCCGATGTACGACGTCAGGTCAAGGCCGAGTTCCTCCAGCTCGCGACGCGGACCGCCCTTGACGCTGGCCACGTCGATGTAGCCACGGGCGACACCCCGGCGCATGGCGTCCGCGAGCACCCCGGCCACATGAGCGGGCGGGGCGGCGACGATCGCGAGGTCGACGGGCCCCTCGGGCGCCTCGTCGGTGCCGGCGCCGAGCGCGGCGGCGGTGCGGGCCTGCTCGCGGTCGTGGTCGGCGAGGTGGACGACGACGCCACGCTGGGTCAGCGCGAGCGCGGCGGACGTACCGATGAGGCCGGTTCCGATGACGAGTGCGGTCCTCACTGGGCGATGTCCTTGCGCAGGGCCGCCGCGGCGCCGAGGTAGACATGCGCGAGGTCGGCGCGCGGCCGAGTGGACTCGATGTGCGCGAGGACCCGGACGACCCGGGGCATGGCGCCGTCGATGTCGAGTTCCTGGGCGCAGATCAGCGGTACGTCGGCGAAGCCGGTGCCGAGCTTGCGGGCCGCGGCCGCCGGGAAGTCGCTGTGCAGATCGGGCGTGGCCGTGAACCAGATACTGATCAGGTCGTCGGCGGTCAGACCGTTCCGCTCCATGATGGCGGTGAGCAGCGCTCCGACCTGCTCGTCCATGTGGCCGGCCTCGTCCTTGTCGAGTTGGACGGCGCCCCGGACCGCTCGTACCGCCACGGCGATGCTCCTTGCTGGTGTACGGCTGTTGCTGATGTACGGCTGTTGCTGATGTACGGCTGTTGCTGATGTACGGCCGTTGTCTTGCTGGTGTACGGCTCTTGGTGCGTCCAGCGTAGTCAGCCCCCGTCGGACCGGTGCGCGGCGCCCGCCCCCTGAGACACCTCCCATACTCTGACAAGGCGACTGACATCGCCTTATTCCGATACTTGAGGCGAGAACGCCCCCGTGCGCCTCTGGACGCCGGGGCCGCCGGTCCGCTCTGATGGCAGGACACTCGCCTCGGGGGAGGCCTGAAATGAAGCGTTCCGGACCCCTGCTCACCCTTCTCGCGGGACTGCTGTTCGGTCTGTTCATGCTGTCGCTCAACGCGACGACGGGGACGAAGAGCGCGTCCTCGGCCTACCAGGAGGAGTCACCGGCGTCCAACCCGTCGCCGTCACCCTCGCCGTCGGCCACCGGGACGACCCCGTCGCCGTCCACGTCGAGAGCTCCCGTCGCCGACGCCGACTACGCGGGCCGTACCGACGACGACTCGGCCGCCGTCGCCGTGACCCTGCGCGACGGCAGGGCGATCGCGTACTTCTGCGACGGTCACGCCAGGGAGTCCTGGCTGAAGGGCGATGTCGAGGACGACGGGAGGCTGCGGCTGACCGGCAAGCACGGCGCGAAGCTCAACGGCACGCTCGATCAGGGCAAGCGGATCCGCGGCACCGTGGACATCGACGGCGGGCACCACGCCTTCACCGCCGACAGAGCGAAGAAGCCCTCGGGGCTCTACCGGGCGACCGCCACCGTGCGCGGGGCGACACTCGACGGCGGCTGGATCGTCCTCAGGGACGGCACCCAGGTCGGCATCCTCAACCGCGACCGAAAGCCCTCCCCGGCACCGCGGATCGACCCCGCGACCGGCACCGTGACGGTCGACGGAGCGCGACTCACGGCCCGTCCCGTGACCCCCTGACACCCCGCAGCCCGGAGGAGCCGGCCATGACCGTCGACCCGAACGCCGCCACCCAGGGCTTCCCGTCCCCCGCACCCGGCGGGCGCCCACCGCACCCAGCCCGCTATCTGGTCCCCGCGCTCGTGGCCGGCGCGGTCGCGGTCGGCCTGGGCGTGTACGGCAAGGTCCACGACCCGGCGGGAACCGCCTTCAACCTCGCCGGCTTCAGCAGCACCGGAGCGGTGAAGTCATGGCTGGCGACGACCGCGTTCCTCTTCGCACTGGTCCAGGTGGTCTCGGCGGCGATGGTCTACGGGAAGCTGCCGGGCCCGCGCTGGTCACCGGTGCTGCACCGCTGGTCGGGCCGTGCGGCGTTCCTCGTGGCGGTGCCCGTCGCGGTGCACTGCCTGTACGCGCTGGGCTACCAGACATACGGGTCGCGGGTTCTGTGGCACTCGGTCCTGGGGTGCTTCTTCTTCGGTGCTTTCAGTGCCAAGATGCTGCTGCTCCGCTCGGAGCGGCTGCCCGGCCGGCTGCTGCCGCTCGTCGGCGGGCTGGTCTTCACCGTTCTCACCCTCATCTGGCTGACCTCAGCCCTCTGGTTCTTCCGCACCTTCGGAGTGACGACATGACCGAAAGCCCGACGCGGCGCACCATCCTTCTCGCGGCGGGCGGGGCGGGCGCGGCGGCCCTGACCGCGGGATGCGGCGAGTACGGCGGCGACAAGAACTCCTCGTCCTCGAACGCCTCCCCCGGCCAGGAACTGGCCAAAACGGCCGACATCCCGGTCGGCGGCGGCAAGATCTTCAAGGACGAGGAGATCGTCGTCACCCAGCCCAAGCAGGGCGAGTTCAAGGGCTTCTCAAACATCTGCACGCACGCCCAGTGTCCGGTGGCCAGTGTCTCGGACGGCACCATCAACTGCACCTGTCACGGCAGCAAGTTCACCATCACGGACGGCTCGGTGGCCCACCCTCCGGCGACCCTGCCGCTGCCCGAGAAGAAGATCACGGTGCGGGGCGACTCGATCAGCCTGGCCTGAGGATCAGCCTGCCTTGAGGATCAGCCTGGCTTGAGGATCAGCCTGCCTTGAGGATCAGCCTGGCTTGAGGATCAGCCTGGCTTGAGGATCAGCCTGGCCTGAGGATCACCAGCCGCCGGCCCGTCACGCGTCCCAGAGGGCCCCGAACGTCGCCAGCTCGCTCTGGTACTCGATCCGGTCGGCCCACTGCCCGGGCCACGTCTCCGCACCCAGGTGCGCGCCCGCGAACGCGCCCGCAAGGCAGGCGATCGAGTCGGAGTCGCCGGAGGTGCAGGCGGCGCGCCGCAGGGCCGTCAGCGGCTCGTCGACGAAGAGCAGGAACGACAACAGGCCGGTCGCCAGCGCCTCTTCGGCGATCCAGCCCGCTCCGGTGGCCAGGCACGGGTCGGTCTCGGGCGAGGGAGTCCGCAGTGCCTCCCGCAGACGGTCCAGGACTCCCACGCACTCGTCCCATCCGCGCGCGATGAACTGCTCGGGCGAGGAGTCGTGACTGCGCGTCCACAGATCGCCGAGCCAACGCTCGTGGTAGTGGCTGCGGTTCTCGTCCGCGTACGACCGCAGCAGCCCGGTCAGCGCGGCCGGCTCGGTCCCCTGCGCGAGCAGCCGTACGGCATGCGCGGTGAGGTCGGAGGCGGCCAGTGCCGTCGGATGGCCGTGGGTGAGCGCGGCCTGCAACTGGGCGGCACCGGCGCGCTGTTCGTCGCTCAACGCGGGGACGAGCCCGACGGGCGCGACCCTCATGTTGGCGCCGCAGCCCTTGGAGCCGATCTGACTGGCGTCCTGCCAGGGCCGGTCCGGACGCTCCAGCAGCTCGCAGGCCCTCAGACACGTGTTGCCCGGCGCCCGGTTGTTCTCCGGCGACCGGTTCCAGGCGATGAACTCCCGCCGCAGGGGCTCGGCCAGGTCGGGTCCGAGTACCCCCCGGTCCATGGCCGTCCGCAGGCCCCGCGCCAACGCCAACGTCATCTGCGTGTCGTCGGTGACGATCGCGGGCGTCGGCAGCGCCATCTCCCGCCACGGCCCGAGCTTGGCGAGGATCGACGGCACGTCGTTGAACTCGGTCGGAAAGCCGAGCGCGTCGCCGAGGGCGAGCCCCGTGAGCGCGCCGGTGGCGGCGCGCTTCGTGGCGGTCATGGTCATGGGTGGGTGGTGTCCTTCCCTCAGTGACTGGAAGAGCGACGAGGCCCTTTTAATCGTCACCTTGACCATAAGGGGCGGCGGTACGCGCGCGCAAGAAAGCGGCCGACCCCGCCCCAACGGGAAACCGGCCGCCTGCACCTTGGCACAACTCGCCTGCGCTCAGCGGGACTCGCCTACGCCTCGGCGTGACCGCCTACAGATCCACTTCCTTCATCAGCATCCCGACCTCCGTGTTCGACAGCCGCCGCAGCCAGCCCGACTTCTGGTCGCCCAGGGTGATCGGCCCGAAGGAGACCCGGACCAGCTTGTCGACCGGGAAGCCCGCCTCGGCGAGCATGCGACGGACGATGTGCTTGCGACCCTCGTGGAGGGTCACCTCGACCAGGTAGTTCTTGCCGGTCTGCTCGACGACCCGGAAGTGGTCCGCCTTCGCGTACCCGTCCTCCAGCTGGATGCCGTCCTTGAGCTGCTTGCCCAGGTCGCGCGGGATCGGACCCACGATGTGCGCGAGGTAGACCTTCTTCACGCCGTACTTGGGATGGGTCAGCCGGTGCGCCAGCTCGCCGTGGTTGGTGAGCAGGATGACGCCCTCGGTCTCGGTGTCGAGCCGTCCGACGTGGAAGAGCCGGGTCTCACGGTTGGTGACGTAGTCGCCGAGGCACTGCCGGCCCTCGGTGTCCTCCATCGTCGAGACGACACCGGCGGGCTTGTTCAGCGAGAAGAACTGGTACGACTGCGTCGCCACCGTCAGGCCGTCGACCTTGACCTCGTCCTTCTCCGGGTCGACCCGCTTGCCCTGCTCGAGGACGATCTCGCCGTTGACCTCGACCCGCGCCTGCTCGATCAGCTCCTCGCAGGCCCGCCGGGAGCCGTAGCCGGCGCGCGCGAGGACCTTCTGCAGCCGCTCTCCCTCCTGCTCGGCGCCCGGGAAGGTCTTGGGCAGCTTGACGTCCTTCTTGCCCGCGTACCGCTCCCGGTTGCGCTCCTCGGCGCGCGTCTCGTACTCGCGTGAGGTCGCCGGGGCCGTCCGCCTGG
>Ga0307514_10004052_pt1 | contig 13622 bp, 15 predicted proteins | sample 16_EM_MG_FD_203088 | JGI IMG/M metagenome (GOLD analysis project Ga0307514, IMG submission 203088) | Populus trichocarpa ectomycorrhiza microbial communities from riparian zone in the Pacific Northwest, United States - 16_EM | ecosystem: Host-associated > Plants > Roots > Unclassified | place... | reverse complement strand
AAATGTCCAACTCTACTGCCCCAATCGACCTTACCTCCCCACCCCCCACCACCACCACAACCCAAGACACCCTCCCCATCCTCGACAAAGCCGTTGAAAAACGCCCCTCTGCTAATGACCTCCACCATACCCCCAAGAAACAAAAAACCGACACTGGAAACTCTGATCATGGTGATAAAGCTGCCCAGCCTCAGGCAGCTGAGGAGATAGATATTACAGCGGCAAAGATCACGGAAATCCCAAATGAGCAGGCCCCAACATTGTTGGTTAAGCTGCTTAGTGAGAAGGGAAGGGCTCCCACTAGGGGAAGTGAGTTTGCGGCGGGGTATGATGTTTATAGGTAGGCTTTTCACTTTTGGATTGCGGTGGTGTGTGTGTGTGTGTGTGTGTGTGTGTGTCGGTTTGCTCGAGGGGGGGAATTGGCTTTGATAAATCATATAACTAATGCCATACCCTACAGTGCCCAAAATACCACCATCCCTGCCCACGGCCGTGCCCTCGTCGACACCGACATCTCAATCGCCGTGCCTGCTGGTACCTACGGGCGTATCGCTCCCCGTTCCGGGCTCGCAGTCAAGAACTTTATCGACGTTGGTGCTGGTGTCATCGACGCCGATTACCGCGGGCAGGTTAAGATTTTGCTTTTCAACCACGCAGATTCGGATTTTGAGGTTAAAGAGGGTGATAGGGTTGCTCAGTTGATTTTGGAGAGGGTTAGTTTTGTCTGGCACGAATACAGTTACCCTGATATCACATTAGATTCATCGGCTAATTTTTTTTCTTTCTTCCCCCCACTCCGCAGATCTATACACCAGAAGTCGTCACTGTACAAGAACTCCCGATATCAGTTAGAGGTGCTGGGGGATTTGGAAGCACTGGTGGCCACGCCTCTCTTTAGCTCAATATTCCAAACATAATCTCGATCTATGGTTACTATTATGACTATTTCTTTTCATACGGCGTTACAGAATCTAAACTGAAGGAAAAGAAGGTCAGGTAGAACATGATGAGTACCCATAATTGAATAACAACTCTGGCTCATAACAGTGGGGCAGAAAAGTCGGATACTATATAGCTACATAATAAACAAAACTAGCCAAAGTACAATACGCCGGCCCAAGATACCGGTAGGTCACAAGGAAAGACTGTTATAACATTCCCTCATGAATTTTCATACAGTTTTTTAGCTGTGAGTTGGCATATGCACAGTTGCCTTAGCATCAACTGCGTCTTCACTTCTCCAGAGAGCAGTGACGGTCTTGAGTTGTGTGTAGAAGTTCAGCCCAGCTTTGCCATAGAAGTAGTTTCCTCCATTTCCAGCAATGGAGTTCTTGTTGCCAGTGAAGGAGAACATTGGGAGCGGGACGGGAATGGGGACCTATCAATCATTCGATCAGCACCAGCGGTCTAGGTATCATAATCAATGGAATGGGAAGACATACGTTGATTCCAACCTGACCAGCCTCAATATCCCTCTGAAACTTCCCTGCGATCGCCCCATTGTTGGTGAAAATAGCCACACCATTACCATACTCATTCGCATTGATAAGCTTAATCGCCTCATCCAAAGTCTCCACCTCCAAACAGACAAGCACAGGGCCGAAGATCTCTTCTTTGTAGCAACGCATGTCAGGCTTAACTTTGGATAAAATAGTCGGGCCAACAAAGTTCCCATTGGGGTACTTTGTTGGCCTGTATCCTCTACCATCTAGTAATAGCGTAGCGCCCTCATCAACACCACTCTGGATAAGATTTTCAATGCGCGTCTTGGACTGAGGAGAGATAACTGGGCCGAGATCGGCACCCTCCTCGAAGCCACCATCGACTTTGAGGAGTTTGGCCCGCTCGACGATTTCAGGAAGCCAGTCCCTGGCTTCACCAACGAGGACGAGAGTGGAGAGGGCCATACAGCGTTGACCCGCAGCTCCAAAGGCAGCTCCAGTGATGGCATTGAGGGTGGCATTCTTGTTTGCGTCGGGCATTACACTGGAGCACAGTAAGAATTGGAAGTAGTATAGAGTGGAGGTAATATATACCAAGCATGGTTCTTTGCACCAAGGTTGGCTTGAACTCGCTTGCCATTCTCAGACCCACGGGCGTAGATGTATTTCCCTGCCTTGTCACTCCCTACGAAGCTGATGGCCTTGATACGGGATTCGTCGAGAATGAAGTCCACGGTTTTTGCCGCACCATGCACGATGTTGAGAACACCATCTGGGAGGCCAGCTTCCTTGGTGAGCTCCGCAATGATCATAGCAGCACCGGGACTATGATATGAAGGTTAGAAGACGCATTGCATGAAACTGGGGGAAAGGACCAAATACTCTCTTTCTGAAGGCTTCATGATCAGGCAGTTACCGGTGACTGTAGCTAATGGGAGGCACCACAGTGGAATCATAGCAGGGAAGTCTTAATGCATGTCAGCTATGCCTCATAGAGGTAGTGGGGGGAATACTCACTAAATGGGCAAATGGCAGCCACCACGCCCAATGGCTCTCGATAACTCCTCGTCTCCATATCCTTAGCTACCTCCAAAACCTCTCCCGTCAACTGTGTAGTGATACCACATGCAGTCTATCTCGAAGACAAGTCAATTAACATTATCTACACAGCATTGAGTGAATATATCAACCTACCTCTGCAACCTGCAACCCCCTGAGAACATCGCCTTTAGCATCAGTGAATGTCTTCCCTTGTTCTAGGGTAATTCTAGCCGCCAGTCTGTCCCAATGCTGCCTAATCAATCCAACTAGCTTGAACATAATCTGCTGTCTGGCCAACAAACTTGTTGCCTTCCAGGCCGGCCACGCCTTTACCGCACTATCTACTGCCGCCTTTAGCTCCGCATCCATGCTCTGAGGTACCCGAGTAACGAGATTGTTTGTGGCTGGGTCGTAGAGATCAATCCACACCTCCGAGTTACTCTCCACAAATTGATTATCAATGAAATTTTTCGTGTTCACAGGAGATGCAATTTTCTCATGTGATGTTGAGTACTCAGGTACTGGCTGGAAAGAGCTATGGAGCCTGCGGTTGAGTGTGGCAGAGGACTTTGGAGCTGTAACGGATGCCATTGGGAGAATTCGGGGGAGTATTGCATGGTGTCTGGATAATATAGGAAGTGATGTTCTTGTGAGGAGAAGCCTGCGTGTAGCAAATGCCATGACGGAGGTAGAGCTGTTGGGAGGGTGGCGGTCTGATAGTAAATAAATGGGTATACTGTGAGGTAAGGCAAAACAGGTAACAACTGTAGCGTACTACCTGGGGGGCTGTGGGATATGCAATTGAAAAGCTGTGAGACTAGTTGGAAGCGTGTGTTCAATAGCTTCCAGGGCCGAGATGTCAGGTATGGTCACCGTGATGGCAATTGATGAAGAGCTTCGGGAACATTTCCTTGGGGACAGCACTGTATAAATTGAGATACCGCCGCTTATTCCCGGAGTTGCGACTCAAGACACGCTTGAATCGGGCTTGGCACCTTCTGACTGTACTATAAAGATTACATCCATCAGAATTACCCTCAACTCTCGACATGGTACTATGAATTCGAGACTATCCACATGAGCTTATCCAGTTAAATACTTACTATAGTCGGTACCGAGATTTGTAAAAATATGAACAGATACAATGAATTGCCAGTCACAAGACCATTCCGAGTATGTACGGTAGATAGTTGTTTATTGTGTATCATGGCTTCCGGGTGGGGGTGGTAGCTACCGTGTTGGGTAATTCGGGAGGGTATATAGAGTTCCTCACACCAGACTAGATCCTCACCTCAGTCTATCGGGACTTAAAAAAGACATATCCCATTCTTCTTGTTACAGCAAGGGGAGTTGTGGTCTGATTGCGAGAGCAATATGGATTGAGGTACGTAGTAACGCGTACTAGCTGTGTTGAATAGGGGTAGTTCGGATTGCGTGCACATAGCTAGGAGTTTGGTCAAGTATAAGCAACACAGAACACCGCAACGCGATCATTTTTTGCAGACCTAAGTAAAGCTACAGAGACATAGTAAAACATAAGGAACCCCTAAACACATAAGAAAAAAAAAACCTAAGAGAGATATAAAGTAATAAGAGAAGGAAAAAGTAGCAAAACCAGATACCATCAGTCCTCAACATCGTGAATCATTCAAGCTGCCTTCCCTAATACCTCACAGCACGAAACACAAATGTCAAAGCCTGAGACCAGGATCGAATCCGCCCATTATACATACCATTATCCCAAACCCTTTTAAGAACAAGGAAAAGATAAGATCAGAAGGCTTATTCCGCTTTTCTGGTAGTTCGCCTAGTAGCCTTCTTCTTGCCATCATCCTCCGACGAGGAAGCCTCCTCCTTCTTGGCGGGGATGGCTGCCTTCTCCTCAACCTTCTTTGTTGGTGCAGCCTTGGAAACCTTGGCTGGAGCAGATGCCAGACTGATCAAGCCTGCGATAATGGCGAACAGAGTAGCAAAAAGAGCACCAATTGCACCAGCGGTATCAGGGTGTGTCTTGATGGCTCCCAGTGGATCCTTCTGGACGAGGTTAACGAAGAGCTCAAATTTGAACCTGATGAACGCAAGTGGGTTCTCCTTGAATGTAAAGGGGGGATTGACAGGTACGGCAAGTGGCTCGGGCTGCTTTGGGTTGGTGAGATTCTCCTCCTCGAGCTCAATCTTAGCCTTGATGTCATAGGTCTTCTTCTGGAGTGCTTCGGCATCCGCAACTGAGTGACCAATGTAGATGTTGTCGAACAAGATGTTGTTGTTCATGGTCCAAAGCTCAAAACCGACAGCGCCCATAGGCTCAAAGTTAGATGGGGACTTGTCCTCGTAGTAGTTGGGGTTGGGGATCTTTCGAGGAGCCCAGGTACCCTTGTAGGCAGGGTTGTCAATCAAAGGAGCCCTCCACTTGCCCTTGTATGCCGGATTTGGGATGGTTGGCTTTTTCCACTTGCCACAGCCGCTAATGTTAGCGCATTTGGGGTTGGCGACAGTAGGAGCTACCCAGTCCCCATCCTCCTCATCGTCCCAATCCTCGGGCTTCTGGGTGTGTGGGTCAGGGATGTACTCAGGCTCGTCTTCCAACCAGTCGTCAGGCTTGACGGCCTTCTCATCAACGATCTCGTACGGTGCATCCTCATCCCAATCCTCGGGCTTCTTGGCGTCAGGATCTGGAATCTTTGCTTCATCCACCCAGTCCGCCGGCTTGGTATCATCCTTGTCATCAATCTCCGCTGGTGGGTTGACAGGAGGGTTAAAGTCCTCGAGGAGGGAACCCGTCTTGACCTGGTTACCATCCATCTTGATTTCGAAGGTCTGATCGGGCTTGACAATAAGGGTGTAGAGGGTGGTGTGCTTGGAGACACGTGCCATGGGGGGTGTCTTCAGATGCTTTTCCTCATACTCTCCAGTCTTGGGGTTTCTGTGCCTGAAGATAAAATGAACCTTGTTGGTAGCGCCGCACTTGTCAGGACCAAACATAATTACATATGGTGAAGCGTTAGAGAACTCTTCGGCATGGAGGGCAGCTTCTTCCTTCAAGAGCTTGAGATATGCTCCGCCGCATTCCAAACCATCTAAAAGTGGGGAGAATTAGCCGTTTGTCCAACTGGTTGGTTCAAAGCCTTTGGGAAACGTACTCTGAAGCTTGACCTCGTACTGCACAACCAATGGCTTTCCAGTGTTGTCAATTGGCTTGTCGAATTTAGCGGAAATGGCATGGTGAGCGGCAACGTTCTTGACGACTATCACGCACAAATGTCAATAGCCCTTGTATCACCACATGTGAGATGATAAATCGCTTACCCAAACCCTTATCACCGTCAATTCCCTTTAGAACGGTGGGCTCCTCAACCGCCCACTGACCAACATATGTCCACTCCTCGTTGTCTGTTTTGTCATTTACCTTCTTGGCCTTAGATACCACCCATCGAGACTTCCAATCATCTGTAAATTGCTCATAGAAGGGTGCTTTTATCGATGTAGGCTGGAAATAGTTGGAAGTCAGCTATTGTCATCAGAATAGGTTTGTGGGGCGGTGGATGCGTACAGTGAATTGTGGTCTGGAAATTGTTGATGTAGATGCAGTGGCTGCTGCAGTGGTAGAAGTGCTGGTCTCCTCGAGATCATCGATCTCGTCCGCAAAAGCCCTCTCCCATAGAGCAGATGAATAGAGCAGAGCTACAAAGACGGCGTTGAGACGCACTTGCATGATGGACGAGTTTACAATCGACTTTGGATGATGAAAGAGGTGAGGTCCAGGTACTGCTCGGTGTGGGATGTCTCGTGGCAAGAGAGAGTTTACAGTGATGGCAGTGGGAGGTTAAAAGTTGATGGAACAACTTCCGAGCTGGAAGACTAACTTTATGTTCAGATGACTGACTAGATGACTAAGTTGGGCATGAAGCGCCAATGGGATGATAAGGACACGTTGCACATCACGTAGTTACCGTAGCAGAAATAAACTCTTGTTCAGTTGAAGAAGGGTCACTTCTAAACCTTACAAGTGTTTAGACAAGTGTTAACAATGAGCCCTTCGTAACATAGAGCGTCAAACTAGAACATTCTAACAACCTTGCGTAACTTACCGCGAGGCGGCTTCCCATTACCAGGGCAACCAGGGGGGGGGGCAGAAACATTACTTAGTTCAACGTGGTCAATCGAGATCGCGAGATTTGGACGGACTATATGTACCTACATATATAAGCCAATTCTATTTACATTCCTAGGGTCGTTGACAGTGTCTCCACAGTGACGGGAGGCACAACTATCATAGAGGCGAGGGGGGGGTTGTTAAATCAATACCCGGGCACAGGCAGCACCAGTTTCAGAATGAGGCAGCCTTCCATCAAACTCTACCTAGTAGAGTAAACAGATACATAAAGTGCGAAGCGCAGGTACTGTTCGAGAGTACACTATGTGCCTAGCAAGGGTATCCCGTGTATGGTGTCTACTTGAGTATATAGTATTCGGCAGCGTATAATAGACTTATAAGACGTGGGGGAGGGTCGTGCCAACCAGACTATTATAAGACTACGAGTCTCGTGTCCAAAAGAGGAAGACATAGAGATACTACGGAGTACAGTACTCCGGACAGGAAGGACTAAATAGGAAGTCCAGCCCAACCCCTTAGTCATCCTGGGTTGCGGTATCGTACAGTTGTGCAGCCACAAGACTGCAGGGCTCTTCAAACAAGGTACTTCAAAGTATCCGCAAAACCGACCCTAGATCAGACAGAGTAAACAAAATAGCACAATGGCAGCAGAGCAAGAGGTCGAAGACCAGCGCCTTGACCTCGTCACCTCTGACGACCCACATCACCCCGCCAACTTGATTTGCGAGCTATGTCGCAACTTCTACACTCATGGATGGGTATTGCTTCATGTGTTATGCGTAGCTCACCATCACCTCTAGACATGGCTAATATACTCTCGACAACTAGGTGACGGTACGCTCTACGACCCAGCTACCCTAGTACCCCACTAACATCCACCTAGGGCACCGGAGGCGGCATCTCCATCAAGCACGAAAATCACATCTACCTCGCCCCCTCCGGCGTCCAGAAAGAGCGCCTCCACCCGCACAACATGTTCGTCATGCACTACCCCACCCAGACGTACATCCGCCGCCCCCTCTCCCTCAAGCCCTCAGCTTGCACACCCCTCTTCCTTGCCGCCTTCACCAAACGCGGTGCAGGCGCCTGCATCCACACACACTCCCAAGCTGCTGTTCTCTGCACGATGCTCACGAAGAAATCCTACTTCCAAATCGCAAACATCGAGCAGATCAAAGCTATCCCCTGGGGTAGAGAGAAGGGGGGATATATGGGGTATTTTGACACATTGACGATCCCCATCATTGAAAATACGGCGCATGAGGAAGATTTAAAGGAGAGCTTGGGGAAGGCAATGGATAAACATCCAGATACGTGTGCAGTGTTGGTAAGGAGGCATGGAGTGTATGTCTGGGGGGATACGGTCTGGAAGGCGAAGACGCAGTGTGAGAGGTAGGTTTGCTTCTTTCCATGTGCATTCCATGTATGCAATGGAAATCCAGGGCTAATGTGGGTTGTTATATAGTTTGGATTATCTCTTCCAACTTGCGGTTGAGATGATACGGCTAGGACTAGATCCTGCCGGGGAGATCCTTCCAGTGGAAGACGATGTCAACCCATTGGTGATGTAAGAATACTCAGTACTGGGGGTTTTTCCCATTATTTGTTTCTATACCATGGACTGGGCTGTAAAGATCAATACATCAAAAAGTTTGAGGGATAAGAATTAAATTTGCTAATTTCTGATCCCACAAGAACACCTGTCCCCTAAGAGCTAACCATACCATTAACACCACCAACAGATGTCCCAAACTAACTATTGACAAGAAAGAGAAAAGTAAATCTGAAATTCGACCCAGTCACCGGATGTTGCCATCCAATTCCATCTCGCTATCCCCAACCACAGAATTGTCCATTATTTAAAGAGCAAGGAATGCGGCGAAAACGGCAACGACACTACCAAAGGAAACGCTGTAGACCATAGCAGAGGCTCCGTTAGTTGAAGTGGAAGTGGGGGAGGTAGTGGTGGAGGAGGAGTTAATCTTGTTGCCGTTGGAGTCTGGAGGATAAAATATTAGTCAATACCTAAATAAATCGAGAGAGGATTAATTACCAGTAGCGGTAGGAGCGTTGCTACCAGTGGTGGTCGCGCCAGAGTTGGGCATATTGGAGACGTTTGGCAAGAAGTATTTCTCAGCACATGCCCGCAGACACTTTCCATAGGCCTCGGTATCTGCCTGGCTTCCATTCTGTTGCGATTGTTAGCAATCATGATTGTATAGGATGTGGCATCGATTATCACTCACCCCTTGTGGGCAGGCAAGGGCACACTTGGTATTCTGGTCGGCTTGCTCCTTAGTTGGGCTATTATGCTATTCATCAGCAAGTTGAACCCAGAGAAATAGTGAGGGCAGGGTTATGGCTCACGTTGGGGTACCCAAGCAGGCAGCATTGCAGCTGGCAAAAGCATTTTTATCATTAGGGTCGCACTTTGCCAAGCACTTGTCGACATCAGCGCCGTAGCTACTGGTGGTACTGTATGGGGCAGAAGAGGAGGTGGTGGTAGATTGGGCAGCCACACCAGCGATGAGGGCAGCAGAGAAAAGGACGATGCTGAACTTCATTTTGAGGAGGTCGGTTTGTTTGATATTAAGTACGTGGTAGTACAAGGCGGATTAGGCTGTTGATGTTGGTTGGGTTAAAAAACGAATGTATGGGTCCTACGGTGAAGCGAGTGTGAACGATGGAAGGAGTGGATGAGGAAGAAGAGGAAATGGTGGGTGATGTTACTAGGTCTTATACAAACTCTTCCTATCTACCCATCACCCACACCAAAATAGAGGAATCCCAGCCCCCGCCCCCTGTCCACCAACTTCCGCTCATCTTGCCCGATCCTAGAGTAGAAGACTAGACGCGACTGGGGTATGTAATTTCAAGTGTGCAGCAGGAACTCTTGTACTAGTACAACACGGCGTCGAATTCTGTGCTGGAAATCTTGGAGATGGGAACAAGAAGAAGCAATTTTTGAAACATCAACGGTACGTTCATACATATGTAGGTACATATGTAGGTACCAGTACCTGAATTCAAGTCTGGAGGTTGAATGCATAAAGTTTGACACAGAAATTTACTTGTCTGGCAGCAAAAAAAGGCGAACATTACGTATACCGTATGTAGCTCTGTATTAATTATTATGGTACCACCATTTGCAATAACCTGGAGTCCACCCAATAAGTGGGTAGAATTAGTCTGGCAGGATAAGAGTATATAGCTACATCACCTAGTCATCATAGTGGAAAATCAAGCTGATCACCTCTGCCACGTATAAATGTTAGGGACTTGGGTGGTCTACAAGAGACTCTGATTATTGTAGTAGTAATAAATTTTCTTTAGTAGTTTCTTGGGGGATGGGTTTAACCCTGGCAAGCAATAACGAGAGGCCGGTGCACCCCAGACTAGCGTGCCACCGTTGCTGGCAGGGTGCTTTGTAGGACAACAATGTTTCACCTAGTCTCATACCAGCCATCGGTACCACGCACAACCAGACCTCTATGTACTGGTACTCGAGTACATTGTTGAAGCATGTTTCTTCAATTGGGTCGAAGAACGTTTCATTCTGGCCTCCAGATATTGTCGAACCACCTTGGGGGTTTACCTTCGCTAGTTGGGTCGAAGCCGGATCTATATTACCTACTTAATGTATGGTACCTACATGCACTGATCTTGGTCCCTCTTTTCTACATACGCGCTAAAATAATTATGCTGCGGTGCATGCACTACACTCTGAGAATTGTTACGCGTTTTTACGCGTTCTAGGTAGGTCTCTTGGCCATCTTGGCGGCAACCATACCGTTACAAGTGAACTGCACAAGGAGTCACAGGGCAGGAATCTCACTGCACGTCATGGGCGAAAACGATGGGTTCGACAGTGATGAATATGGCGATGTCGACGAAATTGCCCTTCTAGAAGCCGCCACTCAGGTTGAAACTCAGTTGCAGCACTCCAGTTCTAACACACTACAATCTTCTGGAGAAAGCAGGGGACAAGACTGGTTACAACCAAGGAGGACACTAAGTAGTCCTCTCAAGCAGACTACTCTGACAGGAGTACCTCTCCGCGAGAATGTCAGGCCAGGGCCAACCCAGAGACAGCATTCAGGCTTTAATGCCAGTAGTGGACTAGGAAGTCAATTGCAAAGGGCACCAAACAGATATCGACTGGTGGAAACACAAAACCAAGAACCCCCAACTCATCATCGGCTTGACCTAGAAGCCGCGAAAACATGGGTTTACCCTAGCAATATGGTGCATCGGGATTATCAATTTAACATTGTTCAAAGAGCTCTCTTCAATAATGTGCTCGTGGCATTGCCTACAGGTTGTTCATCAACTCACGGATGATGTTCTCTGGCTAATCTTGTATGACAGGCTTGGGGAAGACCTTTATTGCTGCAGTGGTGATGCTCAATTGGTACCGTTGGGCCCCAGAGGGACATCTTTTGTTTCTTGCACCAACAAAACCTCTGGTTGAGCAGCAAATTGATGCCTGTTACAAAATCGCAGGGATTCCACGGAAGCAGACCGTCGAGCTAACGGGCAGAGTGACCAGGAAGGTACGAGCAGAGTACTGGGAGGAACGGAGGGTTTTTTTTGGGACTCCACAAACCATAGAAAATGACCTCAAATATGGTTTAGCCGATCCCAAAAAGATCGTATGTGTAGTGATTGATGAAGCCCATCGAGCAACAGGCAATTATGCGTATACAAAAGTGGTCCAATTCATACGCAAATTCAATCCCAGCTTCCGGCTTCTGGCTCTTACTGCCACCCCTGGGACAACAGTTGAAAGTGTGCAGGAAGTCATTGACAGTCTTGGGATAGCCAGAGTGGAAATAAGAACCGAGGAGTCTTTGGACATACGGCAATTTATCCATCGGAAGAATGTTGAGGAGCTTGTGATAGAGCTGTCTCCTGAAATCACTGAGCTCAAAGAGCTATTTGTTGGGTGTATGCAACCGATTTTGGACGAGCTTAGGAGCAAGAAAGCGACGTTTTTAATGGATGCGGAAAAGATTCAGCTTTTCACGCTGGTGAGCGGCCAAAAAGAGTGGCTGAGGACACCAGCTGCTCAAAATCTCCCAGAGTCGGCAAAGTGGGCTATCCGAAATATGTATCAGCTTCTTATCTCATTGGCACATCCATTCACCCTTTTACAGTACCATGGAATACGCTCATTCTACACCAACATAACTGCAGTGTGCAATGAGCTCGAATCTGGCAGGGGCAAACTTAAAGAGAGACTCTTTGGTAACCCCAAATGGAAGCAGTTAATGCAAAGGGCGCAAGAAATGATGGCGTCCCCTACATCCCCAGATCACCCTAAACTTGATCATCTGGTTGGCGCTGTCTTGACGCATTTTATGGATTGTGAAGAAAGAGGAGAAATAGATACAAAGATCATCATATTCTCATCTTTTAGAGGTAGCGGGGAAGAGATTGTCCGTACATTGAGGCAACATGAACCCAAGATCAAGCCTCATATCTTTGTGGGGCAGCAAGACTCTAAAAACGGGCAGGCCGGAATGAGCCAAGTGCAGCAACAAGAAGTATGTATGCCCCTCCAATGTTACATTGAGGTAATGCTCATGGTATCATAGGTCATTCGAAAGCTCAAGGAAGGAGTCTACAATACCCTAGTAGCGACCAGCATAGGCGAGGAGGGTTTAGATATTGGTGAAGTTGATCTTATTGTGTGTTACGATTCAAGTGCATCCCCTATACGAATGGTACGACTCCTAGCCCGGAAAATGCGGACCCAAAACTAACATTTTTTTGTAGCTTCAACGGATGGGTCGTACTGGACGTAAGAGGGCGGGGAAAATTATTCTTCTTCTCACCAAAGGAAAAGAAGAGGATGCCTTTAGGAAGGCCAAAGACAACTATGATAAGATGCAAAAAATGATCATTTCTGGAGAGCATTTCACCTTTCACCACGAGGTTTCGCCACGAATACTGCCTAGGGGGCTTGTACCTGTGCTAGATAAGCAACACATTATACCCCCAGTGGAGGCACCAGAACCTCAGAAAGTAAGGGGCAGAAGGAAGCTTCCCCCAAAGAAGTTCCATATGCCCGATGGGGTCAATAGTGGCTTCATAAATGCTTCAAGAATCGGCAAGCCCGTTGCCATTCCGCCAGAAGATGGGGGAGATGTGATACATGTCGACAGTGATATAGAAAGCCTTGCACCGAATTACCCTGATACATCCTCTACGGCTGGTCTTCTCAATGAAGAAGAAGAGAAACATTTGCACAAGTACTACACACGGACCTATGGGGACGAGGAAGAAATTACTGTTGCATTGCCGAGGTTGGATGCATATCCTGAATTCCAGAGAAATTTGAGCACGACAAAATTTATTGGTCATAGTAGGACTACGAAATCTGTGGTCAAGGTGTTGAATGTTATGCGGGAGTATGAGGAAGATCCCACTAGAGTTGAGAAGCTGAAAGCGAGTTTCACGGAGGGGGACTTGCTGGTGGCGCGAGCTTCAATATCTCCACACCCAATGGAGAAACTGCAGTCGAAGGCAACGAACCAGGGGACTGGATGGAAGTTTGGTAGTTTGACAAAACATAAATTCGTGCCGAAGCCGAAGCCGAAGCCGAAGCCGACGGCCACTGCTAGGCAGAAGAGGGACAAAAAACCTTCCTCTATCAGCCTCCCTGAGGATGAGGTTGAGCTGGCAGTTATTGATATTACATCTCCTGCGGAGCCATCTCGCGGCTCGTCACTATTTGCATCGTCTGCTTTGTATGACGAAGATAATACCACGGTAGATCACGAAGCGGTGGAGGTTGTGGAGGGGAGTGGTGATATAGCCGAGGAAGAGGATGAATATGGTGATGACGATGGTCTACCAGATGCTTCTGTTCTCATACAACACTCATCTACCCTAGCGCGAGAAAGGATAGCCATAGCTAGGAGTGGGGTTGTCAGGAAGAAGCGGAGGGTAGCAGATAGCGATGAAGATGGGGAAGGATAAGCGATTTTGTTCATCTTTGGACTGGCGTTTAATATACCCTG
>Ga0307514_10004051_pt1 | contig 13626 bp, 14 predicted proteins | sample 16_EM_MG_FD_203088 | JGI IMG/M metagenome (GOLD analysis project Ga0307514, IMG submission 203088) | Populus trichocarpa ectomycorrhiza microbial communities from riparian zone in the Pacific Northwest, United States - 16_EM | ecosystem: Host-associated > Plants > Roots > Unclassified | place... | reverse complement strand
TTATTATATGCTATTGTTAAAAAGAATATGATCTGTCCGGTTGCTGGAAAAATGATGGTGCGTGAATAGAAAACTAATTTTGAATGTCTTCAGTAATTTGATGTTTAAATTAAGGTCTTAATTGATAGATGTTTGATTGTGCTTTTGCTTGGTTTATCCGCCAAGGAAAGGAAATAAAAATTAATTTTAAATATAAAATTAAATTAAAATTGGCCTAGATTTCTAAAATATTTGAAGAATATAGTTGGGTTTTGAGCATTTGTTTATATATGAGGTACTATCAGGTGCTTGGGCTACATCTGCTGTAGCTCTTGCAGCTTTATTTCATTCAATTTCAAAACGTGAGCAACTATTCTTTGTTGTGTTTGGACATAGTATAAATAAACCATTGTAATTGTTCGCTGTTAATTTTGACTGATTTGTTTGTTTTTTGTTTCTTTTTTTGCAATGAACAATAGCACAGGACAAAATTGCTGATTTTGAGATGAAGTTGATGGACATTGATAGTGAGCACCTTGGAATTCCAGAGGCAGAATACCATGCTATTGTTAAGATGCCTTCAGCTGAGTTTGCTAGGATTTGTAAAGACCTTGCTAGCATTGGTGATACAGGTACTGTTAAAAAGGCTTTCTCATTATGTCTACGGGCTTGTTTTGCTTTATTTGTTTATTGTTATGAAAACATGATGGTTTTGGTATGTGAATGTAGTTGTGATCTCTGTGACAAAGGAGGGTGTTAAGTTCTCCACAAGAGGTGATATTGGAACTGCAAATATCGTCCTGAGGCAGAATACCACTGTTGACAAGGTATGTTATCACTTATCAGTACAGATATCACTGGGATATTTGTTCAGCACTCTGTTCTGTTCTGTCTTGTATGCATTGCAACAATATCATTTCATGGATTTGCTTAAAGGCGGGTTGTAATTTTACAGCCAGAAGATGCAACAGTCATTGAGATGAATGAGCCAGTGTCGATGACATTTGCACTGAGGTACATGAACTCCTTCACCAAGGCAACCCCACTGTCAAACACAGTTACAATCAGCATGTCTCCAGACCTGCCTGTTGTGGTTGAGTACAAGATTGCTGAAATGGGCTATGTCAGATTCTACCTGGCTCCCAAGATGGAAGAGGATGAGCCTGAACCCGGAGCCTAACTATTATTCATTTCCTTCACCTAAATCACTTTTGTAAATTCGGAAATCGTTTTCAGGATGCCTATCATTTCCTTCAGTGGCTTTCATGCAGGGAGCCGGTCCCTCTGTAGTTATTATGTCTTTAAAGCTTCCTTTAATGATGGCTGCTGAGATTTTTAGATGTAATGTGATAGGCAGGACTCAACATTTTCCCGTGTAGGTTTTTTTTTATTGGTTTGTTCCTATTTGTGCCTTGGAAAGAACTGGTTTATGTTTCTTCTATTTTTAAGATGCCTCGATACCATGACAATGAGGATGGGAGCCCAGTGGTTTCGGTTGGTGAGCTAAATACAAAATAAAAAGCTAAAATTTCCTGGGAAACATAAAAAATAGCTTGTTATCTCGTTTAAGTTTGTCACCGTGGAGATGGAAGTCTCACACCAAATGAGCAGAGAACTGCACTACGGTGCTGCTGTTGACTAGGAAACTGAAAAAATAATCATAATTTTTTACCAAAAAATAGAAAAATAAGATCAATCAAGATTTTCTGCCACTCCCCAGATAAGGTATGACCTTGCACTAAAGGGGCGTCTCTACTTTCTCTGAGTATCTCTTCCTGATTTCTTTAAGAACACAGGAGAATCAAAATTATAGCATCTGCTGCGCAAACTTGCTTCAATCTCGGTCAACAAAATTTGCTGCTGCAGCGTGCTGATAAATAAATTATCATAAAATAGATAGAATCGATATTTGAACGCACTGCATGATGTGTCAATCGTTCCTGCTCCTTTTCTTGGCCTCATTGTAGAGAACAACCCCAGCCACAGTGATGCTGTATCCAAAGATCCCAGTCACTGAAACAGGATTCCGGAATATCAAAATTGAAATAACCACTGCAACAGCTCCCTTTGCATTTCCCAGGACCTAGAAAGACAGCTCATGAATCTTAATCTGAATTTAGAGATTACCCTGAATAATGAAAATAAAATCACAACTAATGCCCCAAACTCCATCAAGGAAAAAGATTGATTCTTCAATGTACATGACAAGAAAAGCTTTAATATAGAAAAGGGTCATTGATGTGTGGTGACTAGTGAGGAACACCACAATGGCTGGATATTTACAGTCCGCCAGATTAAAACTTGTGATAATTTATGCAGTGCAACTGCTGATTTTGCAGAGGCCATTTCAAAATGAGACCTAGCTTGAGCAGTCCTAAATGGTCATGGTTCATTAGGAGCAAACCCTACTGCATACGAGGGTCTCAATTTGATAATGTGCTAGATGATGGATACCGCAAGTACAAGTTTTTGAAAGAATGTAGATGGATAGAGTAAAGGAATGGTTATATGAGAAGTCAGATGCCAACTTATAAAAAGTAGAACATTATTAAGACGGCAGGCATGGAAGAGTCGCTGAAGATACCTGGAGCGTCAAAGCACTGGTATGTTTAGTGACCAAGAAGTTGGTCAAATTCACAAGATATGCTAGAGAAGAATTGAAGATCAGATAGAATATGAATTTCTTATCATCCCTTGCTAGGGAAATTGTGATTCCAACCACATCTCCCTCCATAAAATAAGCTGCAGGAACAAGGACTGCAACTGCTACCGGAGCCATATACATTAAGAGGTTCATAGAATGGAGTCTTTCCCTGGTAACACAGTGAGATTATCAAATCTTGTCCATTCAAACCCTGATATGAGAACAAGAACATATAGAGCAGGTTCAAATTTTGAGTTGCAAATGCAGAGGCATTCATTACCCTTCAGAGGATAGCAAAATCCCTTGAACCACAGTCTTGAGTGCACGTGCCGCCGTAGCACCGATACACATTAAGAACCCGAAAAGATTAAAACTCGGCTCCCCCTGCAGTCAAGTAATCAGATAAACAAATGAGATCGAATCTGTTAATGATTTTTCCATCAGCAAAGGAAAAATACAGAATTAACACATCAAAGAATTATCTAAACCAATCAAAGAGGTTCCTCAAAAACCTGTTCCAGTAGCATTATAGCTAAAGATTAACACCTAAAGAGAAGTATCATAAACAGTAATTGTCAAATTCAGACGCGGTATAGAACCTCTGCAAGAGATTGAATTAAACTTGTTGCAACATGTAATGCCACCAACTTGCTCTTTCCATTGTAAGAATCCAACAATTTTCAATAACCAATAATGATCTCAATGACAACGACACTTAAAAGTTTTACCTAAAACATTCAAACGGCTATCTTTAAGCAACAAGTTGTTAAAAAATTATTAACAAGAGAACCAACTGTATGAGCAAAAAACAAAAATATACAACAACAAAAACAACCAAGCCTCAATCCCAAGCTTGTTGGGATCGGCTATATGGATCCTTCGGATCCATTCCGAGCGACCATACACCAGAACAACAAAAATATAAGAAAGAAGATAAAAGTTCTCACCCCACTAGCAATGACACAACCAGCAACAACAGGAACGAGAGAAACATAAGTAAGCCAACCTTCCCTTCTAAGTGTCATCAAATATGCAAACACTGCAGTGAAAAATGGGGTGGTGGCCCCAATAGCCTGATTAAACGATACTGGAAGATATCGAAGAGATATATTTCCAGCCACCACAGAGGAACAAAAAATGATCCCAAGAGCAGAGATCTTCAAAAACTGTGATTTTGACCTCATGGTCTGCAAAGGCACAATCTTGAGCCATGAAATTGCAATATAACTAAACAATGAACATGCCATCATATGACACAGAGTGAGAAATATGGGGTACTTGAATCCATAGTTGCTAAGCAAATATTTGTTTAATAGCAAAACTCCTATATTTGAGGAGTACCATGATGCAATCAGCCCGAGGCTAAATAAACGACTCATTGTTTGGGGGTTACTTCTTAGAAATTGATAAAAGGGTAGGAGGAAAAACTCGGAAAAAACGAGCTGGGCTATCTATTTTTGTTTCTCATGGACCTTGTTCATGGTTTGAACGAAATAAACATGGAGAAAATACGAAGAAAAGGAAGACTGAAGATCTAGCTAGGGGAGAGGTTATGTGATAGAGAAACGAAAATTCTGTTTGGTTGGAGAGAAAGTGGGAATGGTTTTTGTAAATCAAGAGAGAAGATTTATTACCAGGCTTACATGAATTCTCTTAAATATAGGGGTTGAAGATTGATTGTAAGGAGGCTTTGAAGTTTTTGAGGAGTCAAAGTTGGAGAAAGGTTTCCTTTTCTGTTATGTTTGGTTGGCTGAAAAAGTTAGTGAGGCGGGAGATTTTTTAGGAAATTAAATATTGTATTTAGTAATTTTATTTTTCTTAATTAATTTCGAAATCTCTATATTAAAATTAGATATTGTTCTTAATAATTTTATTTTTTCATTTAGTTTAGAAATCCCTAAACCAACTCTAAATTATTTATAATAATATTTTTCCTTTCCAACGATTAGTCTAGCTTGTATTTAGTAGACTTTAATATTTTGATATTTAATAAAAATCATGAGAGATTATTTAGGATATCCAGGTACGGAAAATTTTGAAGAAAAAAAACCCAATAAATTAATAAGGATAATATTTGATTTCTTAAACTAGAGTTAATATAAGTATTCATAAATCAAATAAGAAAGAAATATTAAAGATAATGTTTAATTTCCTAAAAAATAAAAATGCTCCTGCATCCGTTAGAAAAATGTTTTCTCTGGTCTCGCTGTGAGATGAGTAACGGGTTGTTATATTGTCGTTTTGTGTATTTTTGTCCACCCAGGGCTGGTGTCAAGGGGCGAGACTTGAGAGAGTTTCTCCCTTTTCAGCATTGCTTCAGGGTGGGGCTGGTAGTTGATTTGTAAGATGCATGGTGATCCTGAAATTTGCGCTCTCTCTCTGTTATATATATATATATTTTAAATGAATGGAATTTGCTTTTTTTACGACCTAAATTATGAAAAAAAATTATATATTTTTTTCTGGTTGAATAAAAAGAAAGAGATATTTATGATTTTTGAGATTTCATGGCTATAGTTTGCATGGCTAGCTCTACCCAATTGGAGATAATTTGTTGAAAAATTATATCTACAATCAGAACAAATATTTATTTATGAAACTTTTCTGTCATTGATCGATTTCCGAGTTGGTTTTAGTTAGGTTCTCTTAATTTACAGCAGTCATTTTTTGTAGAATCATTTTGCATTTTTGGGTTGGCTTTGCGATCAAAACTAATTTCTTTTCTTATTTTAATAAAATAAAAATTCCATGTATATTAGAATTACGAGAATCATGAAAATCTTATTCTTCCTTATTCAACATTTAATCAAGTAAAAATCTAAGAAGAAATGCAAATATACACATGACATGCACATAATTGTGGGGGAAATCAGAAAATGAATTTAATTTATAATCAGGGGAAATTAAACAGTCTGATATCAAGTTTATTAAAAATAACTGGACAAGCAGTGAATATACAGATTTGTTGTAACTATAGAGACCGGGTTTTGAACTTGGGCTAGACTACTAGGTTGACTCAACATTCGACAACCTAACTCAAATTGGGTTTTATTTTAAATCAATGTTAACTTGATAAAATCTATTGTAGGTTAACTGATCTAGTAAGTTAATCCGTAACTTGATTGATCTAACTAAACTCAGGCGAGCCCAAAGAATAAAAAGAAAGAAATTAAAATGACATTTTAATTTATTCATTTTGGATATAAATAATTGACCCGCAGGTTGACCCAACAACATGGAAGTTACCTGAGTCATACAAACTGGTCTCAAAAATCTAGCAAACAATTTGGTAAGCATTCGGTAGTAAGGTGTCAATTGGTCCATCAAAGCAAGTACTGTATTTAACAAAACGCACATCATTGTCTTTTACTTCATGGAGCAAACAAGTTTATATATTCTCACTGAAATGGCAATCAATCAATAATAAAAATAAAAATAAAAAATAAAAAAAGGTTCCAGTGTCGTTTAGGTTCACATGATCCATTAGTTTCTTTCTCTCAGATGATATCGAGTTTTTAGCAGCATGCCACCATATCGTACTCAAAACATCATAAAGAAGCTAACACAATTTTTTTCCAAACTTTTGAGTGCCAACCATAAATTTCCTGGCTACTGGTATCGGATCAAAACATTTAATCTAACAACAGAAGGTAATGGAAACGCACATGAGGACATGCTAGCCACAAAAGCCATTTAGGTGACCAATGGTAGGAAATGAACTGGAACAAGTCAGAGGATTGAAAAGCTTTAAGATTTGCATAATCCGTAACACACAAACAGTAGCTAAAGAACTAAAAAGATAAAGGGATTTTGCACTACGGATCAGGAACGATTTTTCTGTTTACAGTTACCTAAAACCAAGGTCTGTAACAAAACTTTTGCTGACTCAACTACGTTTTCTGAAAGCACCTTCATGTTCTCCAAAAAAATAGGGTGGGGGCACACTCACACGAAGCCAAAAGAAAGACTTACAACATTGCTCCAGAATGCCACTTGCTCAATACAAAGGGAGTTTTACTTTTGAAGCCTCAAACTTAGATTATAAAGGACTGCAGGATGAAAAACTTCGAAGGACTGATCAGGTTGCTCTCCAATCTTCACCTGCATAAACTGCTTGATCACCCAGTTCTTCCTCAATCCGAAGCAACTGCAAGAAAGTTATGTCTATTAGGTTCATATCGACCTTGTTAGCCATTCAACTTGTAAGCCTTTACAGATTAATAAAAAAAGTGTCTCAGTTTCTTATCACATATGATTGCAATGAAGGGAAGTTCATGCATATCATTAACAGATAAATAGGTCTGTGATTTTCGTCTTGGAGACTAGATTTAATAAAAGGGTATGAAAGATTAACAACTTAAAAACAATAATGATAAAAAAAAAAAACTAGTAGCATTGTTCATTAGCAAGAAGATACAAAAAAAGAAAGGACAACAGGAAAATCTGTTACCACAATAGTGAATAAAGCTTTCATTAGAATGGTTAGGAGTTATTCCTTTCTTCCTACTCTTCCCAAACTTGAAGTTTGTCTTGCCCATGGATCATTTCTTCATACTTATAGCAGCACTAGCTAGCAATCAGGTTCTCTCCCATCCCCACCCACCCAGCACAAACACAAGAAAAACTGGGTAACAATAAAGAAAGTGAACCTGGTTGTATTTTGCTAGTCGCTCTCCCCTGCAAGGAGCGCCTGTTTTGATCTGACCCATGGCAAGGCCAACAGATAAATCAGCTATAAAAGAATCTTCTGTTTCTCCACTTCTATGAGATACCACCACACCCCAGTGGGCATCCTTTGCCAGCTTCACCACTTCAAGGGCTTCTGTTACTGTCCCAATCTGATTTACCTAATTTAAGCCATGGTAATTAGATTATAAAATATACCACAGCCACTGACAGATCACCATAATATCACGTATAAATATCACATACATGTGATATTGGAAAAATATATTCTACTTTGCAACAAATGTAGCATGCTGGATCAATTGCCTAATCTTCATTGAAGGTTTTATATGTGATGCAATACAGAAATCCACCATTATTAACATCAGAAAAACAATTCAAGAAAAAGAAAAAGCTAAGCAAAAATTTATCAAGAAGAATTCATCTGATGCTAACTATATACCTTGAGAAGAAGTGCAGTGCAACTGGACTCATGTATTGCTCTTTCAATACGTTTGTGATTTGACATCAATAAGTCATCCCCTACAACCTGAGAACAAATCCTTTTACAGCTCCTCGTATGTATGTAAACAAAAGATAAACCCAAATGTAATGAACATACCTGACAAAGTCCAAGGTCAGAGAAACGCTTGACATGTTCCCAATCCTCCCTATCAAATGGATCTTCAATCGAAACAATCGGGTACGCTGAGGCCCAAGAAAAGTACACATCAAATATTGAAAAATTTATGGCAGCAAAAAGGTCTTAGAATGTATCCGTGTATATACCAGCACATAGTTCTTCGTACATCTTAATCATATCATCTCCTGACTTGAAATTCTGCCCAGATTTATTTTGGAATTTGTAGTCCAAATCATACTTGGTACCTACATTGGGTCGAAGCGAAAAGACAGGATCAGTTGTTGAAAGCAAGCAGTCCCCATACACAAAAGCAAATCCTAGGTTTCCAGGCCATAAGTTAGAAATGAGGCAGAAGCCGTAGATAGGCCGCATAATACAGTAGAAGAGTTAACATTTCCCCAGAAATTTCTCTAACCACGCACAGGACCATGATCTCAAAAACAGTTCTTGACCATTGACTAACTTCTTCATTTTCTTTGTGACAAGTCACATACCATAATAATATGACTATTGTGCAGAAAAAAGCAGATTACCTATGCAAAAGGTGGTAGCAGCGACATCAATGGCCATCTTAATTTTCTCACTGTACCCTGTTCTGCTGATAGCCTCTTTAACAAGATTCAATCCTTCTTGAACACTGCCAATGGATATAATCAAATAAGAACCCCATATGAGTTTTGAACATATATTGCTCTCTTTTAGGGGGGCAGACAGCAGATTGTAACTATCCTGGAGAAAAGATACGGTAGCTGTTTATGATTTACGCATGCACTGTACTTTTTCTTGATCTATTTTCCTTTTCCAATCATTCTTATTCTCAGAAATTTATTTTCAGAGGCTGATTTGCAGACTGGGAGTGGTCACAACATTTTCAAAGACAGGATTATCAAGCATCAAATAAAAAAACTTGCCTGGATAAGTTTGGAGAAAAACCACCATCTTCACCAACATTGCATCCTTGTTCACCATATTTTTCTTTTATAACAGCCTGTTCCATTTAACGTCAGAAATTGCAGTCGATGAGTGAGTGGAGGCAATGTACATTCTCATTAACAGTTACAAGATTACTAGATCAGAAAAAAAAACACTTATAGCACGAACAGCTAAGACAGCAGGAATAGAATCCAAGTGATCCAATACTTCATATTGATTCCATCATGTAATAAAATGAAAATCACATAAAACATATTTTGGTAGGCTCAAAGGCATCTATCAAGTTTCATGGCAGAAGAAAGCTTCAAGTTCATTACTGAGATTAAAAAAGTTTTTTTTTTTAAAAAAAAATATGAGTAAATGTTTAGTCTCCCTCACTTCTACTCATATTAACTTCAAGACCCGGGAGACCACATCAAGCAAAGGAAACAGCTAATTTAAAAAGAAAAAGACAAGGAAAAGGAAAAAGAAAATGAGTAGCCTTTTGCTCAATAAATAATAATGGGATAATTGACAACAAGACAATGAGACACCATATATTACCCCACACCTCCCTTCCTTTAGCCAAGAATGTAATTCCAGAGATACACCACGTCAAATGAAGGAAACAGCCAATTTAAAAAGAAAAGGAAAATGAGAAGCCTTGTGTTCCATAAATACTAATGGGATCCTTGACAGCTAGAAAATGAGACACCATGTATTACCCCACCCCTCCCTTCCTTTACCAAGCATATAATTATCGGACTCATACTTGGTTTACAGAAAAATATCACACCATCTCTATTAGGGGTGGATAATGGAGCTATGCATGAATCTTCGTTAACTTCCCCGACCTACAATCTGGCAAATGCCGCACCTTCTGAATCTGGACAGATGTTATCTGTTTATGCATGGATATTTTCATATGTTTATAGACCCCTTGCATGTAGAGCTTACAGAAGTAACTTGTTTGTTGGTTACTCTAACTCATGTGACCATTAACACTTTTAGGGTTCAAGGCTGATGAACATAAGATGCACTTGGGGGGGGGGGGGGGATTAAAAAAAAACGCATAAGAGAAGGAAACTAGTATCTGAAAATAAAGCCAGGCAGAAAGACCATGAGAAAGAAGCAACTGATACATTGAAAGTTACAATCCCAGAAGTTAGTTCTAATAAATAAAATCACCTTTAGATGATGGTATGTTTCGGAACCCATTTGTAGTGCCTCCTCAAATGTGCTGGCTCCAATTGGAAGAATCATGATTTCCTGTTCAAGTCAAATTTGATTTTTGCAATTAGTGAGTGAATTGAAGACAAATTGAAGTTTTAGGACACAACAAAAAAAATATCAAAAAGAAGAAGTTATAGAGGAAGTATTGATTCATCTTTCATATTAGAACTGCATCACTTCATAATATTAGAATCAAATACCTACCAGTAAAACAAGCCATATCTCTTCTTCAAAATGAATGAGACATGTGAATACTAATGATGTTACAATAATAATTTGTGAATTCATAAATTCTCAAATCTTTTCACATTATCCCAATACATAGAGAACTGCTTCATGTTTCAGAACTATCCCCACTCAGGTCAATGGATATTCTTATAAAAGGATTCTATTAGACTTCGAAATGCATAGCAAATTATCAGAATACGTTCAACTAACTCTTAATATACTGTAATTCTTAGCAGACTGTTTCCACTATCAAAAGCTATGATCTCACCGTTCCTGAATTGTGTTTCTTAAGGAAAAAGTCATTCACATCCTACTACATCCTTCCCAATAACAGAAGAAAAATAAGCAAGCACACAGTCACCACCTCCCTGTTTTTCTGATGTCTCAGCCTAATCAAGTAGCATTGCATGGACTTTCAAGCCAATTCACTATTTAAAAAATCACCTTTTTTTCTGAGAATGAAAATTTTTTCACTTAAAATTGCTAAATGATGAAAAAAAAGTAACCTGTTCAAAAAATGCAATGCACTTCTGATCATTATCAAGTGAAGGTTTTTCCAAACAACTTATAAAGTTTGCATGTAAAATTAAACGTAAATAGACCATACCTTAATGGCTAGATTGTTCCCAGCATGTTTTCCACCACTTATGACAGTGAAGGCTGGGACAGGAAGAGTCGGGTTGGTTTTGCTGGAAAGATCAGAAATGTGTTTGTAAAGTGGAACCTGGTATTTCCACATCAAAATATTCAAAGAAGTGCACAAAATTATGATCTAAGCAGTACATTAATTTTATTAAAAATATAAAATAAAAAGTATCACTCATGCCTCCTTTTCAGCGGCTCCAGCTTTGCATGCAGCAATTGACACAGCTAACATAGCATTTGCTCCAAGTTCACCCTGCAGTTGACTTACAGTAATAAACAGGATGCCTCATAACATGTTAGCAATCTAAGAACTAGATCAGCAATCATCTCAAATGAAACCTTCTTTCTGTTTTATGGACAGTGAACCAGTAGCAAGTACAGAGAACTGGAGTGAGCATCTGATAATCAAAGACGGAAAAGAAAAGAAAGCATTACCTTCTTTTCTGTTTTGTCCAAGTCTATCATAGCCTGATCAATTTGAGACTGAAGTGTCGGGTCCATGCCAATCAGTGCTTCAGATATCTTCTCATTAATGTTCTTAACAGCTCTAGTCACACTGTTTCCGAGATACATTCCTTTGTCCCCATCTCTCAGTTCTACAGCTTCATACCTAGGAGAGATCATTAATCATAATCACTTACCACTACACAAGATTTGAAAAGATTCTAGGTTGGTCTTATCACACAATTCAAATTTACAGCATGGGCTTGAAACAGGATAACAGAATGAACCTATTGGACACATTGTTGAAAAATTGTTGACAAATTGTTCTCTAACCTTTTTAAGAAAAATGAAAGCCTTGACGGAATTAATTAAAATGAAGGGGCTAGGCTAGGCTCTAGAAATTGAAAAGAAATTAAAGGAAAAAAAAATTAATAAAAATTGCTCACATGCCAGTAACATGACCGCTAGGAACAGAAGCACGGAAGCTGCCTTTGTTGGTGAACAAGTCAACTTCAACAGTAGGAATTCCTCTGCTATCCAGGATCTGCCTCCCTTTTATTTTCGTTATCACTGACGGAACCGCTTTTCTCATGTGATTTGACTGCAATTACTCAAACAACAATTAGCCAAAACAATAAATAAATTAGAATCCAATAGTCTGCCTGCCTGTTTGGTTGCAGGGAAAGAGAAAAAGAAAATGCGAGAGATTTACTATGAAGAGAACAGGATCGGGAGTTTTGGCCCTGACGGCGGCATTGACGGCGTCTTCGATTTTACGAGAGAGCACGTGCTTGTCTAGGTATTCCTGCACCGACATTTCTCCTCCTCGATTCTTCTTTTTGCTTTCTCAACTCCTGTAGTGTACAACTAGATAGAGAGATTGGAGCCTTCCTGCACAGCAGCTGAGATTGGAAAATTAGAAGAAATCTGTAATTCAATTTCCAAGAGAATCTAGTAATTAGGGATGATTGATTCTTCACTCTGGTAATAGAGTATTATGTAACTCAACACAGTAGCTACTTTGGGTTCTTCTTTTCCACTCTACTTTCCGAGATTCAAAACGGAAATTAAGAAACGACGTGTCGGTTAGTGCAAAGATCTGTCAAGGCTTTCATCTCATGGAACGACTTGTCTCCTACTTAGTAAGTTACTGATAAATGGTTTATTCATAGTTGATGAGCGACCTGCACTCAATAATAACAAATATACAACGATTTCTTTTCCCTCTAGTTTATATTTATTAAAAAAAAGACATAAATAAATCCATTTTAGAGAGAATTTTGAAGTGGATTTTTTATTCCAAAATAACAACAAAAAAACTATCATATTTGTAGTTTTAATAGTCATATTTTCAAATTAAAATATTTTAATTCGATCCATGGTTATTTTTATTTATTTATTTATTTAAAGCCAGAGGATGAGTGGTGATTGAAGCATGAACAAAATAATAAATTTACCTGGTCACCAGCTTAAGAAAGGAGTAGTGGTAAACCATGTCTTTTTCTCCAGGCATTACAAAAACAGGAATTCAAAAGTTCAGCAGGAGCTGCACATGCAAGCTATCTGTCGTGCAAGTATTATACATAAAAAAAATGAATACAAGCACACAAGTAAAGTAGGTAAATGTACATGCACGGTATGTTTTTCATGTCACAACAAAAGCACTTGATGAACCGGTGAAATGGCGAATAGAGCCTAAAAGGCTCTTTGCAGCTCCAAAATGTTTCATTCTATAGACACCAGGGTTGGCAGACTGCGGGATCCTCCATTCCATGGTTGCATGACTACGAGTACTCAGTTTTGAAGGTCTCGACCACTTGAAGCGAAGGCAGAAATCATCATCGTCATATGCTGGGAACCAGTTGTCCTTTCCTTGGAGGATCTCCACAAGGGAAAAGGTGCCTTCTGTCATCAGGTCATTCCTTGGGCAAGCTGACCAGAAAACTACTTTGACTGTATCGCCTCTTTTGAAAGTGGAGTTCAGGGGTACATCAGAGCTGCAATCACCGAAATGGACACCAGGTGGGGTTGCATCCATTACAACTGGTGTAAGTAAGCTTATTTGTTTATCCAGAAGATCAGGGGGTTGTGGACCGGGCTCGACCGACTGGCCACTGGTAAGAGCAGCTGCAAGCTTCTTGAACTCCTGAATGTAGGCACTGAGAGTGTGTGGCCCAAAGAGCGTGGAGGCACCCTGAGAACAATATCGTTTAGAAGTCATAATCTAAATAAA
>Ga0307514_10004050_pt1 | contig 13628 bp, 15 predicted proteins | sample 16_EM_MG_FD_203088 | JGI IMG/M metagenome (GOLD analysis project Ga0307514, IMG submission 203088) | Populus trichocarpa ectomycorrhiza microbial communities from riparian zone in the Pacific Northwest, United States - 16_EM | ecosystem: Host-associated > Plants > Roots > Unclassified | place... | reverse complement strand
CCCCTCATCTCTCAACACCCCCCCAATCATCCTCCATGGGTCCTTTGCCCCTCCCCACTTGAGAACCTCCCCCCTCCACCTCCCCCCCGCCTCCCTACTCACTGGGTTCTCCCTAAACACAACCTCCCAGACCCTCCCTGCAATCGCTCTATCAAACAAATAACTATAATACGTAGCTCCATACCCAAATAAATGCGTAAAGAAACCCTGCCACGAGGTCCCCTCCTTCCCTTCCGGGGGGGGTAGTAGATCAAACTTCCTTTCGATATCTCTGAAGATGGAGGAGGAGGAGAAGCTGGATGAGAGGGCTTGGGGCGAATGTAGGGATTGATCTAGCAGTGCCAAGATTATCTGTGAGTGGGTTTCTGTTGCACTGAGGAGGGAGTCTATGCTGAGTTTCTGCGTAAGGAGGGATATTGGTAGCGGGGTATCTGACTCGTAGTGTCTTGCAAAAAGCGCGAGGACAGGTGGGGATTTCGCAAAATGCTCCATAAGTACAGAAGGTAGCTCCGCAAAGTCCGTTGGGCACCTCGTCCCAGCAACGTTATGCAGTGCCGTTCGGCCAAGCATAGAATGTACCGCATGGCCCATCTCATGGAAGAGGGTAGTAACTTCCCTGAATGTCAGGAGCGTGGGTTGAGTGGTGTCATACGACGGCGGCCTAGCAAAATCACATATCAGCGCAATTGTAGGAAGCTGGTATAACTCTCCCGTATGTGGATTCCTCGCTGAAGCCATCCCATCGTCTTCAGGCTCTAGTTCCGAAGGATCCGAGAGGTCAAGTTCGTCAGGGTCGATCCGCCTCGAGCAGCGGACAGTAAAATGCGCTGGATTCGGGCTTTTCCCTTGCCGCTCAAACAGGTCGCAGTAGACGACTGCGATATGCCCCTCATTCTCACAAATCACATCAAGCCGACGAACATCGTCGTTCCAAGTCTCCCCGGGGAGAGTCTCGCGGGGAACGAATCTCACTCCGTATAATCGTTGGAATAGTCTCGATAGCCCTTGCATGACGGTGCCGAGGGAGAAGAATTCACTGAGGATGTCTGATGATTTGCCTTGACTTCTTACCGAGTGTAGGAGCTTACTTGTGTAGAACTCCCGGTCCCAGAGTTGAAATGGATTGGGATTACCTTGGAGGTGTTTGATTGCGGATAATGTGTCGAGCTCTGCTTGAGCTAGGGGGCGGTTTGCGGAGGCGAGGGAGGTGAGGAAGGTTGTTACTGATTGCGGCGAGTGGGCCATCTTATCTATCAGCGCCATGGAGGCGTAGGATTCGTGGCCAACGAGCTTTGCTAGTTCGCCCCGGAGGGTGAGAAGGCGGTCGAGGAGCTGGATTTGTACGTCCGAGGAGGTATGACTTGCGAGGTATAACTTCTTCCGGACCTCCTCATCCTCAACAGTCCGTAGGGCGTGGTTCACTTCCCTGCCTACAGTTGGTAATGTGACTCTTCCTTCCCGAGTAAGCTGTCTAACAATCATAGGATCCATTCCCATTAGCTGGCTACTCTGGAACGTCAAGTAGGGCTCTTTTGAGGCAGTGCCGTTGACGAATAGCGGGCCGATTTTGGCGATTCCGTTTGAAATCTCGACGAACCTGTGTTTCGTCCGCTCGTCAAGCATAATTCCTGATTTTTCAAAATCCTGGTAGAGGATGCGTGCCACGGTTTGTTCTTCATCGGACCAAGATGCTACTACGTCTTTGTTCTGCATAGCCCTTTTGAGTGCGAGGTACAGCCCGTCGGTAGTGTTGAGCACGTTCATGTACTCGTACATGATCCCGTAGGCGCCATTTGCAGCTTCCACAATCTCTGGGTTGGGGTGGGTCGCCCGGACAAAGTCCGCCATATCAATGACTCGGCATAACAAGTCGGAGAGACGGTCGAGGTCTCGGACAATTCGGCGGAGCTGGTCAGAGGTGTCCGCGGAGATTATCTTGGACACGAGACGTTGGGCTTTGGCGAGCATTTTCTGAGCGTAGGTGGAGAAGCCAGTACGAGTGGTGAGGTGCCTGTTCTTGAAAAGCCCTGTGCGGGTGGTATGGGGTTTTGACCTGAGTGAGTACTGGGCCCAGATTTGGGGGGAGTCGCTAGGCACGGAGATGAGAGTTAGCACAACGAGACAGGATGGAGGTAGAAGCTCACGAACAATATATCTCGGAGAGACTTGTCATCTTGTGCAATTGCTCCCGTAATATGGGAGGGCGGGTGAAAAGCTGTGAGATACTTTGTAGGTATAGCTGTCCCCATGGCAGCAATGGCCATCCCTCGCTGTACCTGGATCCTCCCAAGGCATTGTGTGCAGATACCAATCGGCCAGGCTTTGCGGGTGAGGGGCCGGAACATTTGGATTGCTGCGCCTGGAGGGGAGTGGGGTATATTTGGTGCAGTGGGGTGAGAGATGGATGGATGCAGTGACCACTGAGGTATATATAAAATTCGGTATACAAATATGATAGTGGGGTGTTTCTCGAACGGAAAATCTGATAAGAAATCATAGAGATCTTTATCAGATTCTACTATGGGTCAGGTGCCAAGAGCAAGGCCGCGGCCGCCGCCGCCGCCGCCGCCATCTTGTACGACATCAACAACTACAACAGTCCAGAGTCTGCCGTGCAAGCCCATCAGTTTCCCCATCCGCAGCATTGTATCATTTCAACTCTACCAGCAGTTACAACACAATACGGTTCGGGCAGAGCTCGTGGCTCCCTGAAGCTTATGGCCGAACCAACCGCAATGGAACTCGACCACACTCCTACTACCATCCCCACTCTCTTCCGCACAAACAAAAAGCGTAACTACATCCGCCGCGCGCGCCCCACCTCCACCTCCCCAGATCCGCCCACCATCGCCGTCTGCAAAACCACCATCAATTCCTCCACAACCTACATCCCCTCCACTCCATCCACCACTACCACCACTGCCACCACCACCTCCTCCTCCCTCCCCACCATCCAACCCACATCCAACTCCGACTCCGAATCCAACCTCGCCTCCATCCTCCGTCTCCGCAAAAAACAATCTCGCCCAAAACGTGGCCTTGATATCGCCGAGATCGTCCCCAAAGTCTCCTCTACTGATCCAGCCAGCGAGGCTCCGCACCCAGAAGATGAGGAGGCGAGGGATGTAGCAGAACAGGAGTTGGCAGCGGTAGTGAATAGGTTTACGCATCAGACAGGGCAAGTGTTGGATGTGGATAAGCATATGTATGCATTCTCCCCCCCCCCCCCCGGCAATATTCCCCCTATTTCATCATATCAGGAACCGTGGTTGTATTTGGTTTATTTGGCATGAGGTTTCCGTGGCTAACTGACCTAGGGTCGCCTACATAGAGTCTCAAATGGAAAAACGCAGAGTCGCACCTACTATTCTTGCTACCGGAGATCCCGCTACCAGCACCGACCCAACGGCGTCCTCATCTTCTGAACCCCAACCCTCAAGCTCGCTCACAGCCTCCGCCTTCTGGCAACCCACCCGCCCCACTGACCGTGGCGCCACCCTCGGCAAACTCCACGAAGTCGACCTTGGCGAAGAAAACAAACTCAAAAACATCCATCGCACGGCCGAAGCCACCCGGCGCCTCGAAGATACCACCACAACCACATCCACATCCATAACCACAGACGACCCCGCATTCTCGTCTAAATCCCGGAAACGCAGAAGACGCAACAGCCAAGATATCCAACGTGACAAATTAGTTGAGGAGGTGTTGAAGGAGAGTAAACGTACGTCTCGCAAGCCCCCTACAACGCCTTTTTCTGCAAATGTTTATATTTTGTACTGTACTGACACTACCTGAGTGCAAGTCGATCTCTACGACGATGCGCCCTCCTCCTCCCCCCATCCCTCCGACGAAGAAGGCGCCGCCGACGACCGGATCGCAGAGAAGTTCCGCCGAGAGTTCCTAGATGCCCTAATGAGTCGCAGGAGGAGGAGGGGTAATTATCAAAAGACAAAGAAGAAGGATGATGCCAAGAAGCCGAGGGGGCCGAAGTTAGGCGGGAGTAGGAGTGCCAGGGCAGCGATGAGGGAGAGTCAGCTTGCTCAAGGGAGTGGGGGGGCGAGGAGGTGAGCTAGGGGGATGATCTGTGCATGTAGGTTTTTTGTTATTAATGAGTGCATTGTGTTTGGGGCCTTTGGGTTTTTTTTTCCGATTGTGCTTGGTAAATAACATGCATATGCTCTTCAGTACCCTCCCTCTTAGAATTTTCCCGTAGTAAATTACAAACATTCTTGTCCCACACATAAAAAGGGGTGCTTGCCAGTATTTTCTTCTTTGAGTTGAGCTTATGCTGTACTCTCACTATCAGAACGGTTTAAACACCCGAGTCCTGGGTCTTGATATGTACTGTAATTCAGGGACTAAAGATTTTCCAGGTAAAAGTTCCCAAACGTTGTTACTCCGAAACACGCTACTGTACCATAATACCCTGGCCTGCAGACCAAAATGCAGGCACCGACGCGGATCCCTGAATGAAACGCGAGTGCAGCAGCCTGATTGTTCTACAGCAGACGCTGAGATCAACCTTCCCAAATACCTTTGCGGAAAATATGTCACTCGCCCCCCCCCCCAACCCCCAATCCAACTCAAAACATATCAAACGCTTACGTATGCATTGCATTGCATTGCCCCCCCCGCTGTTCATCATACAAATGAATGAATGAATGTATGAGCGACAAACACCGCCCCTTCCCCCTGTGAATCCTACGCTCTCTCTTCTTCAACGACTATTCCTGGGGCCAAGAGGGTAAATGGGATACGGGATAACACTCCTTTACTCACCACACTCCTTTACTTTCCGGTTGTTTCCATTTCCACTATCGCTATCCCTGAGCCTCTGGGAGGGAATTCAGGAAGAAACTTAAGGAGAATAATAAGCGATTCTTGGAGACAAAGAGGAACCGCCAACCTACCTCTTGCCACGATCAACCGATTGGACCCTGGAGGACATCTGAAACAAAGTTCACGACTTCAGTCGCAATATTGGCTACATTGAGCTTTTTGTGGAATTTTTTCGGGGAGATAATTAGGAACGAAAAAGGGAAGGGAAGAAGGGGCTAGGAGAGGGTGGAAATTAGTTTTCGGTACTGAAGAAGCGTTATCGCTAGACGCGGCAAACAACCCCAGGAAATAGAGTGGATTGGCATAAAATTACAACAATCATACAAAATCAATAATGCCGACAATACGGTACGAAATGCTCCAGTCGCGGGACCTCCAAACCGACATTCAAACCCTCCCAGACACTCTCTCCAGCTGGGACAAATGTTAGTCCACCCTCCCCACCTTACTATCCCATACTAATCCCCCCTTCCCACCAGGCATGGCCAGGGGCTTCTGCAAATGGCCCGTCATCGTCGGTTGTATTATCGGCGGGTTAATCGGCATCTCCCTCCTCTGGTGCCTAATCCGCTGCCTCATGTGCGGCTATGCCTGCTGCACCTGTTGTTGTGGTGGCTGCGGCGGCGGCGGGCGCTCTCAAAAACACAAACACCAAGTCGAACTTGTCCCAGCCCAGCAGCCGCCTATAACCCAGCCGCCTATAACCCAGCCCCCCGCGTACCGCGAGGAACAGCCTCAATACGTCTACACCACCGACCGAAGCGGAAAGGTCTCTGGTGACTCATTACCCGCGATGCCAGAGTGGGAGAGTACGAAGGTGGAGGTTAAAGAGGAGGTAGAGATGGGGTATGTAAATAATGAGGGGTATAAGAGGAAGACACCATCGCCTAGCCATGGGGGGTATGTAGCTTCTCTACCTATGGTTGCTCCGCAGCAGAGAGTCTTTATCCCCACTCCTCCGGAAATGGATGCATACGCACAACGGCAACAACACTCCCATCAGCCCTCCCCCACTCAGAGAATCCTGAGCCCAGGCCCCATGCCGGCCCCAATCCCAATAAACCCCTCTGGTCCAAAAATGGGGTTCAACCCTCGTGGGCCGACGCCGCGGCCACCACACCAATATGAAAACCACGACCCAATCCAGGATAACTATGGGTACCAATCTCCTCCCCACCAGAGGCAACCTTATGACCTTCCATACGATAATGATGCGCCGGATGTTGTCCTACCGCCACAATTGCAACCTAGGCATGGTGGACAACAGTACAATGGTGGTGGTAATGCGGATTATTATAATACGTATTCATCCCCAGAAGTACCGCAGCAGCAGGGTGGGGTGGGAGGATACTCCGCATATCAACCCCCCCGCGCGCATGGGCATTCACCACAGAATGCGCAGAGTATGTACCCGGCTGGCGATAGGGCATATGATTATGATGATTCGCGTAGGAGGAAACAGGATCCTTGGTCTGTGCTATAGTTTCAGATGTCTTGTAAATGTTCCTTCAGGCGTTTGTTTTTGACTCACACCTCTATTTTTGGTTATAACTTCTTTTTAGGGGGCCTTTTTTGAGAGGGTTTGCTGCCTCTTTTATTTTTGTTTTGTGCTGTCGATATATCTGAGCTTTTCCAGGATTTCTTTTTATGAATTGTCTTATTACCTACCTACCACCATTCCATTTCTTTGTGTTTTATTTTTTATTTCCCGTTCTTGTCAATGCTCAATGCCCATTAGATACCTAGATAGGTACCTAGAGTAGATAGATATGTATCTGCAGCATACCGCCTTCTTGTATGTACATCTAACCCAACGTCATGTGTATTATACTGTACTCTATCATGATGGAGAAATTAGTGTTTCGAGACAGCGAGCTTTGCGATGTAGGAGTTTGACGCCCATGACGCAAGTTGCATTAGGGAAATCTCCAGTTGAAATCCCTACCACCCTGCTGCCGTAATTGGTTTAATGCCATATGCTCATGAATCCCAGTAAATTCAACAACCATGGTCCACGGATATGACGTCGTGTGTATATGAAGACCTGGAGAAATCAGATCGTGATGTAGCACTGTATGTATGCATGTTCCAGGGTAGGAGTGCTCAGTAGAGTAATGAAGGTCAGCTAATGCATTGACATACGTAGGTATACTCGTACCAATCTTGCTTTTAGGTCCTGGTGATCATGATCACCCTGGTTTGATGAGTGTGAACTGGTTATAAGAGCCATCCCCACTGGGATGAATCCTGCGGTGTGTTGGTTGTCAGTCAATTGTTTGCGGTGGGATTGCTAAAAGGAGAAGGATAAGAGGGTATCGCCACCCAAAACTACAGCCAGTAAGTCAGTCCGACTAGCCAGCAGCAAACCCACCTCCATCCACCCATCCAAACAACACTCAAAACCATGTGTCTCATCACGAAACCCAGAGACAATGAAGTATACACCAAAGAAACATACATCGCCCCCCGGCCCACGAGCACTCACTCCCGGCGCTCCCACTCCGAAGTCTACGCTTACCGCGACGGGACCTTTTCCCGGGAATATACGACACCAGCTGTCGTTCGCACCGAGTACCCTCGCAGCAACTACACCCCCTCCACCCGCTCGAACCGCTCGCACCGCTCAACCTCCTCCCGCCGGTCCAACCAGACATATATAACACGAGTCCCGGCTAGCCCAGCCCGAGTGAGTACAAAGTATTCGACAGAAATGGTCCCCGTGGCGAGAACGGAGACGGTGTATGTTACTGAGGAGGAGGAGCCGACGAGGATTAAGGTCCAGCCATTGCAATTGGACTATTCAACCCCGAGGAGAGAGAGAGTCGAGAATGTGTATACTACCGGGAGGGTTTCGCCAGCGGTGGTGGTGGAGAGCAGGAGGAATAGGGTGTATTACTAAGCCGACCGATCCTATTTGGGGAAATTACTTTTATTTTAACGAAATGGCGTTGAAGGGGTATAATGTAATTGTTTTAACGGTATTTTTTGAAATTCTGGTGGGCATCGGGCCATTCAATTCGTGCCAAATCATAACAACACGGACTTGGCCAGAATGCGCAAAGACATGTTTTAAATAGTGCAAACACTTGTACACGCTCCCACTTGGTATACGCTGCACTTTTCTGGTCGTGCTCTGCACACACTGTATGCTGGTAGATACAGTACGTTTCCAATGGTATGTTGCCTAGTAATATATGATTATTTACTCTACAGATATGTATGTAATTCATTGTCAGTTAAATTAATACATGTATGTTATCCTTGATATCGAACTTGATTTGGAGTATTGTAGATGTTGTATATGGAGTATGCAATTACAGTAATCTCACATCTAATACACTCTGAGTATATCCTACATTGATGATATCGAAAGTCTATAAGAACGAAATGGCCAATAGGAGCATGGTAGGAGCCTTACGATGGATCGTATAGTCTCAAACCTCATCTCAATGTGGTACCTGAATAGGTAGGTACATGTACTGTACATAATGCATCGTACTGTCACTACCCACCAAACGACATGGAAAGAAGTGAGTGGAGCTATCATCACCTGCAGCTGCAGGTGAGATGTGGCACATGTATATATGTCGCCATTTCCACAAGTACGAGAACACATTTCTGTCAGGCATCCGACATGCAGTGGTACGCCCCGTGCCATACGGGTAAGAGTTCGGTAAGAAAACAGTGGCACAAGGATCTGAGACTACATAAATAGCCACGAGGATCTATATATGTATATCTGTTCCCGTTATAGATGAAACACCCATTAAGGATCCACAACATTTAATTTTCTTGCCTTGTGGCCATCAAAACATGTACAGCGTTCTTCATAAGCAGAAATAGGGAGCAAACCATTACGCCCCTTCACCAAGCCAAGGACAAAAAAGGGACAAAAAGCACTAAACTTCCCAATCAGAGGGGATAACTCCATCAACAGCAATCCGCAAAAGCAAGGAAATGTCTATCTGTGGGTTGGAAAGACGAACAAGTGAGCTATTCGCCCTTCACAATCCCCCGTTACCTCACGCCTCATTTCCCATCCCAATCTCCTAATCCTTTCTCCCTGCTATTCCTGTCCCACCCCTTAAAGCTTCCCCCCATCCTGCAAATGTGCCGGGGGGGGACTGCTCGGCGGTGGGAAATAGGTCCCCGTCTCCTGATGCCCCAGTGGTGGCGGTGGTGGGCTATGCTGCACAGTTGCTGGCCCATTATGAGAATATGGACTCTGCATTTCATACTGTTGCGGTGGTGTCCCAGGTGGTGGGGCATAGTAGTTCCCTGGTGGAGAATATACTGGTGGGGGGTTCAGTTGTCCAGGCTGATAAGTACTGGCGTTAGGATCGTATTGCCATTGGTTTGGTTTAGCTGAGGGGTTGGGGTTGGTGCCTGGGACCCAGGTGGTGCCCCAGATGGGGTATTGGCCATGAAGACGGCGGCGGCGGGCGGATATTAGACTATAGGATAGGTGAGACAAGTGTTAGTCCATTTGATGGAATGCTGGAGGGACATATGCCATGGGACTCACGCGCAGAGGAAGAAGAACATGAAAGCCGCTATAAGAATAATGACCAAAGCGACCCATCTCCCCCAACTATTCATCGTAAGCTGAATCCCAAACTCGATTCGCCTCAGGGTAAAGCAAACCTTGACCACGAAGTCTCCCTACAATTCCCATATATATCGCAATCATAGCTACACTTGTCAGTCAACCACAAGCATCAAAATAGAAATATCTCAAAACTCACTATTGCCTCTTCTGACGCAAGCTCCCATAGACTCCCTCACTCAGATCCCTCTTGTTCAGCGTGTACATTGCTGCCTCGAGTTGTGAATAGTTATGCGATGATGTAATAGTACACCCGATCTAGGTCTGGGCAACGAGCAACGAAGGGGTCATGCAACCAGACTACGAGGGATGTCTGAGGAATCTTATATTTGTAGAGCAGGTCTAGGACTGACGCGGCCAATACCACATGAACAATCTATTAGTCCGGCTGCACGACCCCTCCTGTGTCTATGACGCTGCCAACAAAGGTGGGCCTTGGCGGCACAGATGTGGCTGAGCACCGATAGCCACTATGCGGCATGTCAGCGGGCTAGTCTGATTCTCGTATCTATCTTAACCGCATATAAATATGTTCTTCAAAATGAGAAAGGTAAAACAATAAATTCAAATCAGTAAGTGATTCCACTCTAAAACGAAGCCTCTCGATGAGAAAAGAAACTAAAATCATATAATCTTCATAGACAAAAATATGAGAGAAGGGTAATCGAAAAAATGTGAAAGCCATTCACACCAAATCTCATGTTTCCAAAAGGCAGTGATAATTGCGGAGAAGACGCTCAACATCTGATCCGAAGTCCATGCCTCACAAAATGACAAAACAGAAATGGAAAGGACGCTCCTACAGCCCTGTCGTTGCTGGCTAGCGACCTTGCAAGTCTGATCATCAGCGCGGTCAATGTTCAAAATATGTGCCTTGTTAACCGAGGTCTCTGGAGCCATATTACATCAAGAGATGTGCTCAAGCCTAAGTGTGATCTTCTGGACTGATGTGAATCTCGAGACCGAATTTGCGGTGAGATATGGGCGGATTTGAAGGAGAAATGATTGAGCATCTCTCAGCTATTAAAGGGATATCTGGAGTAGTAGAAGTGTGTAACGGCATCACTCGGTCGTTGATTCGTCGATGGCGTGTCGAAAAAAACCGGAGGCTGATGGTAGTTGTGCATTAAGAATGAGTAGTGCTTGAGAGCATTTTTTGCAACTGGTGAAAGGATGCAATTTAAATGCATCAAGTGGTAGAAAAACGAAGATACTCGGTAATAACGCCGTTGCAGCAGACACAGGCACAAGAAAACCAGCCAGTCTTAGCAATTCACGATCGCTCGCCCTCCTCCCTTTTGGTATTTGGTGAAACCCATGCGCCCTTAGTTCTTTGCCCTGGCAATAAGCCACTGTAAGACAGCATCTAAGTTTGTTTCCTCCTTTGCTGAGATCGCGTAACATGCCACCTCTCGGGTGGTTATGCCCCTCAGATCCAGCTCTTCAATCAATTCATCAACCCCTATGCTGTCGGAGAGATCCGATTTATTGCCTAATACAAGTAGTGGAATTCCATCGAGTATGGGCTTTTGCACCAATGCGTGGAGTTCATCCTTTGCAACTGCAAAAGAAGGCTGATCGGCAGAATCCACGATGAACCTTCACCCCAGATTAGTTCCCCATTAGCGAAGCTTGGGAGAGGTAAACTAACACGATAGCGCTAACCCCTCGGCAATAGCGTTCCCACATGGATCTGAATCGTGGTTGTCCACCAAGATCCCAGCTACTCTACGTTAGAGACGGGAAATCCTGCAAATGAAGACCAAAGAAAATATACCATTTTAAGGTAACGTGACCCTTCTGCACTTTCTTCATGTTGAATCCAACTGTGGGAATAGAGCTATTACAGACTGAAGTCAGTTGTTTGTCTTGAACAATTGCAATGACGATGATCGCTATACTCAATCGTAAACTCGCCTCCCTATAGATAAGTTAGCAGCATGTCAGTACTAGAGGACATTGCAATGTAGGAAACATACTGCTAAAACTCTCAATAACGAAGTTTTGCCCGCATTTTGTAGGCCTATCATCGTAACATCGAGCTCAGTCGCCCTATACAGGTTGTTCGAAATTAACTTTGGCCCTGCTAGGGCTTAGAGGTTGCATTAAGATGTTCTTGCATCGGTGCAAAATGGAATATAGGAAAGAGGCTCACATACCAAAAGAGGCGTAGGAGCCAATCATAGATGCGGCGGAAAAACCCAGACATCGTTTCGTTTGATATATGCGGTCCGCTTTGCTAGATGCCTCGGTGTTGACGAGGCTGTTGCGGATGTTGACGCTGACCGCTTGGTCAAAGTAATGACTGCCTGGGGGGCTAAGATTCTAAATAGCGGTGTCTTGGGATGGTTGGCTTGGAAGCGCTTTCGCGAGGCTGTGGGATTATGAGAGGGGTAGAGGAGGGTGTGAGAAACGAAGTAGGTTTGGGAGGGGACAGGGAATGGATGGATGGGTGAAGAAACAGCAACACAAGGTGGGGAGCAGATAAGTACAATGAAGGAAACGAAAGCTGCAGGTGAGATAGCGGTCCTTACAGCTCCTTTCCGCTGTGCAGAATATGCGATGCAACGTAATATGGGGAAAAAAAATGGGATGAGATGAGATGAGAGATGAGGACGGGGGGGGGGGCTGCGTACGGGGGTCGGGTCGGGGCCGGTTGGAAATATGATGCGATGTGATATATGGCAGTGATAGACGAACGCAGACTCACGGGCTGTGTACACGAGAACAGTTTGTGACAGTGTTCGCTCTGTTATACTCAGACTGCTCTCGACTCTGGATCTTATCTCTGGTTGCTGTTGGAAATAAGTGACGATCGAGGAGGTAATTCTGGCCAGAGTTATTTCTTTAACGCCCGAGGAAATGTCGAAACAGGCGGAGTTAGGGATCCCGTCCGGGGTTTCCACTGTTGTGGTTGGTGTGGGTTTCCTGGTGTCGTGAAGCGGCACTTTGCAAGCCTTCGTAAATAAGTGATGCTAGCTAGCCAGAAAACGATGCCTTTCTATGAATATATGTATATTGTGGATTCTGGATCCGACAAAGTTGAAAATCAACTCCATGCTGAATGGTTCAGCCGCCTAAGGGCCTGTGCGCACAATTGATCAGTTGAAGTTCTCTAGCCCCTCGTAGAGAGGTAACATTTAGTAATCAAGTGGTACTTATGTGCATGACCCTGTAGTTACAAAGCTACTTCATACAGCTGTACATACTCCGTATGCTATTCAGACATGCAACCCAGAGAAGGAAACTCACTGTCTTGGCACTTGTAAATCTTGGCAAATTCAAAAGGAAGTTGAAGCTGCCCACAAAACCGCCATCAAGTGTGCGCAATCTCCAGACGCTGAAGAGGGAGCAGCTGTTCAGGAATCCGAAATCTGATTCCCCTGCTCATGAAGCGGCTGTCCGTCCCATGTGGACTTGTTGAATGCCCTTACGGTGGATGGAATGCCGTTGGACCTTGCAGCGAGAGATATAGGAGAGAGGGTGGTGTTCAATGGTAGCAGTGAGTGGAGCTAATATGGCAACAAGTTGACCACGAACTAGGACTGAGGCCTTCTTCAGTACGAGTCGAGAAGGTCTATGTCGACAAGCCGAAGCTCAGCATAAAAGACAAGGCCAGCCTCAATCGCCTGATATATCCATCTGAGATGCCGTAACCAGCTAGATATTGCCATGTACAATCGGCTAATTAATGGGAACATAGTGCCGAAAACGACATATATCATATCGGTCCAGGCTGACAGTGAAGTTGGGATTGAAAGTGAATAATGGAGAGTGGCAGAGCATTGATCGGGAATGTGGACAGATTTCTATGTAGGTATTGTATCACACATCGCTATCTCACGGGCACGGAAATGATGAATTAACTAGTCAAACCGATGCAACCTCGAGAAGCTGTCACCCACCGAGCTGGTAAATCGCAAGGAAGAAACCGAAGAGTTAGGAGGATACTTCATCGTCAATGCAAATGAGAGGCTCATCCGTCTTCTAGTCGTGTAATGAAGGAATCACCCTATGGCTATTATTCGTCCACCTTACTCCAATCTTGAGCATCATACACAAATTTCGTTGTGTCTAGTCCGACCATACCTCTGAGACAAATGTGTTGCACTATTTGCCAGATGGGAATGTCACCTTCCGGTTTTCATGGAGTATCTTATTCCAGCCGTGGTGGTGATGA
>Ga0307514_10004049_pt1 | contig 13628 bp, 15 predicted proteins | sample 16_EM_MG_FD_203088 | JGI IMG/M metagenome (GOLD analysis project Ga0307514, IMG submission 203088) | Populus trichocarpa ectomycorrhiza microbial communities from riparian zone in the Pacific Northwest, United States - 16_EM | ecosystem: Host-associated > Plants > Roots > Unclassified | place... | reverse complement strand
CCACTTGTTTTTGACCTTGTATATCGAATTTCCTGCGTGAGCTCGGCCTATGTCTTGAAAAGCGACATGGACCGTTGTTCGCCAGTGGATGCGGTACTCAAGGATCAAGAGGGATTCCGCAAAGTTTGGGAGGTCCTCGAGATGGTATGTAGATCTAGCCAGGGCTCGTATGTTGATCTACGATACTGATTTGGCAAAGAGTACTTTCTTTCTTCAGTCCAAATCGCACCAAGGTTGTGGTTTCGGTGCCTCATGGGTGGCAGAAGTGGCTTTAGGTCCCGGAATGACCCCTGGAATTCCCGAAGTACTTTCCGCCCTTTTGAAGATTAGTCGAATAGTAAACCAAATATCTAGGAGACCTCCTGAGTATACTATAACGGGATTAGGGTGATGCCCCGCACCTCCGGGCGCATGTGGTCACCGGCAAGTAAACGCCAGCTGTGAAACACGGGTGAGCAGCTGTGTTGCACAGTATATTGAGTAAACTTACTGGGCTTTATACGAACCAGAAAGTTCATTACACGAGCGATTCTGAGAGTAAGGAAAGGCCCCAGTCACGAATAAATACAATCTCCGATTGGGTCGGTCAAAATAAAGATGAGAGACGATGTCCTATGTTCGGACAAGTTCAACATCACCAATCAATTCAAGACTGTCCCCACTGAAAGCTGCCCCAAAGTTATGGGATCTTTGCTCAGCGAAGAGCTCTGAGGGATTGTTGAATGAAATACACCGGGGTGATGTTCTCATGAAATCAAGAATGTTTAAGGCAGGTTCTGCAATAAAAGACAAGACAATTGGTTTTCCAATAGAATGCAGACAGAACCAAAGTGAAAGCAGCTCAGATGCAAGAATTGGTGGAAAATCAGGGTTGGTGGCTATAAAATCGGCCACTGATGTTGACTCTTGGTTGCTTGAAACTTCACTATAAGAAAGCCGCGAAAGCATCAATCAGTGTGGTGGCGAACATGGCCTCCTCAAGGGGTAATTCTTCACCGGACTTTTCTCTCTTCTCAGGGGCTGTCTTGTGCCCATTCGGAATTGGGTTCTTCCTCCAGGAGCGGGTCCGGCGCAGGTGCAGTGGAAGTAGTCTGGTTGGCACTACTGGGCGTCGAGGCAGCTTCCTGGATAGGCACTGCTTGCTGCTGGCTCTCATTAACCGGAGCGCGCGTGGCCTGTTGATCTTGCGAGAGCACCGTACCCTCGCTGTCGCTGTGGCCATCTCCCACCGCTTCTTTGCCTGTTTCCACCACCCCCGTACCAGCGGCGATGGTCATTCGCTGTTGAGGCACTGTGGGCTCGGGGGCTCGGGGGGCTCGCTACCCAAATGTTGTGAGTAGGTAGCTTCGCTGAAGTTCAAGACAATATTTACTCACAAGGACTGAGGCTGAGCTTGCCACGGCGTGGGATTCCTCCTTCGTTTTTCCAACTCCCGTGTCTCTTCGCCTCTGGGCATATTATTTCCAGTAACAGTCTGTTCTCCAAGACCGGCAATAATCGGATCCCACCTCCAATCTTTTGGCTTCACCCCAACCCTTCAGGCCTCGAATGGCACAATCAATTAAGTGAAAACGTACGAGAGGGTCAAATTGCCACTGCCTTTTGCCCTGGGAAGCATTATGCATCTGCTCATCCTGTGGCAGAGTCATATTCACTGCCGACCAAAAGCATTGTTGTACTTCTCGTGACCGCCCTGCCATTTCGATAACTGCATCTGAAGAGGATATCACTTGGCTTGACAATCGCGGGAAGCAATTCCTCTATATTACGCTGCGCGCCTTAGAGCCTCAGTCACTGTTACGCTCCGCCTTAAGTTTGCCAGCATGGTATATCTGCACCATACTATCGATATCAGAGCCCCTTTGTGACGGGTTGAGGGGTTTTCGACATGCCAGAAAGCGTGAGGTTGATGGGTACGAGCTGGTGATGGGTCCGGGGAACAGCTACAGCTAACGTTAACGGTGATGTTTTTTCCGATGAGGAAGCTCGGGTTGGTATTGAATTTGTTTTCCATTGTAACATTTTCGGGCTGAGGCCAATGGTTGTATTTTTAGAGTATGTATGTCAGTGACTGGCGGGCAATGTAAGGTCCTTGACTGGTCTGAGATTGATTCTCTATTCCTCTGAGGCTATATGCGCTTTTCTCAGGCATACTACAGAGAGTATTCTGGTCCACTTGAGATTCAGCAATTCAAAGCCAACCTAGTTTAAAATCGCAACTTTTCGACCATAAGAACTAAGCCCAAAAACAGACCCAGTCAGGTGTATTAGCTGACACCTTAAACACTCAATATTGACACAGTATGATATGCAATCCCTATACCCAGATATGTAACATAGAGATATGATATGTAGAAGGTGAGGGAAATAAGTGAGTGTGTAATAACGTTAGATGGAGCACGGTGCTTAAAAGATGCCGTTGACGATTTTATTGCCTATCGTAGCACCCTGATTCATTTTGTTAAACTTCACAATCACATCATGGCAGACTGTATATACAGGGTGGGGCGGAGGGGAAACCTACAGCACCAAAAATTGCCGCATTCCCCAACTTGCTACCAAACTTTTTTCCATTCTCCTCAAGCTTGCTCTTCCCCTTCTCTTGCTGTGGAGGCGGTTGTGGTATGCTGAATCCAGAATTCGGCCCACTCCCATGCGCAACGTTCGTCATCATGTTGATATCATGTGGTGAGATCCTCACATTCTTTTCATTATTTGCAATATCTTCCGCTGTTGCCGGAGCAATCCTGTTCTTCGGAACCCACCCTTCCTTACCACTATTCACCAAGCGCCCATACAACCATTCGTCTTTAGTAGCATCTAATGCGATGATAAGATCTGTCTCCTTACAAGGAAGGCCAGTTGGGTCATTGTCATAGTAATCGAAGATGGCCTTGTAGATATTCTGGGTGTTGTAGCTTGGTGGGGGAGGTAGAGCTGGTGCGGGGGTGGTCTTTTCAGGAATTGGGGATGCGGTGACTGTCGAGATGCTCGTTTGGGCCTGTAAAGGAAGTGGTAGTTTTGCGGTGGCTACTACTGTTGGTGCGGAGGTTATAGTCTTATTTGCCGAGTTTGTCTCTAGTTCGGGGAGGAGGGCAAGTATTCGGGAGAGAGTTGTGGGCTCGATTAAGCCGGATTCTCCGAGAAATTCAAGCTCCTACAAGACACGATAGTGGGCATCAGTTTTAGGCCCACCAAAGAAGTAAGAAATTCCATAGGGGAGGCGCAATGCACAATTTTGATGATCTTAATAGACCTATTCGACATTGCTTTTGTAGACATTGCGAACAATCCAGAGAAGGGCGATAAAGGCAATGTATGCCACCTTGGGTACTCCCTTTGTAATGCTTAGATTCGTATAAAAGCTATAAAGTTCAGCAGTATGTAATTCGCAAGGAGTTGGTGGGGCCTTCAAGAAGTAAAATACACACCCAAGCTCACCCCACCCAAGCCCCGCAATCCCTTGCCCGCCAGAAATGGGGCATTGCTTAATCCCAACCAGGATAGCGCACTGCCTCTTTGCCGGATTCCGGACGAGGGATACCACAGTACATGGAGGAGTTTCAGCGCCCACCTCCATCAAGCTGCGCAGCAAAACTTTGAGTTGCTCATGCTCGAGACCATGACTCCAGTATAAATATATGTCAAGACGGATACATTTTGGGTGAAAATTGAGGTTGCAACCAATGATTATAGCTGAGAAGGGATTACGCCCAATAACCGATCCAATGTTTATGCCTGTTGCGAAAAACTATCAGGTACTGACTGAGCTGTGGCGGGTTGCAATCTGGGCGCATTGGAGTGCTAAGCAGGTTAAATCTACACTAGACTTGATCCATGATGGTGACATGATCATGTCAACAGCCCTGGCAGGGCCTCCTCTGTTCTCGGTCCCAGTCTCTTATCTACCTACGCTAAAATAATTATGCTTCGGGGAAAGTTATTTTAGCGTAGGTCGAGAACAGGCCTCCTCTTAGTCTTGTGCCAACCAGACTAGCCTCCTCTACATACGGGATAAATTGTTTTCCAACACTATTGGATATGCTCTACAATATATACTGAGTACATACTAGCTAGAAGAAATACTCACGTGAAATCACTGGATATGCCAATCCACCTTGAAAATCATAAAATACCCCCCCCCTACTACATCACCCCCTCTCACCAATGAATACCGTGAATAAACAAGCCTACCTAGCGCCAGAACTTCAATTTACCATCCATCTTTATATTAGAATAGAACATATAGGTATAGGGAGTATAGGAAGTTGCTGTTTGCATGCACGTACATTGCAGAATTCAGCTATCTCAAGCTCTCGGACCATTTCTGCTAATTCTTCAGCCTCTTGATCCTCCGGGGCCTCCATATCCTGCGCACCCTCTTCACCTTCTTCACCCTCCATACCCTCTACACTCCCGCACCCTCCACACCCTCCGCACCCCCAATATCTACCACCCTAGGCCTAGGTGACTTGAGAGACTTTGCAGGTTTTCGATATTCTGCACGGCTTGGTCATATTCAATCCGCCATGCTGCCTCAGCTGCAGAATATTCCGCATTCCACTGAGTATCTAGCAATGCTTGTGCCTCTCGAGCAGCCTTCTTTTGCTGCATAGCCCACTCTTTGGCAATCTTCCTAGTGGCGGCCTCTTGTTTGCGCACCAGTTTGACCTTTTCTGCAGCAACAGCTTCAATCCTTTTGCGAGTAATCTCTTTGAGCTCTGCATCAACTGCTCTGTGATCCGTCACTCTTGCCATCCTAAGGTACTTTTTCCCAATCTTATTCCTCTGAATCTTCCCATCCAGCAGCTTTTTAAGAGTTATTGCACGAGGGTTGATATTTCGATATTCGGCAACTGCTTGTGTAGCTGTATCAACAAACTTATTCAGTAATTGCCTGCTGGAGGCTGTCAGCTCAGGAATTGCTGCTGCCTCATTATTTGCCATAGTACGCAGTCAAATGGGGTACCTAGTGCACGGATATTCAAGGTAGTTGTCTCAGCTTACGCCATCATTATGGCGCTAGACTTACTAGGTGGCAAGGGGGGAGGAAGGCCGCAAGAATATCAATCGGCCAACAGCTAGAGGCTTTGAATGCTGTGATAGTTGCCACCGTATATACCTTACCGCGTGCTGGAAATCACAACTCGAGGAAGTCGTGTGGGAATTCCTCAAAACGTGAAGCCAAGATAGGAATATGAGCTATGCCACTATAGGACCAAAGCTTGTAATGTCCTAATTAGGGCAGTATCTTGTCCTAGAAGTACTATATAGGCGATGGGTTTTGCTGTAGGGAATGGGAAAAAACCAGCCGATGAATTACTAGATATCATAGCCTTAAGTTTATAGCTATAGCATAATCTACGAATTTGACTGTTCAAAACAACTTGCCCCTTCTATTCCCACCATTCCTTCACTCATAGCCTTGTATCTTACACTTGGTGGGGGGTTAGGTGCCACTGGTTTTTTCCATTTCCTACAGCGAAACCGGTCCTTTTTATCAACTTTGGATTATTTCCAGTTACCCATATGCGGACTCTGCATTTGACAGTTTCATCTCCAGTTACCCATATAGGGACACCTGCAGTTCCCGTGACCTCCAGCCTGCGAGGTTCAACACAGTTTGCTCCAACTACCCACCTGCAGTTCCCGTGACCTTCAGCCCAACACGTGAGTAATCTAACATCAAGTTGAACTCCTCATGAACACTCTACCGAGGTATATACAAGGTTGGCAAGCAGCCTGAAGGAATGTTGTTGCACCTCTGGATCAGCAGCTGTTTTCCATCCGCGCTCTTGATACTGAACAAATGCCAGCTTAAAATCCGGATGCCGAAGCATGAACCGATCGAGCCAACGGACTCCAATGATGTGAACCTTATTTGCTTCCTCCATATCTTTGGCTGTCATACTGCCAGTAGTCCCTTTGATATTGTGTTGTAGAGTGCTGAGGCTAATTGGCTGTTTGTTCAGCATATCTTGTGCAAGAGACACTAACATCGATTTTGAAACCGGAAATCCTAGTCTCCCTATTATATCGCAGTGGTCAATAATGGCTTTCTCTTCACTAGGAGAGAATAACTGATGATCATGTTGTGATTCAGTTGGACTAACATGCTTTGCCTTTACTCTGCGACCCAAGGTGGTCTTGTCAAACACCGTATAGCTATGCTAATCCGAGGATGGGTATATCGGGCTCTCTACGAGCATGTTGCATAGCCTTCTGCATAGCTGCTTCTGTATATCTAGGTATTCCAGGGATTGGATATGCGATATTGATAGTACTAGTGCTGGTGAAACGAATGGTACATATGGGTAGGGTAGGTCACGGTGGTGCAGAGAAAGGTGATGGGGTGGTTGTCAAGCAGGGTGACTGACATGGATCAAGTCACCATCACGGAGGTACCTAGGTTGAAAACTGTACATAGTCTGGTTCAGTACGTGCAGCTTAACAATGCGAACTTACCAGGGTAGGACGTTGGATTAAGATCCCGCGCTGAAACTACCGGTTGAAACTGCCAGTGAAACATACTTAGTACTTACCTACAACAAGTACCTACTTACCTAGTCTTACTGGCGAAACCGTTCCAGACACAAGGCTACTTAGGTACAGTAATTCCGTAGCAACCTTCATGTAGATGCATATGTTATAGCTGGTGTCTCCCAGAAAACCCAAAACCCGTACTCCCAAAAGGCGTCTCTGTACTACAAAAACATCAGAGAATTATTCCGTACTCTCAAGGGTAACTAGAAAATAAATTCAATTCTTCCCTGGAACTCCGAAAACCTGCATAAAGGGCGCAGCCGTCTGCAAAACGGCCAGAATTAAGCCTAAGGCTGTCATAACAAATACAACCACGGCAGTCATGAATGTATAGTACTGCAACTGAGCCTTTGAGACTTTCAACAGCTCCCTCCAAGTTGTTGGCTTCATCTCGTTGATAAACTTTCAAGAACCAATAACCTTTGCCCAAAGTAAGGAAACTGCGTGGTCTTAAATACCGCCAGATTTCGATCCCGCATGCTGTCCAGTGCACTTAGCATTATCGGTTTGCCATGGGCATCCTTTCCCCAGCTGCGAGAACGGGGGTTGTACAGAGGATTCTCTGATGTCCACAAGGGCCTAATCAGCTGTTTCCTCTTACACAAGGTTGGCAATAAAGGTCGCAAGTCAGGATCGGTTGCTTGGAACTTGTTGAACACATGCCGAGAGGAGGGTGTGCAGTCAAAAAGCAAAGTATATGTGCGCGCCACTTAGTATGTGAATTGTTGCTTGAAACCACTGCCACTAATGAATTCTTAATCAACTTAGCAACCACAAAATCAGTATGTATTGGGCGTAAACCCACCTTTCTCGATCAAATATCGTCCGCCGGTTGTTGTTGTATTCCAAGTGACTCCGGAAGTCATAAATAGAAATAGGGTCCTGGTCCGTTTATCGAAATACAGGTGATTTCCGATGGTCCTTATTCGCACAAGCTTAACGCCAGCTAAATTTACCAAAAGGTCGGCATTGAGGTTTGGTTTCGTAAAAATATGGACTTGCCTCTCCTACTCTGTGGCGTCTGTGGTGTCTGGAATGGCGTTACACTTTTCCATCAGGTCGCAAACGCGGAGATATATATACCGTGAAGAGTCGACCGACTGAAAGCCATTGCTGAACACATATATATCCCAACCATCTGCAACACTTGTTTGAGCTCGAAGTCCAGGTGGGTCCTACAAAACTCCGAGGTTGTTTTATCACTGGGCTCAATGGTGTAACTACCAAAGTATTCCGTAATAGTAAGAAAGTCCCTAGTTTCCCCTCTAAAGTGGCTTCGGGCTCAGCTTCTATGGCGAGTATAGCATTCCATCCACTGCCACCCCCCCCCAACAGAGCCCCCGGAGCTCTATGCGCGAATCATTAGTACACCATTACTGTCTGCAGTAACAGCTACCTGATACCGAGAAATGGGAACATGTCACTGTGTTACCTGTCACTGGTGGCACTTCCACCTCCCCCCGATGAATATGCGAGGGTCCTGTGCATTTTGGGGTACCTAAAGGGAAACCGTCGGGACTCCCTATGACATCTTTGGATGTACTAAGCAGATTGGGCGCCAATAGTGGACGAGGCCTAGGAGGTATCGGTGGAGACCCTGAGAATGATGGCAACGGGAGTGGTGAGGACGATTGGAGTGGTGAGAGCAACGGGAGTGGTGGGGACGACGGCGCTTTCTCTACCGAAAGCTTTGGGATTGTCGGGTGGGGTGGGGGCACCGAAGACGGCCCTGACACTGACTCCAATGAAATTCCTGCTTCCTTTATCGATGGTGAGTGCTCACTCTCAGGGAGTGAAGGAACCGTGGGAGAGAGATTAGCAAGCCCCGGGGATAGTCTTTTCTGTCCGCGGCTTCGGCCGGATACACGCCCTATGAGAAGTGTTTGAATATACCGAACATAACTAGTACCAATTTCTCGGCGTGTCCAGGATCATTTTCGTAGGTATCTGCAATTTCATGGAGACAGTTCATGATGATCTGGTCCACTTGCTCAAGGCTGAATAACAATTTATCATCCTCAGCTATGTCTGTAGTATCCTTGATTGATATCACAGGATATAACATTCTGACGGGAAGTCCAGAGAGGGATAAGATTTTGGATGGAGGACGTGAGGTGGACTTGCAAGCTCTGGATGTCTACCTACGGTACAACGGTGCTGGTGCGTGCAGGGTTCTTGCACTTTGGCGGCTAATGCAGGCTCACATATGGTCACCCAAATTAGAAGCGAAACCCCAACCAAATTAAGAAAAAAAACCCGTACGCGACCTGTTAGGACCACATGCTCTTCCGAGGACCATTGTAGGCTCTCAGCTGCTGTTGCATCACGGCCTCTGTTCGCAGGCCGAATTGTCCCTTCCCGAAAGTCTTGAGAATTGAAGGATTTACGCCATCATTTTTGGAAGTCTCACATCAGCCATTTGATCACATATCCAGCTGGTAGGGGTTTAGCCGGAGCCGCCTCATAGCCTAAAGCTCTCTTCGGGGGAAAGGCGTATAGGCTCAAAAAAAAAAAGCCCTATATACAACGGAGAATTAATCAACGTATGCTCGGGGTACTCGCAAGTATATGATAATGAGTCCAAGAATTGGTGGCGAATCAATGGATTAATTTCCATTGTTTTTTTCAACCCGAAAACTTCAATTCTTTACTATCATTCAGCGGTTTCGTATCAGGACTGTGGTGATAAGTAGTATCATAAAGAGTTAATCTAGGAACGAGACCCACTGGCATGATGTCCAATTCTGAATGTACATCCCGATATTCTATTTGTCAATCCTGGGTTAGTATTGGGATTTATTTTGACTCGCACGCCACTACACTACCTATGTATCTAGCTATATAATAGTGAGTAACACCGATGGTCAAAGCTATAAAGCAGAGAGAGCCCACACCTAGGCATGTTGAACACCTTTAGCAGTCCTCTCGGGTCACTATGGTGTTTTGGACAGCCAGCACTGGTGTTTCAGGCAGTGCGCCTAAATCACAGAGCGCTACCATCGGCTATTTTAGCCGTACCTAGTCTTTCCTGTGTACTAGTCCTAGTACGTATGTAAGTACCTTTTTTTACCATGCCACCTAAGTAAGTAACAATTGTAGGGTTGACCAATAAGAAGTTGCCGTACCTGTAGAGTAGCCACCGTCCTCCCATTAACCAGCTATATTGGGATTGGCCCTCAACCCAATGCAGGTGAACTATGATGCTTCAGGCTCCTTGTCGGGTAGATATTTTGGAATGAGCCAACAAGACTGGAGGGGTGGTGGTGGCGGTGCCATTCTAGGCCGTGTCATCTGGCTGATCATACCCAGTCGAAATAGCCAAAGGGAAGCCTGGGCATCCATTCTGATGAGCTCTGGTGGGGGGTTCTTTTTTTTTCTTTTCTTTTCGCCATGGCGGGGATGTGGGGGTTGATTGAGGCGGGGGAAATCATCCGCAATGCCGTAGCTCCAATGGATTTGGAGTCCTTGTTGAACTTTATTTTCATTGCACCGTTGCACATGTTGTATGCATAACTAGGAGGTAGGTAAGTAGGGAAGTTGGTTTCCGTGGCATTGCACGATTTGCTCGTCGTGAACCGCAGCAGGTATTTTGAGCATGGGTTTTTTTCTTTTTCGCGAAACGCATCGCGGAAAACCAGTAACCGAAAGGCTTTAAGTACAGCGTTTCATCCCTTGCACAAGCCGCATACCGCGTCTCTTCTTACAGTTGTGTTTGGGTATTTTGTTGATCCACCCCTGATCCTCAAATACTAGCCACAGGGGGCGTGCGCAGAACCCCAAGGTGGTAGCTGGTTCATGTCTAGTTCTGATTAAGGGCGTTTTTTAAATTACCTGGATTCAGGATTGCAAAACGCGAACTGTCGGACTGATTTTGAAGATCGAAATCACAACAGTCGCTATTCGCGTCTGTAGCGTCTCACTGGAAGTCTAACTCTGCTCGTTATTGATTAGTCGTAGTATTCACCGGTGGATTGAAGAGCCGTATAAATACTACTCACCACCCCCAGCGCTCTAGAGTTGTTTCCGTAGACCACCAAATCACGACTTTGAGTAAAGCCTAGCTAGCCTAGGCATTCCTTGTCTTCATTTCCTTTGTGTTTCCTATTCTCTTTTATTATTTTCTTTGCATCTACCTTCTCAGCCTTCTCCCATTAGCCCATTTCATTTATTTCATAATACCTTTGTCCTATTTCTCTTCTTTTCATACCCTTGTTCCATTAACCGGCACTTCTCTTGCACTTCTCATCTTTCGTTTCAAGTTCCTGGCGGACTTCGTACATCATTGCTTGACCCACACAACTCCAGATACTTTCAAGTCCCAACTTGTACATCTCAGATCATGTCTCCTCTTGCCTTCTGCTATGAGTATCAAGTCTCCATGGCCTCCCAGCAAACCGCCCAAACTTCACCACAAGCCCCACCACAAGCTTCACCATACCCGTCGCCACAAGCTTCACCATACCCGTCGCCGCAACTCCGTTATTCCCGTCGCAGCTCCTCCCCTGATGGCTTCTCCCACTCGCACCATCGTCGTAGTCACTCGCTCAGTGGGAACCACACTTATAATCAAAATTATCTCTGTCCTGAGCGCCAAAGCCGGTGGGGCGACGCTCGACAAGAGTTCGGACTGACTCGCACACTTTCTCAAAGCCGGTCACCGCCGCGCTCGGGCACAATCCGGATGCCAATCATGGAGCCAGGAGGCCATGACGATGGCTGGGTCATGCCTACTGGGAGGCATTTCACTCCGCTACCAGCACCAGAGAAGCAACAGCAAGTGTACCACAGCCACAGGAGGAGGTATTCCATTGCATCACCGACCCTATCCCCTGAAGAGTGGGCACCTTCAGCGCTAAGGTCAATATCTCCTTGTTCGGGTGCATCCTCAAGACGGTCAAGCAGGTCTTCCGAGAAGAGGGTTAGGTTTGCAGAGGGGGTATAAATTCAATAGTATTCTGTAATCAGGAAGAAGCCACGCCGGAATGCTGTGGCTAATGAGGCTCCGGTGCATGCTGTGACTGAAAGAGGAGGATGATGTCAGCGCAACATAAGGATTACGACAGCCTTGAGGGCTGCTCCTTCTGGCACCCAATATGGATATTAATTATTATGACTGTTTTAATTTGTATGATTCTCGGGTTCTTCTGTTTGTACAATACTCTATGATCAGCTTATGCCACTTTAAATTTGGACAAGCAATCACTTGTTTAAAATATATCAACTTTCCCTCATTTTTTTATTTTTTTATGTGAGACTGGAAAGGTTCAAGCTGCTTCAAACCTGCGCGCTATGATTCTCCCCCATATAAACTCTTCATAGATATGACTAAAACTCTGGAGAATGATATCATAGAGGGCACAAGACAATTACCCCGCATGACCTGTGCGGCGCCGCCCACTGAACTGTGGCTTTGTTCTTCAGCTCTTGTTTCTATTGTTATGCAAGCTTTACAGAAGACTCTCTCTTCTGCACTTATGTCAGTCGGCTCTCGGTTTTCCTCTCCAGTCGCTGGGGCAATCTCAACTTCCAGTGCTGGAGGATCTATTCCTCCTCAGTATTGCCTGTTCACTCACTTCCTGGGTTGATTCCTCCGCTGGAATTTATATTGTTTGATTGCTCAAGAGCTCCTTATTTGTTCGTTCGAGGAGCAGATCCATCATTGTGAATTGGCCTGAATACAATAGCGAAGAGAAATCAAGGCCGAGTGCAAGTACAAGTCCGAGATAGTTAAGGCTGATACTACTATCCGCAAGGTTACACTCATACTTTGCCCACTTCTTATGCCAAGGCGACAGTTCTGATTGTCCCGCACTGGTATTAATAGCATGCTTAAGTAAGCAACAGTTGCATCACAAAAAGGAGAGAAGTAGCATAGTCTCATGGGTCTTGGCATGAGACTAGGAGTAGCAAAAGCTAGTCTGGTCTTCCTATGGAGGAGGGAAAGCTAAAAAAAAGAAAGCGGTACTAGAAAGACTCGAACTTTCAACCTCCCGGTTAACAGCCGGACGCGCTAACCAATTGCGCCATAGAACCTGGATATATATTTCAACACCCATCTAGTTAATATATAAATATTGTGTGCATCTGATAATCACTATGTTAGGCATCCGAAAAAAAAAAAAACAGAAGCAAACAATGGAGCTGAGCTGTGGAATAGATATATCCTTTGCCTCCTACGGAGGAGAGTCGTGCCAACCAGACTATATCCTTTGCTGGAAGAAGAGGGGTATATTTAGGCTCAATACGATCAATGACTCCCAAAAAAAAAAAAAAAGAGGGGTATATTTCACTTAGCGTCACATTATTGCCGAGATAAGAGCTGACGTCACGACTATAAGATCAAACTCTGGCAAGTTTCAGATTTGCGGAATTGCTGGGGTTGCACGACCCCTTGTAGACGCCAGACGATGTATGTACGTGGTACTATCACAGATGGCGTAATGATCTACAATGTGTGTAATGCATGCATATCGATATGCAGCGTATATATATATTCTTCTTAATCCACCAGAACATATACAATGTACTGTGCGGGAACGGAGCCGCCTCATAGCCTAAGGCTCCCTCCGGGGGAAAAGCGTATAGACTCCAAAAAAAATAAAATATACAATGTACATGATCACAATGAATATAGGGTAAAAGGCTACGAGGAATTCAAATCTGATACCCCCAGCCTGTGTTCATGTACGCTGAATGCTCTATAGCCCACTCATGGGCTCAACCCCCCCTCCCCCCAACACACACACTCATATGAACCCCAGCATCAACCCCGCCCCGCCCCAAAATATGGCTGTCCATAGGATAAATGAATGCCTCATAGGTCCCTTATATAACTCTCATAAGCATGGAGCATAAGCTAACCTCATGGTATGTATTATAAAAGGTTTGGGATGGTGGTAATTCTAAGTCTAGCCTTTACATCCGGCAGCCGGGTATACTATCTGCTACACAGTAAGAGCCTGGACTGTGCTCTTCTTGTGTAAAAAAGCTCTTGAGGTTCTTTAGCATACTTTCTCATGTTCGCGAAGCCTCAGTAACCCCTGACTGCCTTTACCGCTCTCAACGCTTTAGTCAACGTCAATGAC
>Ga0307514_10004048_pt1 | contig 13628 bp, 5 predicted proteins | sample 16_EM_MG_FD_203088 | JGI IMG/M metagenome (GOLD analysis project Ga0307514, IMG submission 203088) | Populus trichocarpa ectomycorrhiza microbial communities from riparian zone in the Pacific Northwest, United States - 16_EM | ecosystem: Host-associated > Plants > Roots > Unclassified | place... | reverse complement strand
TAATTGGGTACCGATTATTTTTTTTTTAATTTTATTGTTTAGTTCACATTTTAAGACAAAATTAAATTTGTGTGCAAATGATAATTAATTGTTGGATTGTGAATTTAATTTTAATAAAAAAAATTTAATTTTGAATGGATAGTTGCATTATAAATAAATGTTGTCATCAATATTCTATATAGGTTTCATACGTAATTAATTATCATTATTGGATGTACCGAGATTCTTCCAATGGGTTGTATAAGTAAGATTATCTTAAAGGGGTTAAGAGTTTTATGAATTTTATACTTTCTAATCTAAAGAATATTAGTGAAGGTGAAATTAGATGTCTATATGTGAAGTGTAAGAAGAAAAAGTTTCATCATAAAGATATTATATCTACTTAAGAAAGGGTTTGTCAAAAAAATATTTATATTGGGTTGCACATAGAGACCCATATGTTCCTTACAAAACCATGTTAGAAAGGATGGTTTGTCAAGAAATATTTATATTGGGTTGCACATAGAAACATACACGAGCTTGTGGATGATAATAATAATAATAATAATCCTTATAGGAGTATGATGATGGATGCAATGTGAATGAATCAAAATTATTTAGGTGAAGGTTCATATAACATCCCTTTAGATGAAAAATCAAATGCAGATGCAGCTAGGTTTTTTTTAACTTTTGAAAGATTCTGATGAACCATTATGGGAAGGGTGTACAACTCACAATAAATTATCAGTCATTGCACAACTATTTACCATCAAGTCAGATTATGGGTTGCATGAAGCCGATTATGATAAGATCCTCGAATGGGTGAAAATCATGTTACCTGAAGGGAATAGGCTGAAAGATAACTTCGATACTGTAAAATCCATAATGAAACCTCTTGACCAAGGATATTAAAAAATTGGTGTGTCTAAACTTGTGCATGTATGAAAATATAAATTTTATTGAGTACAAAACCTGTCAGCATGCTCGATATAAATCTAATTGTGGTAGAGCATGGACACTTATCGCATACAAAAAATTGAGATACTTCCTAATGACTTATATGTTGGAAAGGTTATTTATGTCTTCAAAGACTGCTGAGCATATGACATGGCATCATTCATATGACGAGGTGGATATAGTCATTATGCATCCTTTCAATGGTTAAGCTTGAAAATAGTTTAATAGAGTGCATCTATAATTTTCAATGAAACCATAAAATGTACATCTTGTCTTATGTACAAATGGATTTAATCCATTTGGATCCTTTCCTGCACTCTATTCTTGTTGGCTGGTCATATTAACAATTCAGAACTTACCCCCAGGAATATGTATGAAGCTAGAATTTATATTCTTATCTATGGTCATACCTGATCCTTACAATCCAGGTACGAATATAGATATTTTTGTTAAATCGTTGATTGATGAGTTAAATCAGTTATGGTTAGTCGAGGCTTTGTTATATAATGTCTTAAGAAAATAAAGTTTTCAAATGAAGACGGCTTTGATGTGAACTACAAATGATTTTTCTCTGTATAGGATGATTTTAAGTTGAGTATATATGGAAAATTATCTTTTCCATATTTTATAGATAATAATAAGGCATTTACCTTAATTAATAGTGGTAAAGCTTCTTCTTTTTTTATTGCTACTAGAGGTTCTTACCAAGTCATGTCGATTCAGAAACAACATAAAGGACTTCTTGAAATGTTAAAATGAAAATAATGTTACACCTTTAATACTATTAGTTGAAGAAGCATACGATAAAATCTTATAATATAAGGGCATTATATTTGGTTTTCATTCTGGTAAACAAAAGTTTATTAGTTTTGGTATGACTCACAACATAAGAAACTATTGATGGAATTTTTTTCATCAACATTTTCATTGCTTTTTTTTTAATTTTCTGGTAGTGTATTTTTAAAAAATAGTAGTTAAAAAAGGAGGAATTATATTAGAAATTATATTCTTATGGGATTTAAATTAGTGCCCTTCTTGCAAAAACATATATCTTTTGACATATAATTAGGTTAAAGAATTTGGCAAGCTCCTTACGACACAAGATAAAATATCTTAATTTATATTTATCTTTTAACTTCCAAACTTCGTCTTTAATTAACATTAGCAACTCTTTTTTACATGTATTGACGTTTATAATTCTCAATAAAATTTATTAAGTGCAAACATCAACGTTTTAGTTCACCATTGAAATTTTTCTTGATACACTAAACTGCATTAACAACACCTGTATATTTTTTTACATTGCAAAAAAAATACTTTTGATATGACCCGTGACAAAGCGTAGTTCTATTGACTAGTATAAAATAAAAGAGCAATGTATTTCACTATTTCTTTTATTGTTTCTCAACACTCATTTGCAATATGGATTATTACAGTAAAGTTGAGTCTGACCCCTTATTTTTTGATCCTTGAACAAATATCCACTTCGATCACAAATATTTTTTTTTAATTTCATCCTCCCACACTATTTTCACTTAATTTTAATAGTTTGCATGCTATGTTGTCAAAAAATATCCTAACATTGAGTTCATGCTTGATTTTGCAAAATAAAATTTAATTTTATCAACTAAAAAAATTAAAATAACATGGACCAAATCTAACACGGAAACAAAACACGCAACTCTGTTTTCTTTTTCAATGTCTAAAGAGCATAAAACTACGATTTGGTCCTAAAGTTTTTTACTTTTTCATTATTTATCCCTATTTTTAGAGTTTTATGTTTTAATCTTAAATTCCATTTGTTTTACATTTTATTCTTTAGAATTTGAGAGGACAGAGAGTAGCCTAAAAAAAAAGTTGTTAGTCACATTTCGACTATTAAAAAAACTGATATTGGTGTTAGTGGGTTCATCTTGGAGATAGGAGTTCAATGAAGGTGATGTTTTTCTTTAAACATGTTGTAAACAGTAGATCAGGACCCGTTAAGTTTTTTTATTTGGTTGGATTTTGGATTTTAGATTTTAGAGTGATTATATGCTTTTTTAGAGTTTAAAATAAGTTTATTGAGATTTTTTTATGATATTTCAAGATATTTTTGAGTAAAACAAGTTGAAAATTATGTATTTTGAATCCTGAATATTAGACCCTAACTTTTCAACTATCAAACATGATTAGATAGTGACTCATGATAAGAGTTTGGGACTAAGGGGTTTGCTCCCCCTGTGGTCTCAGGTTCGAGCCCTGTGGTTGCTAATATTATAGTCATTGGAGGCTTACATGATCGTTAATTTTAAGGCTCGTGAAATAAGTCGAGGTGCATGCAAGCTGACCCGAACACCCACGTTAATAATAAAAAAAATAAGATTAGATAGTCATTTACCTTTACCTGACACACATTGTCAGCTATTTTTAAAAAAAATATTTGGTGGAAAAATCGTCCATTAAAAAAAAAAAAATAAGGCATGTGGGCTTGCTTTCTAGGCCAATAGGTAGGTGTCTGACTTGTTTTTCTAGGGTTGACTAGAAGGTGAAGCCTAGAAACGCTTGTTTTTTTTAGATATTTCTTTATTAAAAAAAGATAAAAATATCTTTAAACTAAATTATTAAAATAATATTTAAATGATTATGCCATTATTTTTAAAAAGATTAAGATTTTTGTGATGATGTTATCATTACTTATAAATAATTATGTATTTTTCTAATATGTATAATTTTCTTATTGATATTTGATGAGAATTAAATATTTATTTTTATATTTTATATAATTTTCTTAATTTTATTGTTCTTAAATATCTTTTATGTGAATGTTGATTCAAAATTTTATAATTTTATAATTAAGACTTGGTTTCACAATCATAATACATTTCTTACTTTAAAAAATAATATTTCTCACAAAAAAATGTTTTTTTTTAAATAAAAAAGAAATACATCAATAAAAAAATAGATTTTTTTATTAAATGTATTTTTTTTTTCTTTTAGGTCAGACACGTTGCCTTTGGTGATCTCTCTCTTTAAAAGCACTCTTTTCTCTCTTCCTCCCGACAGAACCAGTAAAATATATTCGAAATTTGAAATTTGAAATTTGAAATTTTGAGAGAGATGGCAACAGCATCAAGCAACATGAAGGGTTTCTACAGGCAAAAGAAGAACAAGAATAGTGGTATCACAAAACCAACATCGTCCAAGAAATCATCCCTTCATCACATTGCCTCTCTTGGCTCCGATATTACACAACCAACTGCCCAGGTTTCCCATGGCTCTCCTGATCATAAAGGTTTTTGTTTCATATGTACTCTCTCAAAAAAAAAATTATTTTGTTGTTACATTTAACTTGTTACTTCTTGTTTGATTATTGATGTATTTTTTTTCAATAATAAAGATGGTGGATTTTTTTTTATTCCAAGAAGATAATTTTCCTTGTTTTTAATCACATTTTTTCATATTTATTTTTACTCAAATTGAAAATTCGTATCTGGGTTTCTTCTTCATTGTGATATATTCTTTGTAAAATATCGATCTACATGTAGCTTATTGTGTTTTGTTGATTTTTTTTTTTTTTGTGTTTAATAGATTATTATGACGAACATGAGGAACTGTTGAGACAATTTGACATGAACATGGCATATGGGCCGTGTCTTGGGATGTCTCGGCTTGCACGTTGGGAGCGTGCTCAACGTTTAGGTCTAAACCCACCGAATGAATTTGAGGGACTGTTGAAGGCTGAAATGGTTCAATCAGAATGCTGGTGGGATGGTCGCGTTTAGAAGTTCTAGTATTATGCTTTGGTGTAACAATGGAAGCTAATGTATGACTGCAAGTTGTGCTTTTAATTTGTAGTGTTCTGTTCAGCCTCTGGCTGTGTTAGTGTGAACTAGTGAATTTGCTGATCTTAATCAAATGCTTTTCTTGACGTAAATGTTGTGTGTTGTAAACATTTGACCAGTGGCCCTTTGTGTGGATTACGAGATTATGTGCTGTTCCAACTAGGGCTTGTTTGCATCTATGATGTTGAGCAACATGGAGAGTTTTTTAATCATGAATGTGTCTCATTATTCTGTTTTAGCATGTCGTAGAGAGCCTTGTGATCAGAATTTAACAAAAAAGTAGATATCGTTCTATATTTTTTGTTTAAATTTTGAATATCATGATTGAATGCTGGAATTTCTACATAAATGAGCATGGTTATCAGCAGATGATGGAAGAGACCTTAAGAACTTGTCAGCACGTTCCTGACTTGTTGGAACAGTACAGGTACGATTTAATGATCAATTTTTCCTTTCGATTGTTCAATGAATTGTCTGCAAGCAATATTCATGAGATATTTCAGCTGTTTGACTGCTCTGGCTATTGGTTCCCATCGTGTGGCAAATATAAAAAATCCATGGGCACAAGGAGAAGATTTTCTTGCGGGGCTAGGGCAGGATATTCAAAGTTATTCGCTCCCTATTCCAGTCTTTTCCCTTTTTTGAGAATGTATTCGATATGTTAATACCACCAAACGAAGCAACAAGCAATAGGCTTGCAACACAAGGAAACATCATTCGCGCAGGAAAGGAATCTTTTCTTCTGGTATTATAATCTTACTCGAGATTTGACAACTTATGAAGGCTCATCAATCTGCTCCAGGCATCCCCCATTTCGAACAATCTCCAGTTCTACAAGTGATCAAAATGCCTTCCATTTTGTCCTTATTTTGGTTGTTTGGTCATTGAAGAAAACACTGCCAATCTACCAGACATTTGAATGCTCCCACTTCACCTCCCTCTCTATCAGAAGAGAAAGAAGTCCTTTTGTAAACCAAAGATTGGCTCCGTTAGAAATCTAAGAGGAGAAGAAAGACCAGTATTACACCATTTGATGTGGGATTTCTGCTGTTAGTACGTATGAAAAGAGATCCAACAACACGATGTCGCAATATATAGCATTCAAGATATCACAAAGAAATTCATGTAAGGCTGCAACTACCACTAAGCATACATTTTTCTGGAGAATAAACACCTAGTATACTTGTAATTAGACATAGCGGGAAATGTGGTATAAAAGAATATGCCGTAGAAAATCACCGCAACTATAATCCTACTCCTTTTTCGTGCTGGTTTTTGCCTGCTTATCGTCAGGAATGCATGATGACCAATAAATTGGCAAGAGTGTGCAGACTGCCTGTATTAGAAGGGCCTGAGGAAATCCTGAAAAATCACTGCCAGTAACTCCAACAAATGATGAAAGTGCAACTCCAAGGTATCCACTCACTATGAATGAAAGGGCATTAGCAGAAGCCACAAGAGCCATCAGGGATCCTTCACATCCTGAAGGGCAGAGCTGTGCTATTAAAATATTGAATGGCAGAATCTTAAAGAAGAATAGAACCTCCAAAAGGCCTGAGAAGACTATAACATACAACGAATCTGGCACGCCCATATTCCGATAAACTCCCTTAACAAATAGCAGATCAGAAAGCATGAATACTGCCATCACTCCCTGAATGGCTGCAATTAACTTCTTTGATGGGACTGACTTTAAATAGCAATTGTAGATGATGCTCCATAGAAGCATTGCTGCCTGGCCAAAAACCTTAGAGATCCCCAACACAGATGAATTGATGTTCAGATACTGTGTTTGGTAAAAGAACATGGTTCCTGTTAGTGCTGGGATTATGGCATTAGATGCTGCCAACCATGCTATTGAGTAAGCAATCTCAGGTTTCTGTAATGCAACTGAAAGCTCTGAAAGCTGTTTTCTAATTCCAACCCCGGATGAACTTTTGGGGAGGTTAAGTGAGCTTTCATGGACAGTGATTGTAACAAACAATTGCAGAGCAACAGTAAGGCTGAAAATGAGGAACATGGCTTGGGCACCGTATCTGTTAATGGCAATGCCACCAAGCAGGTTTCCAAGGACACCACCGGCAGAGGAAGCAATCCACACAAATGATTGCAGCTCACCTGAGGAAGATGACTGAGAAGTTTTAGGAGACATGGTGAGCTGCTTTCCTATCCCAGCAACAATGGCATCATTTGCAACCTCAGCTATTGAAGCACCAAGATTGCTAAGGAGGAGACATAGACTCAAGGTGAAGATTGAGATGCCTGATGGAGAGAGGATTGCTATAGCTAGCCATGAAACTGCTTGCAAGAAAGCTGCAATAACAGATGAGAAAACATGTTATGAAGCGATTTTGAGTTATATCATGAAAGAGATATAACAGAACCATGCATATTTGTGTAGAATCATATCCATCAGTTCTCCATGGTACCAAACTTTTTCCTTGCAGGCAAATTAGTAAAAGATTTTTAAGTTGCAATTCATTACTTCTCTATTTCATAGCTATCTTCATCAAATGACATATAAGTTGTTCCATGAGCAAAAGTATAAGGATAAAATTATCGTGAAGGCGGCAGCTGGGGTGATTCAAATAGATAAACATGCGAAGCAGGAATATTACAAGTTAATACAATTTGAAGAAGCGATGAGATAATTCCCCTGAAAGTCGAAAACAGATTCAAGCAGTTTTATCCTAAATCACCTGTTAGATAGTATTTAGAACTTAAATAATACCAAAAAAAAGGTTGTTTCTTGAAACTTAAGATGCATCTGTGCTCTGCCTGTCAGCCTTTACTGACAAGAAAAGTAGTTTGATATGGGATCCAACCATCATTTCTCAACATGCAAGCCCTCTTTATCAAGGAATATAGAACTTATCCAATGAGTGAAAGGCATAGGTTAAAATCATCATGAGAGTAGTTTAGCTAATGCAATGAAAACATCTTGAAGCTGTTAACTATTGAAATCCTCCTCCCTCCCCACCACCGCCACTAAAATGGAAGGAAACAGAACAAAGCATGCTAACTATCGAAACACACAGCCTCAGAAAGAAGCCTCTTCGCTATAACCAGATCGACATTGCAGACTCTTGGAAGCAATGTTCCTATAGAGATATGACTCTAAGAAGAGAGAGAGAGAGGCTTCAGAGAACAGCAAGACTCGTGCAGACCATTCAAGCCTGAGTCTCTGATTTTGGTTGCCCATTTAAAAATTAACTACCCACACGCAAACAGTATCTCAAATAAATTGCAAGGACTGAGGAAGCTCTCCAAATAAAAAACATCACCTGGTTCAATTTTCAAACAGGTATATGGTGGCCAGCACATGTTTCAAAAAAATACTAGAAACTTGTCCCTTGAGAATGGCACAAACAAAATTATGTAACTCAAACTAACCACACACTCCGAACTAAACCTTGGAAACATCCTTAATTCTTTTTATACTATAAATAAAAAAGAAGTAAATTTGCTAACTGAATTCTAAGAGAACAACAACCAGTGGAACTCCTTGTACAAATACAAAAGCACACTCATAAAACAAACAACATTCCATATAAACCCTACATTGAACGTCCAAAAACTTATATTTCCATAACATAACAACAACAATAATAATAATAAACCCTTTATCAAAATACTCAAACTTTAACATATCTTAATCAGATCAAGAAGAAGCTAAATAAATAAAAAATGACACCCCTGCTGCCTTTACTTTGATCCCAGGTAAGGTCTGGAACCAAATAAAATAAAACCAAACAAGTGAAACACAATTCAATCAAACACATCAATGAACAGCAAGAGAAAGAAGAGTAAGAGAAAGAAAAAAGAAAAGAAAAGCTTGAGTGCTTTTTTGTGATTAATTCACTTACCACCGATGGCAATATAAGGAATGCGGTGCTGGCCAAAAATGTAAACAGCATCGGAAACGACACCATAGAGAGGCTTGCCAACCATGGGAAGATTAGCAGAGTTCTGAAGGAGCTGAAGAGTAGAAGGGTCCACATTAAGCCCATCTTTCACGAAAAAGTTTATAGCCATCCATGGTAAACACCTGAACCCTTGTACCCAGAATCCCAAAACCAGTATTCTCCTCATCAAGCTCGAGTCCTTACCACCATCTGGTGAAGGAGAAGGAGAAGATACCATTTTTTTTTCTTTTTGGGAATTTTAAGTTAAAAAAAGCTGTCGGTTTTGGAGGTTTTTCCCTTCTTTTATTTCCTTACAGATTTTGGGGGCTGTCTATGAATTTATTATGCACACGAAGAGGTTTTTGGGAATGGACACGTGTGAGGTGTCGGTCTCTTTTTAATTGTTTTTTTATTGTCTTAATAATATAATTAAGAACAGAAGTCGAATATATCTACATGCTTTCTAAAATATAAATTATGTAAAGGAAATAAGAGTAAGAGAATTAAAATTTCTTGTCGGCAAATATTAAGTATATTAAGAGTGTGTTCGATAGCAAGGTAGAAGTTGTTTTTTAAAATATTTTTTATTTGAAAATATATTAAAATAATATTTTTAATGTTTTAAAAATTATTTTTGATATTAGTGCATCAAAATAATTTGAAAACACCAAAAAAATATTAATTTAAAATTAAAAAAACAACAAAATTTAATTTTTTTCAAAAATATTTTTGAAATACTAAAGTAAACGGGGCTTTGAATTAACTAACCACTAATTATATCTGTTATAAAAAAAATTAAAAAAAATTAAATTAAATTTTCTCATAATAATTTTTTCCATTGCGGTTACAGAAAAGAAGTGAAGTTAATTAGTTAATAGATTATGTGTTTTACTAGTATGTTTTAAATTATAATTTTTCAATTTCCATCTTTTTCCTCCTATTTAAGAGGAAATATCTTACTATTTAAAAGGACACTTGATATTCAACTTCCTTCCATTTCACTTCACTTTCCTTCTTTTCTCTTTTCCATAATTTAAGAACACTACAAACAAGAAAAAGAAATCAACAGAACTAGTAATGTAAAAGGAAGATGATAATTACCAAATAATATCGTAAATAAGATAATTGCAGTCATAGTTTTGAAACCCGGCCTGGTCCAGCTCGGCGGGTCGATCCGGGACTCGGCCAACCCGGGTCTGGAACCAGGCCGGGTTGAAGAAAAAGCAGGGGAAGGAAAAACTCGTTGTGACCCGGCGACCCAGTCAAAAACCTGGTTGCAACCCGTTAACTTTTTTTTTTTACTAAAACGATGTCGTTTTGATTTTGTTAAAAAAATTGACCCGAGCCACCCGGTGAACCGGTCAAAACCCTGAATCCGAGCCTTGAACTGGGTCTAAAAACTAGGATTGCGGTGCATGCAAATCAAAACATATATCTCTTATTTTTTAAAGTTTAACTATATAACATGTTGACCCGATATCTTTAATATACTTGTTATGCATGAAAAAAGTATATGATAGCATATGATTTAAAAAATAATAGTAAGTATTTCGAGTAAGAGAATACTATAAAAAAATACTCTCTTCATAAATACTCAAATATTTCTGTTTATGTAAAATAAAAAGTTAGAGAAATCCAAACAAGAATGCCACGTCAAAGAAAAGGAAGGAATTTAGTAATAATATAATTCTTGAATATATAACCCATAGAGCTTGGATAAACAAGTAGATAATCTGCATTAAATATTGGATAAACAATTAATATCATTGAAACCTTGGTTCTGCAAGTAAATGAATAAACTTAATTTCCCTGAAAAATAAATTGTTGAGCCCTTTGATATCAGAACTGTCTAGAAATAAATAAATTGAATTTAAATAGAAAAGTTAATTGATAACACCTATATATCCTTCGTGATTTATTTATTTATTTCTAAATAAATAAATCATGAAGGATATCCTCTGTTAATTGATAACATCGATATATCATGATTTATTATTATTATATTAACATGAATGTCCGGATCAGTTTGTATATATTTCGATTAATTCCACGGACCCTGAAGTTAACGACCATGTAAATTTCCAGTGGTCTTGAGGTTTATGAGACTCGAACTGGTGACCTCTAGAGAGCAAACTTAGAGCCTGACCAGTTGAGCTACACCCCTCAGGGTTTTTTTTTTATTATTTATTTTTATTAACAGGAGTATCCGGGTCAGTTTGCGCGCATCTCTACTAATCCCACAGACCCTAAAGTTAACGACCGTGTAAGCCTCTAGTAGTCCTAAGGTTTGTGGGACTCAAACTTGTGATCTTTAGAGAGCAAATCTAGAACCTGACCAATTAAATTATATCCCTTAAAGTTATATAGAAAGGATATTAACAGTAGTAACGGCGGTAGAATATCCTTCACATGAGCACATGAGGGCAGACCTAAGTCTGGAACATTCCAGCACTTTATTTTTATTATAAAAGGGAGGACTATTGAATATTCGTGTAATTCCGTTGCAAACTTTATTATTTCTTTTCTTTTCTTTTCTTTTCTTTTCACAAGACAACAGTTAGCACATACAGCAAGGGAAGGATATTCCGTCACAAAATTTATAATGTCTCTCTTGGAAGACAAGTTAGGGATATTAAAGACAGTGACAGCAGTGGTAATTTTTTAAAATATTTTTTTTATTTTAAAATATATTCAAATAATATATTTTTTTATTTTTTAATATCATCATATTAAAATAATTTAAAAATATAAAAAAATAAATTAAAAATTAAAATTAAAATTTTATAAAACTTTGATTTTACCGCTTCCGCTACCGCTGCCCCCGTATAAACAATAGGCTTAAACTTAAGATAGTTGTTTAATACTTCGAAGTGATGTGGGATAAGTAAGCAGCCACTCACTTGGAATTAGGGTTAGAATAAATAAAATAAAATAATTACTGAAATAACTAGCAATTAACTTTAAAACCTTACAGTTTTTTTTTTTTAAAAAAAAAAAATCACTCTCTATCTCAAAGGCAGTGTCCAATTTGACTTTGTACACATCCTCTAGCAAATAAATAATATCTTGATATAATATAATTAATTTTATTTTCCACAAAGTATCAAAATAAAAATCTAGAGGTAATTATTGCCATCCCTATTCTAATCATTAAATTTTGAAATCACATTAAAAGTGTGTTTAGAAATGTGGTTCCGATTGCTTTTTAAAATATTTTTTACTCGAAAATGTATCAAAATAATATATTTTTTATTTTTTAAAAATTATTTTTGACATCAGCATATTAAAATAATCTGAAAACACCAAAACAATATTATTTTGAAGCAAAGAAAACAATAAAATAAAAATTAATTTTTTTCAAAAATACTTTTAGAATACCGTAATTCTTAACACCAACACGAGATAAAAATTTATGTGGATATTATATACTTATAAAAGAGTATTATTTAATTAATAGTTGAAAAATACATATGCGCGTGTCATTCTAAAATAATAATCTATTTATTTTGAATGATTTATAAGGAAGTTATATAACAAACGGCAAAAGCTTTTGTCATTCGAAAAGCGTCGGTTAGAGTCAAAGGGTGGAGGCGGAAGGGCAGGTCGCTATGAATTTCGATGGACGGAAAAGGAACAGTCGTGACGGCGTTGGTTAGGGAGAGCAAGTGGTAGAAAGCTGTGGTCTTTGATTTGGGGAAGGAGCTGTTTGTTTTACTATTGACGGTGGACGACATCAAAATTATCCGATATTTGTCGTGCGTTAGATATTTTATTTCTCAATAAAAACACTTTCTATACAAGTTTTTTTTAACATATTTTTATAGTTAAAAATTTTTTAAAGGAAAACTAAAAAGTTTTTGTATACATATAATTAAATAAACTGAAAATTAATTGTGTTAATAAATAAATAAAAAATTAATAAATAATAACTAAAAATAAAACTAATAAAAATTAAGAGAAAGATATAGATCATAATATTTAATTTTGTAAGATGAGATATTTACCCGGTTATATTTGTTAAATTTATTTATTAAAATAATTTTTTATTCAATCAAACTATAATAGAAATAAATATACATATTAATTTTATTGAATAAAATAAAAGTGAAAACAAATATCAGCAAGGCTGCAAATAAAAAAAATATTATTTAAAAATAAATTTTTTTATTTTTTAAAATAAAGTTCTTGCATACAAAAAGATAAAAAAATAATAAATCAGAATAACTTTTTAAAAAATTAAATATATACACCAACATAAAAAAAATTAAATAAAAAAATCACTAGAAATAGTAATTGAAACATAAATTTTAAAATTATTTAAAAATATATATAAAAAAAATTGGTGAAACGGGTTCTTCGTACCAGAGGAAGGATTCTTCATTCATCTTTACCCAGAGTTTTAACAAATTTTTAATTTATTTTTTAATTGCATTGCATGACCTGCAATAAGTGCTAGCTCACACCAGCCACGTGGCATTAAAGCAACACTTAAAACCACTTTATTATATATTTTGTTTTATAAAGACAACATGGGACAAATGCCGATATTTTTATTGATTCCATTTTCAACAAAAAAAAAATCTGAAAAATAAATGAAAAAAACAAATTTTATATATAAGGAAATAACCTTTTTTTTTTATTTACACTGGAAACAAAATTTCACTTTATTTTAAAAGGTCAAGAAATTAAATAATTTTTTTGGTGAAATTTTTATTTATTTATGCAAGTAATTTTTTTTTTTATCTTATAAAGTAAAAGAACAAATAAAAAATTAATCAAATTCCTTTATTTTTTTAAAAACTTATTTTCGCTATTAGCAACTAGTTAAGCTAATATTGTAGTGATCATGTAGATCTTATAAATAAAAGATGGTCTAATAATTAAAATGATAAAACAATGAATTCATTGATCAAACACATTTGATGACTTCAAGACGTTTTTTTTTTCTTTTTTAGAGATATGA
>Ga0307514_10004047_pt1 | contig 13631 bp, 5 predicted proteins | sample 16_EM_MG_FD_203088 | JGI IMG/M metagenome (GOLD analysis project Ga0307514, IMG submission 203088) | Populus trichocarpa ectomycorrhiza microbial communities from riparian zone in the Pacific Northwest, United States - 16_EM | ecosystem: Host-associated > Plants > Roots > Unclassified | place... | reverse complement strand
ATATTTTTTTAACTGGGTTTTGTAAAACCCTGTTTGTTTTTGCGTTTCAAAAGCGCTTTTGAAAAAAATTAAAATTTTTTTTTCTTTGCTTCAAATTGATATATTTTTTGTATTTTTAGATCATTTTAATGCGCTGATATCAAAAATAATTTTTAAAAAATAAAAAAAATATTATTTTGATGCATTTTCAAGTAAAAAGCACTTTAAAAAGCAACCGCAATCACACTTCCACCAAACATTTTATACATGTTTTTTGCTACACTTAAACTTCAACCATATTTTTTACCAAACACGTATCTAAATCCAACTAGCCACAGCTAACTGTATTTTTTAAAAACTTAATTTTTTTAAACCACAACCACAAAAGTTACCTCAAAAACAAACACACTATGTTAAACAAAAAAAGTTTTAAATCAAAATTTTTTTTTATCCCACATTGAAAAAACATAACTTTTTTCTTGTGAACATAGAGTATATATATTAAAGGGTTTCAAATCTCATATTGAAAACATTAAACATTCTTCTAGTATTTATATAGTGAACTTTGAAAATGGTTAATAACCAATTAAAAAATATGAAAAATAGAAGAGTCTCTAACTAGGAGAAAAAACACATTTGAAAGAAAAAAACGGGTCTCTACCGTGTTTTGCCGGGTCGACCAGGTTTGACCGTCTTTTTGCTTTTACCAATCTTTAATCTTACCCAGCTCTGTCCAGCTACCGAGTCAACTAGATCCCGGGCAAACCTGCCAGATTAATTCAAGTTTAATACCTATGTTTTTTTTTATATTTTTTTATATAAAACTCTGATTAGTTTCAAAAGAAAAGGAGTAAAGGAAAATTATAATTCACAGACAAACCTCATGAATTAATTATATAGGTTTGATGTTAAGTATATTTTTTATATTTTTTAATTTTAAATATTAATATATCAAAATTATCAAAAAGAAAAACACTAAAAACATTAATTTAATATTTTTTTACAAATAAAACACATTTAAAAACATAAACTACTGTACTCTCATACACTCTCTTTAAAATAAGAGAAACGTTACGTTTAGTTAGAGAGACTATCCAAATTGTCCCCAGCTTTCAAACGCTTCTCCTGAGTTTCCTGCTTTCACGAGAAGTTCATACCAAAACTCCTCTATATCATTTTTACCACTGAAACCATTCATGGCTTCCATCGTGGCCATAGAACTAAACATTTCTTGGGACGAAGCTTCCTGGAAAATTGGTGCATTATCCGAGGGGCTTTGCCTTTGACATTTACTTTGATGAACCTTGAAACTCGCAGGCTGCGATGAACTAGTGTTATTAACCATTGCCCTTTCTGGTGTTTTTCTGCAATGTTCAGTTGGGCGTCCCATATTCTGTTGAAATCTCTTTTTTAGATGGCTGTGCCAATAATTCTTTATCTCGTTGTCTGTTCTTCCTGCAGGTAATCTTGCTGCTATAGCAGACCATCTGAGGATCAAAACAAAAAAAAAAAGCCATTATGTTTCGGGGCTAATTTCGTGTAAAGTGATATGTACAGAAAAATTCCAATATGGTTTTTGAGCTTATACATGATATGTTTAATCTTCTTTAGACTAAATCTTATGCTCAGGTGTGTTATGAGGCTTGCGAGAGTAGAGTTATCATCCTTGACTACACTCATGCCTGCTTTTAGGGTTGTGACAATTTATTCATTGTAAATTCATGTTAAATTTAAATTATTGATGGAATGATCGATGTTTACGTCGATGAAATATTTCATGCTGTTTTCCAATTTTCTTGTAATGAAAAAAAATATAGTGTATGAGATCACATAATAGATTAAGTCTCTTTGGTTTTGTATTTTAAAATTTTTTTATTTTAAATTAATAATTTTTTTAATATTTTCATATCGTTATCACAATCAAAATCACAATTAAATTAAAACATTTTAAAAAAATCATTATCATAATCACAACAGAAGTCATTAAGTATTAAAGTAAGGATATAATACAAAAGAAAAATGGAGAACTCAAGAACACATACCTATTTCCAAGAATTTGATGTAGCTTAATGATAGTTTCTTCCTCTTCATTGCTGAAATTTCCTCGTTTAATGTCTGGACGTAAGTAATTTATCCACCTAAGCCTACAACTCTTACCACACCTTAATAAACCTGAAGAGAAATTAAAGGAGCATATTATTAAGGGACTAAATAATTTCTCAAATAATGACACAACACTCAACATATTTATATATATAATTCCATGAAATACTGCAGCTAGCTCCAAGAAATATTCTACTTTGGGTTTAAATTTCATCACTGTCCCTAACAATTCATGAACAGATCATATATACATCTTCAGGAAAAGCTTATATATCGAAAATCAAAGTCTTTGACATGCTACTTTGCTTAATATTCTTGTTCTCTAGCCTCCTCCTACATTTCTAGCACTGCATTTTGCCCTCGATTTATCAAGAAATAAAGAAAAATGTACATGGAACTGAGATGAAGAGAGCAAGTTAACAATCTAGAGATAACTAAAGCATGAAGAACATAATTACCAGCTTGTTTCGGGAGTGCTCGCCAATTTCCATGCCCATAACTTCGAATGTAAGATACCAAGATTTGATCTTCTTCGGGAGTCCAAGGCCCCTTCTTTAACCCCATCATTTCACAACAAGGAGCTCTCCCCATTTTTTGTCCACGAATTTGGATACTTCTCTCTGTGTGTGTGTGTCTCTAAGCTATCAACGTTTCAAATGTCTAACCAAGTATCCTTTTATTCCTTTATAGTAGCTTTGTGCCACAAATGGCCCAAGAATTGCATAGTTTTCAAAGGTCTCACCAACTATCCTTTTATTACTTTATAGTTGCTGACGAATGTTTTTTTTTTTTTTTGTTAGTGTGAGTGCTTAGACCAGTTCACGTATATTTATATTAATTTTTTGAGATTTTGAAGTTAACAATCATATAAATTTCCGGTGGTTCTGAGATTTATAACACTTAAACTGGTGATATTTGTGAAGCAAATCCAGAATCTGACCTACATTAATGAAGTATATAGTGTTTTTTTTAAAAAAAGTTTAATTATATTTTTTATATTTTAATATTAACATATTAAAATCATTAAAAAACACTTAAAATTTTATTAAGTGGATAATTTTCAAGTAAAAACGTTCCAATAATTGCATAGTTTTCAAAAGCAAACTCAATGAGCCTACCTCCCTTTTTTTTTTCTTGCGATGATCTCTAAGGGAAGGGCCATCGAAGAACTCTTCAACTATCACTTTTTTTTTGCTTGAATGTAAAGCATACGACGTTATGTCTTTGTCCACGTATTTTTGTTCATACGCTCCCACTACAGATATGCTTCTTGGTTACTTCTCTAAAGTTGGTGTCTAATTGTCAAAAATTATGTGCTCCACGGGCGATAATGGGCTCCATCCATGATGTTATAGCCGCCATCATCAACTTCTTTTTAATTCGTAGACATGAATTTGAGTATTTCAGTGAAAATAGAATAAAAAAAACATTGATATGACGTCAAGATGATCTTTAGAAAATTAACTGTTACCTCATTTTTTTCATGATTATTACTTTATATTTTGAAAAATCTTTTTTGTATAGTAGAATCTTATTTAATAATTTAAAATTTATAGATTGTGTTTATTCTTAAACATGATATTAAAAAATTATTAATCAAATAATTATGAATTTGAATCTCATCATTGTCATTCTCACTTCTAATTAAAATTAATTAATAATATAATATAGTTTAGAAAGCTTACAAGTTTCAAGTTCAAAGTACTTGTACTTGTACTTAAACTTTCGAGTTGAGTTGATTATTTAATATACATAAACATCGTACCAAATTCATTTATTTTATGGTGTAAAACTTTATGAAATATTCGAACACACCCTTTTAAAAAGTTAATTTTGTTAGAAAATAATATAAATCATATCTTGTAATCTTATCTAAAAGCTTAAGTTATATATCGGGTTGAGATGGTTCTTTGACATGGTATTAGAGCCTCAATGATCAAGCAATCACGAATTCGAATCTCATTATTTTTATTTATTTGATAAAAATTAAGTACAAGGTAATAGAGTATGTTCAAGTTTCAAGCCCGAAAGACTTTCATTTAAGAGGATGTTTTATAAAATAATATAAATTATATTTTAAAATTTTATCTAAAAATTTAAATTATTGGACTGAGATGATTTTTTGATAAATTTTATGTTAAGATAGTAAATTAGTATTGTCGGTCAAGATTGATGTAAAATCTAAAAGAAAGTTTGAGAAATGTGGTCCTTTCGAGAGAAAGCTTTGGTCAAAGGCGTAATAACAAAAATGTTGACTAAGGTGTAAAGATCTTCATACTTTCCTCCTCCTTGATAAAGCTTTCCAAGAAAATAATACATATACTTCGAAAGCTACACTTTTTTTTGGGTCAAATATTTCAAAGGAAATCCTTTACTTTTGCCGACATTAGATTTGGTTGGAAAAATAACAATTGAGCATCTCACATGGATAATAGTACCCTTTAGCTCTCGAAAAGCAAGTCGGGATCTTTTCTCCATAATTCGATGATGAGAAGTTTTTTTAAATTAATTTGTTTATCAAACAAAATTAAATCTTCTTATTCAACCATCTTAATTATACTTCATTATATATATATTAATATTGATTCTAAATTTAAATTAAAAAAATTAAAAAACAAACATATATTTTAATGTATTTAACATTATGAAAGCTTTTATAGTTTTTATTTTTAAAAAACAAACAGGTTTATAAAAAATAAATTTAGTTGCGTTAAAAAAAATAAAATTATAAAATATAAGTTTGATTAAAACTATTTTGGGATGGATTTTTATATGTAAAATAAATAAATAAAACAAGTCTTTATAAATTTAAAAAAAAACATATTATTTTAACTTCTATAAAATTATAATTTAAAAAATAATTATATATGAAAATAAAAGATATAAACTATTTAATTCTCAAATATAATTTTTTATAATTAAAAAAATTATCACAAAAACAAACAAACTCAAGCCATCAAATCAACCATGGCACATTATTAAAAATAAAGAAAGTACTTATTATACATTGAAATAGTTGATAATGCCGGTGAATTACATCCTAGCTTGTAGCTTGGGGTCATAGATCGATGCCCTGTGTACTTTTAGTAGTACTGTGGTCTTTTTTGTGGTCTGCAAGTCAAAGAGTGCATATCATGTGCTCCACTCTTACTTTTCATTTCTCAATTCCAACGTGCGGCATAATATTTTTTTTCTTTGATGGCAGGATAAGAGTGTAATATTTATGTTTTTTTTTTCGTTTTATTTCAACTTTAGCTGAAGAAGACTGATCCCCATGACATGATTACAGTTAGTGATGTTTAAGTTTGTTTGATGTTGCGGTATAATTATATTTTTAAATTTTTTTAATTTTAAATTAATATTTTTTGGTATTATTTAATCGTTTTGATATGCTGATATCAAAAATAATTTTTTAAAAAATATATTATTTTAATATATTTCCAAATTAAAAACATTTTAAAAAATAACTTTTATTATATTCTCAAACAATTATCGACTCTCTTAAACCACTATAAAAAGAGATAAGATAAAAAGATATTAAGAAAGGAAAAATCATAAAGAGAGAGAGAAAATTGGAGTGGTTGTTGGGTTAGGCTCGGGCAACTAGTTGATCGCCTAGAGGATGACCACACGTGGTTGCTCAAGGGGCGACTAGGGAGGCTAGTAGCCTAAGCCAGACATAGGGTCACTAAGGTACATGGTCGCGACCATAATTTTTTTTTTTTGTGTAAATCATACCCCTATCATTTGCTTTTAAGTCTTGATACTTTTATTTTTTTCATTATGTGATAGTGAAGAGCTCTATGATGCTCTTTTTGAAAGGAACACTATTTTTAAAGTGAGAGATGAGTTTAGAGTTGAAATCATAAAAGTGGAGAATAGAGCCAGGCTCTAGGTTATGTTACTATATACTTTTAGATCCACAATGCATTATTAGAAGAATTTTGCATATAGCATTTGTGTCTTGTATGATAAGCTCTAGAATGCTTCTTATATTTTGTATGTGTTCCTAAGGGTTTATGGCCCCCTCACAGTTATCTAGGTTGGCTTTTGCATAAACACAATCTTTGAAGAATCGAGTGCGCAGGATTCTACAAAAAAGTTAAGATTTTCCCACTAGGATGTATTTAACAACTCATTGAGTCATGGATCTTGTCTCACGTCTAAATCTTTTTCTAGTGCGTGAGTGAGATTCAAATTGAGATTGATGGCAACCGGATTTTTAGAGTGTGTCATATAAGAACAAGGACTATAACTCCTTTTGAGTTTAGAAGCATGAGCATTACTCACTTACATTTCATATGTTACTTTAAAGAATTGGAGTATCTTTGTGCACTTAATGGTGCATGCATGAGAGCTTCTTGTTATGTTGGTGAAAAAGTGTGAATATTCAATTGCATCGCTCCAACGATATCATTAAGCAACTGCACCTGGTTGAAGAGTTATTGGAGACCCGGGGGAGCAATAGTTTTTATTGTGTGGAGATCAGTCACTCTTTTATGTATTGAAGTTTTGCTAGCCATGCAAAATGTTTTAGATGATGAGTAAAGGGAATGAAATGGATTTTTAATCAAGTTCTCACAGATAACACCACTGATAAAGCCATAAAAAAAATTGACATGTAAATTTGGCTTTCCACGATTTGTTGTGAAGCTGGGCCATGATATGTGAAATGGGCTAAACATGTGTTTGAGAGTTTCTAAAAAAGTAAGTTCCTCATGTAACAAAGAACTATCTGATGTTTAAGTTAATATTTGTATATGCGGGAAAAGATAATGTATAAAAAAAGAAAGAAAAATAAGAGTACATGATGTGCATATCTAGGTGTAGCTGGCTTTGTGTTGCTCTGGAGGGTTTATGTGGGTTGAGAGTTTATGACTCTTTGTTATAAAGAGTCTGTGTCTGCAAAGTGGTCTTTGTTTGTTTGTGATATTGGGTGTATTTATACACTTAGCTTGGAAATGTTTTTCATAGAGAAGAAATGGTATCATTGGTCAACCAAGACGGCTCATCGTTTCTTATGATGTTGCAGCATGAGTTTTATTCCTGGCATATTATTGAAGAAGAAGTTGGTGTACCAGATATCTATGATGGAGTGCATTTATTTACATTGATGTTCATGTGGGCTGGTAGGTGTAGCAGAAATGTAGCTATTGTTGATAGAAAATAGTGCATACATGTAAAACATTTATGCGTGCGAGATAGAAAAATTACGTGTGCTACACATTCAAATTGTTAGTACCCTGAAAAATAAAAGGTATGAGAAAAATTCAGAGAAAAAAAAATTATACTAGTCACTAGGCCAGGCCCAGGCTTGTCGCCCAAAGAGGGCGACCAGAGTGTATAGTTGCCTTAAAAGATGTTATTTTTTTATTTTTAATTTAATGAGGTTTCTCAAAAACTCCACTATACAAAATGGTGTCTTCTAATCTTAATGAAAGATGAAAATATGTGAAATTTTTCTTAGAGCTTCATTACTTGTAAAGTAAGTTTTTTATAGACTCGTATGACTTTCTGATACCTAAATTAGTTTAGGTTAAAAATAAAGACCTTGTAAGGAGATGAAGCTCTTTTTCTTAAAAAACAAAATCACTTATCTTGAACCTATATTAATGTATCAATGTAAGTGTAAGATGGTCAATATATTTGTTATTTGCAGTTCTAGAATTTTTAGAGACAAAACGTCACAGTGAGAATGAGTCATTGTGTAAAAGCTACTTTTGTTTAGGATTTTATAGACTATGTATTGCAAATGAGAAAATTTGAACAACTCTCTAATGTGACATGTAATTAAGAAAGCATGTTCTAATGTTCATTTTATCCCTTAGTTTATAGAGATTGGATTTAGGTTTGATCAAAGACATCCTTAATCTACATTGGTTCGAGGAGGAGCATGGGTCCCACCAATTCTCTCAAGTTGGGTATGCCACCAATTCTCTCAAGTTGGGTATGCTAGGAGTAAGAGCTAGGTTACTAGGTTATGGATGTTGTTATCCAGGATATGGTTTGTTCTCTAGGACTTAGGCCTATTATTCAAGCAATGAAGCTGCAAATCTGTAGATCAGATGGGTTTTTTGGCTGAGATCCAGTCCTATCATGACTCTTTTTACCTCTTTATTTTCTAGTCATATATGATTTCCTTTCACTGAATAATAAAATTAATGGCTATAAAGTTATTGTTAGAAAAAAGAAAAAATTAAACCTTATTTAAACGTATGTAAAATTTAAAATTTAAACCTTGTTTCAAGCGTATGAACATTGCATTAAAATCACATGGTTAAAACTAAGACTCATAAGGTTAAGTGTATATTTAGTATAACCATCTAGGAAGTGGTTCGGTGGTAAGAGCTTAGGACTAAGGGGTTTGCTCCCTCTATGATCTCAGGTTCGAGCCTTGTGGTTGCTCATATGATGGCCACTGGAGGCTTACATGGTTGTTAACTTCAGGGCACGTGGGATTAGTCGAGGTACACGCAAGCAGACCCGGACACCCACGTTAATAAAAAAAAAGTGTATATTTAGTATTACGGAGTAAAATATTTTTTAAAAATTTATTAAAATAATTTTATTTTTTTATTTTTAACATTAATACTTCAAAATCATCGAAAAATATTAATTTGATATTTTTTTCAAGTTAAATATATCTAAACATAGTTTTAAACACTAAAACAAATGTTATCCACGTATGTAAAGAGGCATAATATAAGTTTAATATTTTCTCGTGAAAAAATGTTAAGAATTACAAGGAAATATTTTATATTTTTTTATTATGGGTATGGGATAAATGACATAAAATTCAATTGTTATTAGGTCAAAATATCGAAACATATAGATGAATTTCTAGGAAATATATTATATTTTTTTATATATAAATTTGAAATGATTAATGGATATAAATTTTCAATTATTATTAGGTCAAAACATCAATATTAATTTCTAGGAAATAATCATGTCATTTGGATGAACTGATTGCATGTTTCACCTTTAAATAATTTAAGAGTTAATTATAAAATGTATTAAATAAATATTTATAATTGATGGTTTCCAATGATATCTTGACAGGACATGATATTTTCGTTGCTCCAGTAATTCTAAAAATGTTTAAAAGGCTTTTGGGTGCATGACAAGAGCTTTCGTTCTATTCCTTTAATATGAAAGAATTTAGGTTTTGCTTGATCAGCGGTTCTGGTTATCTGGAGGTTCAACTCGTTCGATCTGATTTAATTTAATTAATTTTATATAGATTAAATTTTCAAAATATATTTTTTTATTTTAATTTATTTTAATTAATTTAAATTAATTTATTCATTTCATGACTTCAAATTTGTTTTGAGTCAAATCGTAGGTTAAGTTTAATATATATGGTTTGTATATATGAATCTAAAAATGCTTCTTTTTAACTTTATGATGTTATTAAACTTTTTTGAGTAAATATTAGACCTGAAGTAATTGAATTAGATAGTGTTTGGTATTGTGATAGTGGATTTTTTAAAAATTATTTTTTATTTAAAAATATATTTAAAAAAATTAAAAAAATTATATTAAAATATAAAATGATTCAAAAATATTAAAAAAATTAAAAAAAACAACAATAATAAATCCTATGACTACACTCATCCTGCTTGGTTTATGTAACTTTTTTTAGTGCAGATTCTATAGGATTAGAAAGCTTATTCTATCTATTTTCTAAAGCCCTATATGACATGATATTTGTAAAATGAGTTGATTGAAAGGTACGTAGACTGCTGAATAGACTGCTTGGCAGCAACCTTTAGTGGGATTCATTGCAATTTTTGGAAAAGGATCCAGTAGACAAATTATACATGAATGTAAAGGTGATTGAGTGTAGATTCTAACTCAATAAATGGATTATAATTTCGAGATTCTTGCAAAGATTTATGATCAATTAACGGAATAATGTGAAATTAAGCTAATACGGATTCTGCACTAACATGCATGAGAGCAAAGATTTCCAGTCCAGCTTCTTGCAATATGCTTCCTCCTCGAAGCAAGAGGCTAACTAAGATAACCATCACCGGAATCTCCCCATCCGTTCCAAAGCTCCATGACTTCATCCAAGAAATCCCGCAGGGTTGTCATCTTCCTATTAAAATGGATCTTCAAATTCATAGCACATGCCTTTATTTCTATGTATTCCATCGATTTTATCCCCTCATGTTTCTGTAAAATCTATGCTTGAATTGTTTCTGAAAATATAATCGGAACCCCTTTTTCCTGAACCCGTCTCATATCTGCTGTGCTGAGATGTAAATATGTATCAGCTACTGCAATCCCAAACAGTCACTTAATCTGTTTATCTCTTGGGACTAAGAAAAGTGTTTCAAAGTCCTGAACTCATGCTCCAGGACATCAAGATACCCTTTACGGCACATTGAAGATTGCCTCAAAATACTTTCTCTGAAATCTAAGACTGCTCCAGGACATTGAAGATACCCTTTACGGCACATTGAGTGTACACAAGTGAAGCAAAACTAGAAAGTGCACTTCTTCAGATCAGAAAAATTTAGATTCTGGAGTAATCAGCTATTGGAAAGGAAACTATATATACGATACCTCTTATTGCTGTAGGTGATTTTTGAAAGTGTGAAGGTGAAACCTTTCTCGCCATCCAAGTTGAAGAGTGAAGACACCAAAACTCCTATTTGATCTGAAGTAAATAGAATTCTTCTCGAGATGCCGCTATCTACGAGTAGTGGATAGAGCAAAGGAATCATGGCCACCCAAACACTTGACAGTTTCTCATTTTTTTCAGCTGAAAATTCTTCTTATAGACATGAAAGTGAAAGATCCTGAAGGAAATACGTTTGGTGGATCTTAGTTAGGCTCAAGAAGCGTGCCGTCATCAGTAGCATGAGGAGCGATGTACCTTGTAACCAACAAGATATTCCCAGAACACTCCACTAAATAATTTCTATCATACATAGGGAATTGCTCCTTCAACACTTCCCCTCCATTTTGTTTTCTTCTCTTTCTTGAATATTGGCGACTACCCATGTGTTGTTTGGTTTGTAATTTAAGTCCAAGTGAGAAACAAATTTATCAAACTTAACTTACGAAGAAACCCAAACAATTTTGTTTGATCATCTAGCCTATGGAGTAGACTTAAGATGCCGAGTCATGTAAATCCTTTATGTTTACTAGTTGATTGATCATGGTTGCTGTCATTATATTCCTCTACTTTTCGATTGATTTGAGATTCTGAAGCTGTTTGTGCAACACCATGGTTCCTAGTTATCATGATTCCAAGCTTTAAAAACTAGTTTTCTTCCCTCCATCCATAGATTATACCTCGTTTCAAAGAAACAAAGTTTGAATAACAACCATTCCTCCATTTATTGGTATTAATGCCAATATTATTGCAGAAACGAATAGAATGTTAAGCAATCAAGACTGAGATTATCATGATACTATAGTATGGAGGGAGGCGATTGATGAGTTGACGGGCTGGCAAAAGGTAATAATATAACGTTTTTGCCTATATATTGGGATGTTTGGGTCATATATTTGAGGATAACTAAAGCACAAGAAAGATTTGTGAAATAAAGCTAAGGATAGGACACATGATTGCAGGCAAGGTGGTGAAGCCAGCCATGAGAAGCGTCAACCAAATTTGAGTTCTTGGGCGGTAGATACTCCGTCAGCAAGAGCAAAGTGATAGTTTCAGTGGGAGCCAAACACAAAAGTAAAACACTATTCAAATGTTAGTAGCTCTTCGTCTAAACCTGAGAGCACCAGTTACGAGATAAGCTCAGAACCAAAACTCTAATCATGTTCCACAGCATTATTCGGGGTTCTTAAATGGTCTTTGACAGGAGGAAACGATGTACTGGCTCTGTCACCACTGTGTTGTTGAATTTCAGCTATTTATTTGAAATTTAACTCACTGAAACTGCATCATTCAGCATAAGAATCTGGCGAGGTATGACGTGAATAATTTTTTCCTCATTGTTTTGTAGTTGTCTTCCTGATACATTTTCATCATTTCTAACGATCTAATATGAAGTATACATTAACACAATCTGATGGGAAAACTTTGCAAAGATCATGTTTTGTTCCATTTTACAAGATGTTAGCTTTCAACACAACAGTTGGGATGTATCGGAGAAAGTAGCTCAAGTTTTTTCTGCATTGATGGTTCCAAATGTTGGTAATTAATCCAGTAATGAATAGCACTGACACTGCCACCACTAACTGTTTGGTGTCTGCCTTGGATTCAAATAGCAGGGAAGTAAAAATATGATGGGACTTGAAAAATAAAACGAGAAATATTAAGGGTTTCTAGACCTCCTGCCGATTTTGGTACCAAGTACAGGGCCTTTCATTGAATTGGCATTTTGGTTGTGTTTTGTGACAGCTTAAAACAACAAAACTATAAAGTACTTACGCTATATACCTTGAACGCTATAGCCTCTGTAGCACAGTGGTAGTGCATTTGCCTCTTAAGCAAGAAGTCGTGAGTTCGAACCTCACCAGGGGCATTCTATGTTTTTACCATTTCAAATATAGTTAAAATACCCTGCACAGTTTTAAAAATATTTAATTAATTAATATATATTATATTTATACTTTTTATGGGTCTCTATTATGAAAAACTATAATTTATATATTTTTTTACAATTTATCTTTTTAAATCATTATCTAAATTCATCTTTTTTAATTTGTAATTAAAAAAATATTATAATGTCAAATATTTAATTAATCAGCATATATTATATTTTCATATGGTTATCTGGTTATAAAAAAAACTATAATTTATTTTTTAAATTATAATCTAATTTTATATTTTTAAACCATAATCATAAAAAATATCATAATATCATATGCACAAATCACGGGATGTAGCTCAGCTCAGTACCATACTGCTATAATTAAACCATATAATCAGCCCTAGTTATAATAAGATTAATGTAAACATCAAAGTGTTGAATCTACCCTGAATATTCTCTTACAAGATTATTAAATTAAAATTCAATACCTCGGATCACAAATAACAGTGTCTGAAATCTAATGTCCCCATCACGTATGAAGCCACAAGCATAGGTTAATTATTATTATTATTATATGTTGAATCCATACTTTGGAATAAATCTAAAATAATACAATTTGTGTGATCATAGTTGTTCCACTTACCATGTGATGTCCTAACTTGATACACCAAACCACCAGGTTTCTTGGGATCAGCCCACTGTTTTATTTATTTTAGTGACTTTATTACATATTTTAAAATAAAAAAAAAAAACACTAAGCACAAAGCGCTTGTTTCAAATTAAACAATGTTCTTTCTTATAATAATAATAATAATAATAATTAAAGTTATTAAATTTCTTCTAGTTCATGATCCAGATCACGGACTAAGTAAGTAAGTTGTCATGTGTCAATAAAAAAATATATTATTTCAAGATTTTTTTTTAAAGTAAAACAATATTGTTTTGAATTTTTTTTAAATCAAACCAAATTTTAACTTAATCGATTAAGTTACAAACCAATAATATTTTTTTTTTCATGTTTTTATATTTTGTTTTGGCTAT
>Ga0307514_10004046_pt1 | contig 13632 bp, 17 predicted proteins | sample 16_EM_MG_FD_203088 | JGI IMG/M metagenome (GOLD analysis project Ga0307514, IMG submission 203088) | Populus trichocarpa ectomycorrhiza microbial communities from riparian zone in the Pacific Northwest, United States - 16_EM | ecosystem: Host-associated > Plants > Roots > Unclassified | place... | reverse complement strand
CAGACGGGTTGGAGGGCTTGAAGCTTTGAAGAAGAGGAGGTGCCCGTGCAGGAGATGACCAGGATGCGTTCTACGAGAGAGGCGCAGGCGCTCCGAGAACCAGGAGACAGCAAGGCTGATCAAATGTTAATGCCGAGTGTTTTGATGAGGTATGTCCAACCGACGGATGCAGCTGAGCCGCGCTGAAAGACAGGGCACTAACACTCACACTGGAATTTTTGTACGACTTAGACTGAAAATGACGCGGTCCAATGGTAATATGCAGACATGGGGGAAAAAATGCTTAGCGGGTCGACGAAAGAGAAAGGTTATATAATACATACCAGTGAGTGACGCTAGATCGAGTGCTAGAATCGTCCACTGCATGAAGCATCATTGTCGCCAGTCTGCCACCCATTTGCTCAACAGCTTATCGATTTCGTCAGTACTAAACTTCTCCGCTTTCGTCCCATTTAAGGCAACATGTGACAGTTGGATTGGGAAAACAGTTGACTTTGTGGAAAGCTTTCCACGACAGGGCTTGACATTCTTCTGCGAAAGGGCCGACCATTTAAGCGGGTATCACTGGAAGCGAAAATGTAACAAGACTGAAAAACGAGACGGGTCGAACGCGTCAGATCTGACAAAAAAGAGCAACGAGAGGAACTCACCGACAACGGCTGCATCGTTTGGCCTCGTTGTTAAACGTTGTAGTAGTAGCGAGTGATGGTCTGAACGTTACGTTAAGGCTGTGACGGGTAATGACGGATTGACCAAAACGACTGGATGGGAGACAGCAGATTGTAATGTATATGCCGTCAGAGCAGTCATCGAAAAGCACATCAAAAAGTGGTATAAGAAACAGAGTCACGTCCTCGTTCCACTGAAAATTTGAACTTTATTCAAATTCTGTCCGAGTCGCTGTAGTAAGGAACACCTAAGGAAAGCACCAGCTAATTCTGGGAGCCCGTCTCACCTTCCAGGTCTGATGTGCGACTTTTGGAGATGGTTATAATCCTAGAATTCATTTGTAAATCACATCGTTATCGCCACGTTAGTCCACTGAGTCAGCTTAGTCATATAAAGAATCGGAAGATGATTCTTCCTCCTCCTCTTCCTCCTCTTCCTCCTCCTCCTCCCCCTCTAGCTCAAGCCTCCAACTCAGTCTACTCTTTGAAGCATGCTCAACCACCGCATCAGCCGCCGCAAGTGCGAACGTGCCATCATCATCATCTGACACAAGATTGTAAATTTAGGAACACGCGATAAGTATTGGGTAAGATTTTTCAACGCACAATATTTCAAGGACGCCTGTACTTCCAAGGGGTTCTTCAAATCAGGTTCCAATAACAATCCATAGATGAGTGAGAGGATTTCCTTCAGGGTGATGTCGGACGACCACAGACGGCCTAGTTCCGCCATGCAGACCTAAAAGAACAAAGAACTCTGAGATCTGGTCTGCTGGACAACAGGACAAGTACACGACCCACCTTTCCCTGTTTTGAGATCTTCATATTTATGAGGCACAGACATTTGGCACAGCAGTATACCACTTACGTTTGGGTGCAAAATGAAAGTGACAAATCTAATCTCCGGAGCTTCGAGTGGATAGGCTTGAGGAATGTCACAGGTGACAAGGAATGTCCCATTGCTATATGGACACTTAATTTCGTCTTTCGGTGCCTTGAAAACACGAATAGCCTCAGTCATATTCAACGCCTGACATCACCACAACCTACTTCAAGAATGATCTTGAGGAACGTTATATCACTGTCGTTGACGTAGAGATCGATCTGGGGGTGTGGATCTGTAACGAGTGCTTTCAACTAAGAGAACATAAGCAAGAGTGAAACTGGGGACTGTAAAAGTAGCAACGGCCGACCTCTCGCATAATCCTCTTAGTACGACCATCTTGGGCATGGGTATTAGGATCGGCAGTGATCCTAGCTACAGGTTTGACACTCTGTTGAAGTTTCACATGGGGTGCTCGACCCGGAAACTTGGAAATAGTGATAATGTCGGTTGGGTAATCTAGTGTGTTTCCATATCGCCGCAATGAGATATCGTGCAACACAGGGGGCTTCGAAGGCCTTGGAGTTCGTTCGGCTGAGGATAACATCGTTTCCAGGTCCTGACAAGTGCGCACAGATGAATGACTGGTAAAGAAAAACAAATGTCACATACAAAGATGCTCAACGCGTCGCTGAGAGAAGTTTGAGGACAGAAACGATATCCGCCTATAAAGTCAAATGTGTCAAATCGCCAAAAACCGTCTGAAACATTTCGCACCAGTAGCAACCGAAATGCCGTGCAGTAGCCTGTCTGGAACATGACCAACTTGAACCGAGTCCACAATGATATTGTTCGTCTGCAGGGCATGGCACACCCCTCTGGCCGATGCCTCTGAGCCCGTGTCCTCACCGTCCGATACGATGACGATCCGTTTACGAAGTTGGGGAAGATCGCTCCGGTAGCTCATTAACATTTTTCGGGCGGTGTCGAGAGCATCGTAGACAACCGTATCGCCCTCGGCGGACACCCTGTCGAGTTGATCTCGGAAATTCTCAAAGGTGGGTGTTAGTTCCTGTTTGACGCTGGCTTTATCCGAGACTGTCAAACATGCGTGAAGGGACAAACAAGTTAGAAAATGGCACCTACAAGTCACAAGTCCAAGGACCAAAGAGACTGAGGTGTCGAAAGAACACTAAAGGCAAGTTCTGAGTTTCAGCCACACGAGGCACAATCGAACACCAAATGGAGACCGACCGCACGGTTGATGAACATATTGAACAATTCTTTCAAAATGGTCAAGCGATTAAGATACCGACTGGTGTCCTGTTGTTCTCTTTGCACGCCTGACTGCCAATTCCAGGTACTGCAGACGAATTCGAAAGGGGAACCATAACCATAATCAGTCAGAGTGTATGCACTTTTCACGATTATCCCTCTCATAACGCCATCCCCAACTGGTCTGAGGCCGTGCCTGGACAAAAACTCCGTCATTTGAGCACAAGCACGACATATAGGAAAACGTACCACAGTTGCATGTCGAACATCCTCCCAAAGTCTCCCGGTTTAAGATAGCCAAGCAATGCGAGGATAGAAGTGTCCTCCGGAAGCAAAAACTTCTGCTGGACATCCCGGAAACGATGTCGGACGATGACCTCAGACATTCCCCGTTTATGAACAGATGCGAAGCAGATCTCTATCACACCCCCATGCGACAGATCGGTGAGCCCGAGGGTAAGGTTCGCCGAGTCGTTGATGACTGCTTTTGAGTCTGCCAAACGAATAGTGAATCTCGAATACTGAGCCTTGGTAGCTCGATTCACAAGACAATATAGCGTCCTCGTCCTCGTGCTGATTGACAAATCCCAGACAGTCGTGTCCCCCTGGAACCCTAGAGTCACTCGAACGTCGTCGCTATTCGTACGAAAAGGTCGTCTTCGTAATCTGGCCCTGAAGGAAGACGTATCCTTGACAGCAAGAATGTCCTTCCCCGAAATCTTGAACGACATCGGCATCAGCCCACAAACGGAGGAAAAGAAAACCGTACCCATTCGGCAACCGCCTCTTTCACACTCGCAACATTGTCAAAATGGGAAATCGGTGAGATAAAACATCCTGTCGGCCACACTTCCTGGGCCTCAAAATGGTCTTTTGACCCTTGGTTAACAAATGTGTGAAGATTTGGTGCATTTTTCGGCAAGACGGGATCTAGCAACAGGTTTCCAGTCCTAAAAAAGGGGTTAATACAATTCGATGCTCCAAAACACCAGCGACGAAACTTGAGATCGATCAGTCTTCTAGGGACCTGATAAGGCTCTACCCCAACAATCTCGCCATCGCCCAGTTCGTCCAAAAGTTCAGAAAGCAAGCTAGACAACTCCGTAGAGTGTTGTTCACATGCAAAGGCAAAATGTGCCGACTGCATCCGATATCAACCTGAAAATTTACAATCAAATAAGAAACGGGTCTACGAACCTGCAGCATCGTATTATCGCCCCATTTCGTTTTAGGCTCAAGGCTCAAGTTCAAAGCGTCACGCCGAGCCATGGTGCCCAAGTCATTAAGAAGCTTGGTATCTTCATTTCCCAAGCCCCTTTGGATGTAGAATCTCCAAGCTTGGTGACAGCTGGGATGCTGTTTCCGTAAATAGCCTTTAGCTGGGCGATGATGCGTCAGAACTTTTTCTGTTCTTGCCCGCTTAAGAAATGATTCTCACCATTCTCTAATATCACGGTTTTTGAAACGTCGTTGGCGAGTTTGTTCATAAGATTGAACGACTCCGTTTTGTAGTCGACTTCGTCAGGCTCTTCTGGAGCTCCACGTCCTGCCGTCGCGCGGCTGACCCCAGACTCCTTATTCATTGACTGACTAAGATCAAGGCAAAGCACGATGGCCTGTACAGACAACACCAGTCAGAACAGAACATGCTGTTGAGAGAAGAAAACGACCGTACCTCGACAGGTGGACGAGTCGGTGCAGCTAAAGCACCCTCAAAGGAGTCAACTTGCCAGGTGTCCTCAGCCTTTCTCTGCGGGATCACTTTCTCTAGGGAATAGCTGACATCGTTCACGTCCACGTGCGTGTCTCCTCCACTCCTGAAAGAATACACATTGTCAATCAGGCAATTACAGACAAGGCATGGACCGTACGTAGGTCTAAAGAAATTCACGTCAAGTGTCATATCACACGCGCACCCTCTGCCGGTGAACACGGCCAGAAGACCCTTACCAAAGGAAGAAATAAAATTTCGGTCAATAAAAACTCGAACTTGTATGCACCACATACCTCCTGGTCCACGACGATCTGTGGAGGGATAACATCTGAAGATTTCAAGTCCAAAGGGCCCCTTGTGACTAGGTCTGTTTCGTTTGCATTTTTGATGGCACCCACAAAATCCTTGCCCACTTGAGCAACATCAAAGGAAGGCAGCGAAGACGCAGACTCCAACTTCTCAACGTCAAGCACCATCGTTGACAAGTATCTCGAGTCGGAAACGGGCAAAGCATAGCGGTACGATAGCAGTCGTTTCAATTCTTGAATCTCACTGTCCGTCAATTCGGACATGACGGACGTCGAAGCGGGCCTGTAAAGTTCACCCAATTGATAAAGCATGGCAAAGTCACGGTCAACCATCTGCGAGTCCATGAAGATCGGGTTTTCCAAAAGCTTGTATGAGCTAGCGCAGACGAGGGAAACTTCCTTAAGTGGTCGAGGTGTTTGGGACTCGGATGGAGGCTCATTAAAGTCTCCAGCTGCTGAAATAATATGTCCGAGGAGGATCCTGATCTATGTCACAAGGTAAGGTTGCGCAATGTTAAGATGAATCAGAAAGAACTACTGCTTCAAACGATCGATTATCATTTGTTGTGATGGCGATAGCATCTTGGACACCTGTCAGAAAGCATTTGAGAGCATGGTAAAGTGCTTCAGAAAGAGCAGCTCGCTCCTCTGAACCAGCATCTCGGTTAAGAAGCAAGACACCCACTGAGATGTGATAGATGAGAGAGTTGATCAGAGATACAGATTAGTGGACACCCACAAGCTCTGACTGCTGGCGGAAAATGCGTGATTCCATGCAACATAGAAAGAACCCTTCCCTCGGCAGCCACGCCTTTCAACGAAACCAATTTTGTCAAACAGTACAGAGAGGACAGGAGCGCGGCCATGCCACGATCAGTCTGCGGGACGCTTGGCTGCCATGCTCGACTGGACAGATATGTCCATTCCCTAGAAACGGTTCCTCCCTTTGAAGCTGTTTCCCCTGTATCCACCAGACGCTTGACAGCGTATAAAACGATAGAGGTGGGGCGACCTCGATCGCCTATCTCACAGCGAAAGAGGTCTTGAAGGCGAGTACACCCACAAGCGATGATCGGACATTTAGATGTATGCAAATCAACGTGGAACCCAAGCTTATTCGACAGAGTTGAGAAAGGTGATGATACAGTCTGTTCTGGGAAGAGTTCGAAACGGTGATGCGACTGGTGAGTGTGTGTCGAGCCGTGACAAACGGAGACGAGAGTCGATTGGGTGAACTGCACGGTTCTGACAAAAAACGTCAGTTTTCGATCGCGTCAAGGTAGTTGCGAAACGTACTCTGTCACTGCATCCCTCGAATGTATTCTCAAGAAAAGGCCGGGGAAAGCGAAACCTTTACTGGAGAGGAATTGGCGTATCAGGCTGACCGCCTCGTCCGATGTCAAGCGTAGCGGCGCGCTCTGAGCTAAACCACATTGTGCAGGAACAGGGACGTAATCGATCTTGTCACCGTCCCATGCTACAACAATGCGAGGTGTGGGATCAAAGAGGGCAGCTTCGCGAGGGAACATGCTACTAGGACAACCAGAGGGACAGCTCGTGAGGGAAGTGTCGTCCGAGTTGTTGCCAATACGGAGGCAGTGTGCGTGATGCAAGTGGCCACACCCAGCGTTCTGCATGGAGGTATGATTTGCAGACATATATGAAGGCGGGGATACGTACCTGGACGAGGGGACAACGCAGGAGCGCCGAAAGCTGAACATCATTGTCGGTGGCATCTTTCATGCAGGTCGGACAAGGAAACCCTAATAGAGTTATGAGCGGACAAGCTTGTGTTGTTGCAATATGCTTTACCAAGAAACTCGTCACAGATGGTACAATGAGGAGGAGTCGACGTATTGTCGACACCTACACAAGATAAGCGGTGATGTGTGTTTGAGGGTTTCTGAAAACACACCTTTTAAGCAGGCATGCGAATACGGGCAATCCAAATTGGAACAGTGTTGTCCATCGAGGCGAAATCTGCAGTGGAGAGTCGAGAAAAGGCCATGTTGCTCAATCTGGAGAGCTAGGGCGCAACTGCACGCAATCCCTGTTTCGTGTGGGTAGTCACAGCAGTCGTAATCCTCATCTACTTTCATCTTATCTTCTGGGATCCAACCAAGTGCACCAGCCACGTCACGTCGAAGGGCGGTCTGAAGAGAAACATGTCAGCGATCGCCATGGCTGTGCATTGGATGTATCGGATAGTCACCAAAGAGGTATTCCCATTAACGAATGCGCCGTCGAAAGCAAAGGTATTGTTCAAAGTCGTGCTGCCATCTTGGAGAATAGCATGAGCATGAGCCCGAGCCAGTTGGGCAGTAACGAGGCGGATTTGAATGCGGCTAGGCTCTTTAGATTTGGTAGGATTGGACGGATATGATTGACGAATATTGTGCAAAGGATTATCGATGGGAGGGCTAGGACTTATCGAGACTGCCCTTGCGGTGACAAGTTCATCGTCGCGAATTGTATGGAGAATGGAACTTGCACGAAGCGATCAGGTAACGGAAGGGGAATAAGCAAGAGACAACTCACTCTTGGCCTCGGAGTTCGAAACCGCCAGGCAGCTCGAGGGTGAGTTCATTGATCTGTCTGTTGACATAGTTTGCGGTCTCCTTGACGAGATCATCGATAGTAGCGGTGCTGTCTATCGAGACCTGGATGATTTGTGTTCAAAGTAAGATTAGAGATGAGTAGCACTGAGTAATGAGTACTGACTGCGAACTTCTTCCGACGTTTTGCATCAGAACCTGTATCACTTTCCTCAAACTCTACCAGAATTCTTCGCTTTGACATCTTGAGCAAGTTAACTGCTGTGCATGCTTGAAGAACGGCGATTTAAATACGTATGTCTTGCCCAAACAAAAGTAAATCGACTGCTGTGCCTTTAGACATCACAAGGCCAGGGTATTATGGCACCTTCTGCCTGGATTTTCCGCGAATTCCGCCGCAAAGTGTGTCCCAAAGAATGGGCCAGGAACACAAGCGCCTAAGCGTCATGCTATATCAGTCCCATTAGGAGTGTACTGAGTCCTCACGATCGCACAGCACTTCAGAGTCTTCCTTCTTGGGAATTCTGCGTTGAATGCTCCGCGATGCCTATCCCAAAGACGTGATTTTTATCCGGAAATTGGACCAAGCCTCTTTTTTCCCCCGCTTATCTTCGCTTTTTAAACCTTCAAGTTCCTTTGCAATCTCGTTTCTGCCTGCATCCAACACACACCTCGGAGCAAGATCAACACAAACGATGGCACAATCCCGAATTTCCTTCACTCACAAGTCAAAATGCATGTCGGGATTGTGGTCAAAGGACATGTCATGAGCGGATTTCACGACATCCCACTAAACCTTGTCACACGGCATGGGAAGCATAAGATGTAATGGCATCAATTGTAATTGCTGTGAAAACAATCTCATATCTAAGCGAGTATTAACTGAGCTAACCAAAGAAGTAGAAAGATAAAGAATTTCTGCTATCACTCCGAGTATCAGGAAACCAGTTCAATTCCCCAAATAACATTTAGCATGATTGTGATTTTCCTGTTAGAGCGTTGACCTGCGTTGACCCGAGTATCTGCTGAGTTGACATCAGGAACGGTATGGGATATGCCAACAATGAGGGAGAGTATTTGGTTTCTCTCGTTCCTTTTTTGCTCTCCTCCTTTTTTCGATTTCCGATTTAATTTTAATTCATGCCACCATTGAGCCATCATTTCCAGCCGTGTCCGCGTAGTTTCTAGCATACAAAATTGTACAAAATATATTTTTCCTGGAAATAGCGACTGGGAAGTTTCCCTTTGCTCTTCCGCTTTCCTACAATTTTTAAAAAAAAAGCACTTACCACTGACAGCACTAGTAACTTGAACTGACAACCTTCAGTAGGCAAGCACTAGTAGATATGATTCATGCAGGAGTCCTTACTAACATACAATCTTCGGAAACCTGAGGAGTCCCACACCTCCTGAACACGCAATTCACATCGCCCCCGTCTAATAAACCTTGTAAGATCTGTATATCCTATCAGGGACATTCGAAGATCCTGCACCCGCTGTATAGGCTAGTTCTCGACAATCCGCTTCAAGGTAGAGCTCAAGAGTGTCGGCGTTGATGCTGTCTTCGAAGTAGACGGTGACTATATTGGAGTCGACCTTTATGAAGTTGACACAGCCCGAATTGACAAAGCCATGGGTTGTGATCTGACCGCCGTCAGCGTAGGTGTAGGAGACGCGCCAGTCTGCATTGACGGCGATGACGCTGGCGAGAGTAAAGAATATGGTCTTGATAGCGACCATTATGCCTGTTGGTTGAGAATTAGCCGTGTCCAACATGAAATCCTGGTGTCAGACATACCTCGGGATTGTTTTACTGTTGGTTGTGAGGTTGAATACGGAATCGGTTGTATGTGGATGGAACTTGACTGGCCTTTTATATGAATTTATTGCAAAGTCTCCATAAACTTGGACAGGAGCCTGAGCGGTATGATCTTACTGCATTGCCCGAGTTTGCTCTCGACAACTTTCCACTACGTCGAAAGAATGAGCATCAGGAACGCTGGATTACCAAGTTGTCCTTAAAACCTTGACGAGTTAAGTTGATCTACTTGTTGGACCTCGAGACGGCTTAACCTTTTGGATAGCCCAAGTAGAAATCATAGATTGAAATAAGGGCCATCAAAGGACTTGGATGGGGTGCGTGCCGTCTGTGAAGCATGCCCACTAGTCCCCGTTTCGACAACGCGTTTGGGAGTGCATGAGGTGGGCTTCCATTTTATTGGGTGTGTCAGCATTACAATTCTGCGTTATAGCGTGGTGGAGGTGTATGGGTATGCGGTAATGCATGAGGTGGGCTTCCATTTCATTGGCTGTGCCAGTGGTACAATTCTGCTTCGGTGGAAGAGAGGATATTGACGAGGTGTAGACAAGACGAAGGAGAACCTCTATTCATGAGCTAGCAAAGACCTGCCAGTCATTTGCTCTGGAGCGGATGGTCACGAGCCTAGTTTCCTCCACAAAGAACTCGAATTATATTTTTTCCTGTGAAATAGCCTTATGTGGTATGTTATTCTGGGGTGACCTGGTTCCTTTGCTCTTCCGTTTTCCATCATTTACCAACGTGCACTAACTTGAACTGACAACCTTCAGTAGTTCAACTAGTAGTAGATATGATTCATGCATGAAGTCCTTACTAACGTACAATCTTCGGAATCGGAAACCTGAGGAGTCCCACACCTCCTGAACCACGCAATTCGCATCGCCCCCGTCTAATGAACCCTGTAAGATCTGTATATCCTATCAGGGACATTCGAAGGTCCTGGACCCGCTTTATAGGCTAGATTTTGACAACCCGCTCCAAGGTAGAGATCAAGAGTGTTGGTGTTGATGTTGTCTTCGAAATAGACGGTGACGATCTTGGAGTTGGTCTTCCAGAAGTTGACACAGCCCGAATCGACAAAGCCATGGGCTGTGATCTGACCGCCGTCAGCGTAGGTGAAGGAGGCGCGCCAGTCCGCATTGACGGCGATGACGCTGGCGAGAGTAAAGAATATGGTCTTGATAGCGACCATTATGCCTGTTGGTTGAGAATTAGCCGGGTCCAACATGAAATCCTGGTGTCAGCATACCTCGGGATTGTTTTACTGTTGGTTGTGAGGTTGAATACGGAATCGGTTGTATGTGGATGGGGTTTCGAAGAGGGAACTTGACTGGCCTTTTATACGAATTTATTTGCAAAGTCCCCATAAACTTGGGCCATATGGAATGCAGCCTGAGCGCTATGACTCATGTCAGATGATCTTACTGCATTGCCCGAGTTTGCTCTCGACAACTTTCCACCACGTCGAAGATATGAGCATCAGGAACGCTGGATAAGTAAGTTGTCCTTAAGATCTTGACGAGTCTGATCTAGGTTCTCCTTCGTCTTGTCTTCATCGTCCTCATACACCGCAGTCCTCTCTTCCACCACGCTATGACGTAGCAGAATTGTACCAGCAGACTCATACACCGCAGTCCTCTCCTCAACTGGCAACCACGCTATTAAGCAGAATTGTGGCGCTGACACTGCCAATAAAATGGAAGCCCCATGCACTCCCACATACGCGAGCGCTTCGCGTTAAATCTTGATCGTGTTCCTCCCCCTCGAAACGGGGACTAATGGGCATGCTTCGCAGACGGCACGACCCACCCCATCCAAGTCCTTTGAATGATTTCTACTTGGACTATCCAAAAGGTTAAGCCGTCTCGAGGTCCAACAAGTCTATTCATGAGCTAGCAAAGACCAGAGCTTCGACAGTAGAAATTCTAGGTAGAGATTTTAAAGGATACCACAAAAGTAAACCAGAAAGGAAACTTGTCCAGAAAAAGGATACTTATCAAAGGAAACTTTGTTTTGGTCCTAGAGTTTCTTTTTCGTTCCTTTTTGTATTCACCGGACGCTTCCGGCTACCGTTCGTGCCCATTGCCATCCATTGTGCGCGCACGTCCACTCCTGTGGCATTCTGTTCTTCCACTGCTCACGACTATGAGCCACTCTGCATGGCGTTGCCCACGCGTTTCCTTTCTCAGATTTTGTCGCCCATCAGCGGCATGCACACATTCTGTGTGTGGTCAGTACATAGTTTGGTAATTAGAGTGTTAGAATAATGGCTATGGATGTGTTAATTAACACAAGAATCCAGGCTGTAGTATTGCTATCGTAAATCATTCTCAAGATTCCACCTTATATTAATAACCCCTAGGTCATATTTAAGTTCTAAGGCTTAGGAAAAAAGATTGCCATTAATAACTCCTTAGAAAACAACACTGGCCCATTGTCCAAGTCGGCCGGGTGTGGCATCAGCAGAATAAATGGGAACTTACAACAAAAAGGTACACAATGTTTACTTTTTGGTACACATTTTGGTTTCTTTTGTTAGTTTCCTTTAAAAGGTATCCCTAGAATGAAGCTCTCGCGAAGACCACTGGAGCGGATGGCCACGAGCCTAGTTTCCTCCAAAAAAAAAACCCTTTTTTGAATTATATTTTTCCTTGGAAATAGCCTTATGTGGTTTGTTATTCTGGGGGAGTTCCTTTGCTCTTCCGCTTTCCTACGATTTTTAAAAAAAAGCAGTTACCAACAACGTACACTAACTTGAACTGACAACCTTCAGTAGTTCAAGTTCTAGGCAAGCACTAGTAGATATGATTCATGCATGAAGTCCTTACTAACGTACAATCTTTGGAAAACTGAGGAGTCCCACACCTCCTGAACCACGCAATTCGCATCGCACCGTCTAATGAACCCTGTAAGATCTGTATATCCCATTAGACTGAACCTGAGGGACATTCCAAGAACCCGCTGAATAGGCTAGATCTCGACAATTCGCTCCAACGGAAAGCTCAAGAGTGTTGGTGTTGACGTTGTCTTGGAACAAGACGTTGACTAACTTGGAGTTGGTCTTCCAGAGGTTGACACAGCCCGAATCGAGCAAGCCATGGGCTGTGATCTGACCGCCGTCAGCGTATTTGAAGACGACGCGCCAGTCCGCATTGACGGCGATGACGCTGGCGAGAGTAAAGAATATGGTCTTGATAGCGACCATTATGCCTGTTAGGTGAGAATTAGCCGGGTCCAACATGAAATCCCGGAGTCAGCATACCTCGTGATTGTTTTACTGTTGGTTGTGAGCTTGAATACGGAATCGGTTGTATGTGGATGGGGATTCGAAGAGGGAAATTAACTCAGTGGCCTTTTATATGAATTTATCTGCAAAGTCCCCGCGATATCGAATGCAGCCTGAGCGCTATGACTCATGTCAGATCATCTTACTGCATTGCCCGAGTTTGCTCTCGACACCTTTCCACCACGTCAAAAAAATGAGCATCAGGAAAGCTGGATTACCAAGTTGTCTAAAATCTTGACGAGATCAATGAGGCTGATCTAGGTTCTCCTTCGTCCTGTCTACATCTCGTCAATATCGTACAGCCAATAAAATAGAAGCCCACCTCATTCATTACCGCATACTCATACACCGCAGTCCTCTCCCCCACCATGCTAGTACGAAGCCTAATCAGGCACAGCCAATAAAATGGAAGCCCACCCCATGCATTTCCACATACTCGAGCGCTTAGCGTTGATTGTGTTCCTCCCCCTCGAAACGGGACTAATGGGCATGCTTCGCAGACCCATCCAAGTCCTTTGATGGCCCAACAATTTCGTATACTTCCATATCGGGATCGTATACCTATCCAGGGTCATATTTCGAATTTGTAAAGCAATGGCGTGGTTGCGCCACTCCATTGTTGCGCTCAGCGCTCAGGCTCCATGCCAAGCAAAGGCTCGAATGTACACCGCATATCATTTCAATCTATGTTTTCTACTTGGGCTATCCAAAGGGGTAAGCTGTCTCGAGGTCCAACAAGTCTATTCATGAGCTAGCAAAGACCTGCCGGTCATTTGCTCTGGGATGGGTAAACCCTGAATGATAAGGGTTTTAGTTGTGAAAAATAGCTATGTGGCCAAACGAATGCGAACCATAATGTCAAGGATGGTGGGCGCGACATCGCACAGAGCGGGCGGGTCCTCCTCCTCCTCCTCGCTTTCATTCACTGTTCCCGCTTCTTTCTTCTCTTCAACGTTGCTTTCTTTGAATTTGAGACCTTTCGACTCTCCAACGCCCACCATATAAAATGGTACAACATTCGTCGTATGCGCCGTGTGCGGATTGCCCGTCTTGGGATCCTTCATCTGTTCTGCATTCCCATGGTCAGCGGTGATCAGAAGAACGTAACCATGTTTATGAGCAGCATCATAAATGGTTCCAACAGCTTTGTCGGTGGCCGTCACAGCTTCAACTGCTGCATCGTA
>Ga0307514_10004045_pt1 | contig 13632 bp, 15 predicted proteins | sample 16_EM_MG_FD_203088 | JGI IMG/M metagenome (GOLD analysis project Ga0307514, IMG submission 203088) | Populus trichocarpa ectomycorrhiza microbial communities from riparian zone in the Pacific Northwest, United States - 16_EM | ecosystem: Host-associated > Plants > Roots > Unclassified | place... | reverse complement strand
GCTTCGAGGGCGTAGAATCTTCTGTAGGTTCTTTCGTCCTTTGAATTTGAGAAACCACTGCCCTATCCCGCGTTAGCGCTTCCGGGACGGAATCGAACAAGTTACCCCGACCGTGATCACGCACGGACGGCACTCTCCATATATGAACGATCCCAAAAGCGATTGGCATCCACAGAAACCCAACAAGGAAGGCCTTAAAAAACCAGACATACGTTCCCACGTTCATTGATTCTCGAGAACCACAAATCCGACCGCGGTTGGCGGACCGACCATTCTCAAAGACTTCCCACCATTCAACCCGGCTGACTCGGGATTCAGATGGAAGAAGATTGAAAACCATCGGGCGTGCGGTGCGCACAGGTAAGTGTGTTGTTCGAATCACCCCGTACCCCGATCCGTGTCGTACACACGTGAATGGGGAATACCATGCATGTGATTTGATACGAAATTTTTGCACGTCCATTACGAAGATAAATTTCTACCTGGCCCTTCGCACAATTCTGCGAAGCTGATGAGGCACTGATGATTTCAAGCAACTCTGCTCCTTCGGTTTTGGTACGTAGTATCACAGATGCTATGCGGAATGATCGTGATATCAGGTCAATCGCTAACGCCCGACATCTTTGCGTGAGCGGACGATTAGATAAACAAAGGATACCGATAATGTACTTCGCCACAGGCCCGCGTTCGCTTGAGTACTGTACCGATCTACCGCGGGAGGTGATAATTAATATATCAGAGATGAGATACCCCGCCCCGAGTGATCCACTTGACGAGCAATCAATCGATCGCACCAAAGTGGGAAAGAGATATATCTGAATACGAGGCTGCGTTTCGTCTGGTGGTAGACTCTTGCCTTTTACTTAACTATCGCCACTACCTACGCGGGAACGTTGGGAACTAATGAAGCTGGACCCCTCTGCCCTGTTATCCAACCTTGATCTCGAGCTCGAACAATTGAGTCCGTGCGGCGTAAGAGCAGTGAGGTAAAACGACTCCAAGGGCCTAGGTCGCTGCTACGTCATGCATGATTAACCTCTTCCTCACGAAATGGAGGGAAAGGCCGTATCCTGAGAAACTGCGAGGAAAAGTGATAAGCAAAGCAACGTGTATTCGAGAGATGGAAATACACGGTTTATGCGGATGATTTTCCGGAACGGTTGAAAAGGTCCTGCCCATATCCTCATGTCCCGGGTCCGGGTGTCGTGTACCACACGATGCACAACTACCTTGAGGGTTCCCGAGATCCATTCCACTCACCTGACGTTTCCCTTCCATCACTTTACCATGCCTACGTCAAAATACAAATCATCATGATCCCAGCCCACCCACTCCACAAACCTGAAAAAGCTCACGGCAACTGACACGACTCAACCAGCCGCAACAGCAGCTGACCGTGCCAAGGGCAGCAATCACAATTCCCGAAACAACCGGTTGGTTTTTTCCGAAACACAAAAGCAAAAAAAAAACCGGGAACCGCACCGAACGTGACGAGCTTGGTGAACGGATGCTGCCAACTACTGGTCTGTTGGGGAAACCTGAAACTGGTGCTCGAGTCCATTGTGAGGTGTGGTATGTATAAAAGAAGATTAGAATCATCAACCACATCCCCTCCAGCACATTACCAGTCGTCTGTTGACTGAATGCAGATTGATTAATGCAAGGTGAGGGTTGGCCGTTTGATGAGTCGTCGGTTGGGGAAGTGGTGTCTAGAGAAGAACGTCAGATTGTCGATCCGGGGCCATCCGGGAGGGAAGCAAAGGACATAGCGGATGAACAGAATATATATGAAAAAAATTCACTTAGCGGTGGACATGACAGAAATTGACGTACGACATCTCGCCCACGTCGCGTGTCGAGACCGTTGGCTTCGCGGCACCCTTTACTTAGTCTTATCAAGCGCCACCCTAGGTCACTCCTGAAGGGAAAGGGCGGGGTGGTGACAGAGGTATGTAAACACCATTCGTGGGAGAAGCCGATTTAATTGCCGTGTCTCTGAGCGCGAAGGAACAAGATGTGAAGAGTGCCTTGACGGCGTCAATCTGTTATAAAGGCTGGCTGAAGACGTACTAGTAAGGTTGTGCTTTGTGGGTTCAGGGAGTTGAACGTGGAAATGCTCTCTGAATTGAAACCAGGACCGAGACTTTCAGGTTGCTGATCGCAGATCATTCCGCGCAGCGTCCCAGCACACGAGACTCGAGCCCGGTGACGCAGCGTACAGAGTAAATTCATTCAAAGATGTAAGATTGAAGCATGGGTCGCAAGTCCGTGTTGTCCGTTTGTTCGGATCTGGGGAAGCAGAGAAGGCGGTAGGCGATTGTGATCGACAGTCGTAAAAAGTCGCGTGTGCGGGACGGGCCAGAAGGCCGTAGGAGACACGAGGCAACGAGGGGTAAAGGGGAAAACCAAGCATTCCATCAAAGCGGGGGTAAATAATTTGCATCGTGTGTTCTGGGGTAGAAAAAAAAACAGAGAGAAAGATGGCGTGATTTCTGCTGATGAAAAACCGCCGCGCACACGCTATCTCGCATTGTGTCCTTGGAAGCCGACAAGAAACGTGGACCGATTCAATAGGGTATTTTGGGACGATGACGAGAGGTTGGGATGGCATGGGCGATGTTACGGGGATTCAGGTTGTCAGGGCTATTCAACATTCATAGATGGGGGAGATATGAGCGAGAACTGTGGGGGAGGACAAAGGGGATGAAGATCCACACAGCCTCCATGACTCAAAACCTCATTTCAGCACAGGATACACAGTCAACAGGATTCCAGTGCACCGGACAGTGGTAGTCCACGAAAGTTCAATCGACGCTCAATCCAGTACCCGGTTATGAAGGGCGAGACCCAAAAAAACAAGGTGCTGTCCAATTGAAGGAGAAATGGTCTGAGGTTGCATCGTGGTCCGTTTTCGCCGCCAGGTCGGACACGAGTCGCGCCTGTGAGGGTGATTTGCTGGCCGGGGGGGCGGGTGATCGTCGAAATCTGACGCGTTGGGAAATTTTTTAAAATAAGAGAACCACGGTCGTTCCCAAAAAGGAAGGACCTCGAGGCCGAGAGGATGGAAGTAAAAGACGCCAATGGATGGTCGTAAGAGAGAGAGATAAGAGACATGAGGATGGATTCAACTGCCTCGATGCCTCTTGGGATGACAGAATCACGTACTCGGGGATGCATTTCAGTTTCTTTTAGTTGATGCAATGTCGGACAGGAGGTCTCCGCGAATACCAAACGGAACAGCGCAAATCTCCGTCCATCGTATCGGCTGACCGACCAACCCGGAGACCTCCCGAGTAACGGAGGGGGGGAGGATAAAATAAACGCTGGTTATCATCCGATCAGCGGGATCCCACTAGAAGTTGGACGTTGAGTAACGTTCAGCTTTTTGACGTTGTCCGAATGCATGGAAGGTGGGACAGCACGGGGATCACACTTTGGATTGAGGATTGTTCGCTTGAAGAGCACTTCCCTTTCAACCCTGTGAGATACGTTACCTACTGGGGTGACAACGTAGTATTGACATTCTGTTTGAGGGTTCGGACGGAGGAGGGTAAGAGTAAATAAACACGCGTCCATTTTCGGCTATGCTTCGAATAATACGGACTCGACAAGCTTTCGACGAAAGTGGAAAATACACAATCTCCTATAGTATACCCCCCTCCCCCTCACTATTAGCGTAACCCCTTAGGGTCACATCCTCAGACGGTTTGTTTGTAAGTACATACGTGGCTCTGACTGAGTGCATGACGCGTGACCATCGGAAGAGAGGAGAGATGCGATGCGCATTTATATAGCACACCACACGGAACTCCTCTGGATCCCTGATATACAGTAGACGAGGGGCTGAGCATTCTGGTCTTCCCTCGCGGTCCGGAACTAACTAGTTTGCCGATCGTGGTGTCATCACTCGTACACGCGTATCCACGCGCGGAGACCTACGCGTACATTCTTTTGACAGGGTACGGCAAGACTTGAACCGCGTTCGTTGTTATCTCGATGAACAGTAGGAGTAAATGGTGAAGAACCACGGACTGAGGTATTCCCTCCACGCTGCCAAGTGCAAAGAGACCAACAGCCACCGTCGTTTCCCCCAGCTGCGCAGTAAACCCGACAACCAGAACGCGAAGCGCTGATGAATCCAGCTGACCCCCACCAAAGATTTTAATGTTTTACTTGAACCCAACCAAGGCAACGAAAATAACGTACGACGGCCGGATGAGTAGAATAGGTCTTGCTTAGTGACCGCGTAGACACGCCATCCTGTCCGGTCGGTCCTCGAGGCGACTGGTGAATCCATCAACGTGCCATGAGGTCCGTCCGGGCTTGGTAGGCCGATGCGGCAAGACGAGCGAATCCAAGCGGGGACAAACGGGGAAGGGGATACACCATAGGTGTATTCCACGACACCAGGACCTCAGAGCACGACCACATTGAACGAGCGAGGCCAGGAATTGTGAAGCTAATCACCAGACTAAATGGCCCGCTACATTTCGTTCTTGTTTCATGCTTGTCGAAAATTTCGGGGGCTCTCCTTCCCCATCCATCCGTCTTCACTCAACAGAGTTGAATAGGTGAAGCGGGGGGTGTTGGGGAAGGAGAAGGGGGGCGGTTCAAGCAAGGGGGCACTGAATTTAACAAGATCTACCCCATCGGTCGACCCATCAAGCGTAACAGATACTCCTGGCGCTCGATGAAGGGTTTGAAGACCAAGCAATGAGGCGGGTTGTACGTCAGGGTGCAGACCGAGCAAGGAAACAAACGTTCGAGTGAGTGGTAACAAGAGCTCCTCGAGGGCACAGCAATCCTGTTTCGAACCGGCTGAGGCCATAATTGTGCACCGGTGTCACAAGGGTCGTGGATACGGCGCGACCAGGGCCGTGACTCCAGCTTGTAAGTGGTTTAGAGTAAAAGGAGGAGGTTCAGTGACGAGTGGGAGTGGGCCTAGCGCCTGATTCCCCGCCGCGCAGATAGGTTATGAAATTTGCAATGATTGTTCGGTGGCGTTCATTGCTCGTTCACAGTTTGGTACAGATAGCCATAAATTATGATGGGCGCAGGGTTCCGGTTAGACGGTGAGACAAGAGGAGGGTTTATGAACAAACCATTTCGTGAGGTGGGGTCACAAGGTATCCGATTATGATCCTTTTCCGATTTACCTCTTGTGGGGAGATTTGTGCTCGAGCAGAGAGACATCTAAGCCATGGATCGCATTGGGATCGCGAGCGATTCGTTCGATCAGGTTGAAGAACATGTCAGTCGAGAGGACTTGAAGATGGACACAACGGATGGTGAGATCTGGAGAGAGAGATCAACGTGGGATGTGCCGAAAGATACGGAGTTGAGATATGATAAGTCCGCAGGCCTGCAGTGGCCCACGATGTGCGGTATGTATAGACGTATATGTATTAATCATCTGGTACGAATGCAGACAAGAGGGGGTTGGGTCATACAAGGGAATCCCAGGTCGGTAAGCGAGGTTATGCCGGGGTGAGACTCTAAGAAAGAACAAGGATGGGTGATAACAAAGATGATCTATGGGGAACAGTCCATCCGCGTCCAGCTGACCGAACGGAGAGGAGGAAAGCTAAAAAGGATTTGTAAGAGGGACGCCTTAAACGGGAGTGCCGAGGGCATCGTAGCGCCACGTTGGAGATAAAAGCTGCCGCCGGGAAGACGCGTTGTAGCGAGTCGGAGTTCAGCGTGGGGAAAAAATAAAAAATAGAAATATTATCGGAAAATTACGGAATTTGAAATTATTAGTAAAATAATAATATTTGTAAAAGGAAACCCTAATCGGGAAATGGGTGTTGTCCTTGGTGAAAATATAAACGAGACCGCGTTTGAACCCAACACCGCGTTCTGTGCCACACTCGTCCACATACAAGTAAGTCCTCCGTCCCTTCATCCCTTCCCTTCCCTTCCCTCTATCCTCCATCCTCCGTCCCTTCTCCCCCTTCCTCCACTTCAAAGGTCATGTTTCTGACCGTTTCTTTCAAAGACGCGATGCTCGGAAAGCATCAGTACACCCCAGCCACCCGCGCTTCGGACATCTCCCGTCTGCTTGACCCGTCTTACACCTCCGCTTCTGGATCTCCCCACCAGACTATGGTATATGTCGACCATTTCGGCGACTTTCACGATCCAGACTACAGGGACTTCCCCATCGTCCATACTCCGAAGGAATCTCGGTGGGAGTCCGGCTATTCGAATCACCTCACGCCTTTCGACGACGACGAAGATGAGCAAGGAGAACGCGACGAATTCGACTCGAGGTATCATCGGCCAAGCGCATATCGCACTCCGGCCAGTCGTCGGTCAACCTCACGTCCCCGTTCACCCGGAATGTCCTCGATACACTTGTCCCCGACATACTCCCCTTACTCCCAATACTACTCGTCTCCCTCCCAGTCATACGAGGAGGAATCAGAGTTCTCCCAGTCACCGCTAGACGCTCCGCTTGAGATCGAGTCAGAAGGCAAACGATCGCGCCTCTCATTTGGCGGGTGCAGGAAGACCGGACTCCAATCACCGCCACCGATCGCAACCACCACCCGGCTTATTCGGGTATCCTCTCCCATGTCACGGATAATTCCGATATATGACGAACACGAGGAGGTGCCGAGCCTCCCCAAGGAGGATGATGACCAAGTAGCTGAGGAGCAGGATTGGACGTATGCACCCTTCACCTTTCGTCACTTCATTCATCATCTGACTCATTTACCTCACAGTCCGACCTGCTCCATGGCTATTCGACGTCAATGGCAAGCTATCAGCCTCCGCCTTGGGCTTGGTTTCTTCCGCGCTAAGCGAAGAATCAGACGCAGGGTTGGCTTCTAGTTTCACGCTGCGACCATCTATCGTCACTTCCGTCGCACGTTCACGTAAATATCGTGTTGACCTATTATTCTCGTCTCTCAAGACCGACTCGCGCCAGTCTATGCCTCCCATTCAGGCCACGTTCTAATTGGGAAGGTTCCCATAGGTTCGTGTTGGTCTATTTTCGGCGGCACTTGTGTCCTCGAAGTGTATGGCATTCTCCGCTTCGTCTGCGCTGTGGACATATTATCCCTCCCCTCTACCCCCGATGCCATCTATCACATGCTTCCCTTCTCCTTTCCTCTGTCCCGGCTTCGCTGTCGACAGCTGAGCCGGGTATCTCTCGCACCTGTCTCCTCTCCGGTTCATCATCCCTTCATCTACCGCCCTCGTCCTTCCTCCGACCCTCAAAAGAAACCTAACATGATACACGCATTGATCATTGTTCATACCCCCCACTCCTATCAACGTTCCTCCACACGACTCCCCATCCCTAGGTATTGATTGCCTAGGATGATTTTATCCCCCGGACGACCGCTTGCTTCTTGTTCATGAATACGCACACTTCCTTGTACCATCAACTTGCTCCCACACTGCACGACACAAATTCTTCGCATCCGACGCATGTGTACTTTTATCAATTATCTTTTTCACCATCGCACATCTTCACGACATCTTTCACCATGTCATTTTTTCTTTGTATTCACGATTTTTTCATCTTCTCATTTATGTACATGCATTGGACTGTGTGGAAGTATTTTGGTATACTTTCCTTCACTTTCCGTCGGGTTGTTTGGAATTGGGCATTTTTACACTTTGACACCTCACAGATTTGTCGTGTATTGTTAGCTTCGTTTCGCTGGATATCCCAGCTTCTTGTCGACACTGTTTTTATCATTGCAAAGAGATACAGTCAAAAGAACTTTGTCTGGATGACTGTCTGAATGCCTGAGCCCACCAAAACATTCCAGGGTTGTCCGATTCCCGGGCGCGAAACGCTAGAGCTAGGTCCAGAAAAGAAGACGCCGGCTAGCGAAACCGATCGAGATTCAGAGATGTGGGGGGAAATCTACGATGTGCTGCGTCAGCCAACTCGTCCGTGAAACGGCCGCGGTAACGGCCAACGGCTTAGCGGTATCAAATGAAATCAAAAGCTGCTATGCTACGAAATTCAGGCTTACGAGACGCTGACCCTTTTCGACCCCCTAAGTGACCCTCACTCGCCAAGTCAGTTGCGTGATGGTTATCAGTGATGGACATTATGAACTGAACATCTCGCTTCGGGCACGCAGTTGCGGGGATTCGAGGGCATCATGAACCCGTTCGGGTTCTTTCGGCCCTGGCGCGATCAAAGTTCAATATACCTTGAGATAAGTAAATCGAAAGGGTCGACGTATCTATACTTATCCTGAGTTCGAACACGAGATTATACGGCTCCTTCTTGGGAAGGGTGGAGAGCGGTGGCCAGATGAATAATTATTCCCGTCCGGGGGAATCTTCGCCGCATACACCACGACGAACGAGTTACATCATGAATATGTAACCGCCCGGACCCCACGCGAGAGGAGTGTGCGGGAAACACAGAGGCGAGGCGTATAGAGTCCGATACCCCAATATAGGGGGTTTTCCACATGCACATGCGACAAACGACGGCAAGTTAACCAGGCACCGAAGTGGGTTACGTTACCATTCGCGGATGGGGTTATAGTACGCAATTCATGGACTCTGACCCTTACTTACCGGCGGGGCATTCCATCAGCTGAGTGAGCGGTAATCACAAACCGGGGCGAGTGTGCGGAGGGGTTTGTCATTTCCGAGCGATCCCAGGAACTCCGGCGGCCCCCCAGCGCAGCTGAGGAACGGGACGGTGGATTACGGATCTTGTGGTACGTGAGGATTGCAAGGGAGTGATGAATGAGATGATGAGGGTAAGAAAGTAGGTGTGGATCCGTGACGCACCGTGTGGGTTCATATGACGACCGACCTCGACCAAACCTTCCATGGTGTTTTGAATTCCGAGCTTGAGTTTTGACCGGTTCTCTCGAATGATCGTCCGATGTCGCCCAGTATGTAGAGTGCTGTCGACCTTTCGTTGGAGGAAGTCGCTAGTGTGCTCAGCTAGGGAAGATCCGGTTGCCTAATCGGGGTATCCCAAGCATCTTGCCGATTCCGACCTTGCGCCCATCCATCGTTTCTCGCGTCACTCCTTCATCAGAATTCATCCGTATACACATGCTCTCTGAAATTCCAATAGCCCTGCTCTTATGACCCTCATACATATACAACTTACCCTGAATCCAGACCAGGGTAAGTCTTTCCGACTTTCCTAAAGAAGGGTTATACTACGAAACATGTCCTGATCATAGACAGATCCTTGGGATGGGAAGGGGTAGGAATCGTGGATTTGCTGAAGTCTATGTGGAATGTTCGACCGGTCGAGCCCTGTGTCAAGCTGCTTATAGGGTTTCCAAGGTTCCATGTCCTCTGGTTCCGGCTTGTTCGAGTATTCGGCGGTCCGGGCGGTTACGCTTGCTCCCCCCCCTCTGAAAACCCCAGTCATGGACTAGCCGTCCAACTCTCCTTAACGCGTATCAGCATCGCCTCGCGTACTCCTGCACTATACCTTCCCACCCCCTCAGTTGCACATGCAATGAATCAGAAAACGGTTCATGAGTGCCCCCGACCTCCTTCGATCCAAGTATCAAGATCGCCGAACCCCCGACCCCCACGTCAGGAACTTGAAGCTCTAGTGCGCTGCGCTTCAAGCGTGCCTATCCTCACCCGATACTAAACAGTCTAATTTATCAGGCACAGCAAACTCATCAACCATGCTGCGATTTATCTGTTATCTTATCACATGTGGATGTGGGTACTACCAGATTATCGTGAGTCGCAGTCCTCCGCAGCCGACAAGAGGAGCCTCCTGTGAAGATTTGACAAGTCCGTATTCATGTGGTCTTTGCTTGACAGCCTGCGGTTCCCTCTTTCGGCAGACTCTCACATCAGAGGTTCCGCTCCCACCCGAGAGCGAACAGTTGGAATGGAAAAGTTATTTATGCTCTACTTATCGTATTGTATAGGAAAGAGATGGACACCAAATATTGGACGTCTTTGGTGGAAACACCGTTCGGCTTGGATGGTCCGAACCTGTGTGGTCAGCTGACCTCCCCATTTCTCGGAGTGTGCCATCCGAGCTGTCGACGTTCCTCTCCACGCGGCAAAGGCATTGTTTTTAGACAAGTACGTTATGCATGTAGGCCCGGGGCGTTTGATCCCCCCGGCTTTTGTTCTTTTATATCCCACCTTTGTTCAATGCGATCACTCTCGACGGAGGCGTTCTGCCTTGATCGTGAACGTGAATCGCCGCCTCGGGAGTTGATCCGAACATGCATGACGTGAAATGAACGTATGTGGGATTGAGTAGTACATCGTGCATCGCACCTTGAACCCGCAAACGTGTGCGATCGACATTTGGAACCCCACTTATGTCGTCCTTATAAGTATTCGTATCACAGCGTTGCATTGGGTTTACTTTGTTTGATCTTATCAGCCGACGCAAGGTTTATCAGCGTGAGAGAGGAAAGTACGGCCACCTCATGCTTGAAGATGAAAATGGAGGTTCGTGGGAAACATCGGTACTTCGAAGACTGGAGATCGAGAAAATCAGGGGGTGCAAAGGGGCAGCTGGAGAGGGTCATCATCTTGGATTCTGCTCCATTTCGTTCATCCCTTTTCAAGCACCGAGAAGAGGAGGGGTAAGTATGTCGATACCTTCCCGCTCTGGAGCGAGTCCAAGATCGACGCGTCGATTTCGGTCGTAGTAGCCTCCTAATGATTGGGCCGAGTCGCGTTTCGTGATCCCGTTATCTTATCTAGCCGCGATTAGGCTTTCACCGCAAACCCATCACGGTCGGAGCAACGGACAACTTGTGAAAGATGGTCCGACCGAAGTGTTCACGTCATGAGACACATAAGGCAAGCACCCGGGTTACGCAAAAGATGCGTGCTCCGGCTCCTCCTCCATGTCATCTCGCACTGGATCGTAGGGTTTGGGTTGTGGCGTACAATGTTGATATACAATTGTGATGAGTATTTGATACCGACTGTGCGGCTGAGTCGCAAGGTCAGATGACGTTGGGTAGGCCGCTGTCAGTATGAACGTCCACTTTGGCGTGTTGGTGGCTTCATTTGCTGTGGGTTGGTTGGAGAAGGGTACCGGTGGGTAGGCGCCTGGGCCTCGGGAACGGGTCCGGTGACTTCGGCTATTGAGATGAAGCCGGAAGGCCACCTCACCGGTCGGAATCGATCCTCGCCACTGGCACACCACCACACCACGCTTTGAACAAGGCTGCGCTTTTCATCAGGGCTGTGCCGTGGAGTGAGTCTCGACGTCAGCTTGTGGCGCGATGTTCAGAGTCCATTGACGTTCGTCTGCGGCTCAGTCTTTTTGCATACTTACTGACCCCCAACCGCCACGCGATACCCGCCACACACCATGTACAGCCACCCTCATGCTACCCGAGAGGACCAGATAAGATCGATTTACATTCAGATTACTGGAGATGGGAATGACCGGGAACTACCGTCATAGCGATGACTCCCATGGGCTAGGCCCTGGAGTCACAGGCACACATATAAGCATCCGGTTGGGCGGGATATCTACGGTGAGCGATTATCCGGGCCTGTAGGATATTGACGGATCCCGCGAGTACCCGGAGATCCCCCTCTCGCGCAGTCTCCGGTAGCATCTTTGCTGTGTGCAGGTTATGACTCTCAAGGTCTAAGTTAATCTCAGTTTTCAGACTTATCTTGATAACCCTTATTTGAGTTTATTATTTGTTTTTCCGTCTTGTCTTTTTTTTTTTTTTTCAATTACATATTTTTTTAGTGAACACGTCATTTTTCCGTCCCTTGACAAAATTAATTATGACTCACATGAAGGCTTTTGTCAGTACTCATTTAAAGTTACCGTTGCTTGTAAGATAGCGACCTTTTTGAATAACCCTCGAGATCTATTCTCACGCATTCTAGACAAGAACCATAGCGCATAAGGGTTGTCGGCCCTCTGACGTCTACCCGAGGTGGGTTCGTTTCATCATCATCACACTCGGAATTCTTGACGACGACCTTTTGCAGCACTCTCGTGATCAACGCTCGGGGTCTCCAGATAAGATATCGAGGTTATCAGCCTCGTGGACTTATCCTGTGCCATTTTATTCATACCGAGCTGACTCGAGGTCACAATACGCATAGCCTTTGCGAAAACTGGGTGCAAAGGGGGGACGGATTCCTACCCCTGGCCTTCAGGCAAGAGCAACACCACACCTCTGCTGCAAGGTTACCCAATTCGTACGGTTCCACTCCTCATGTCATGTTCTGGACCCTCACGGCCTCGAGGTCAATACCAGCTGCGTCGTGTACGGCGATCGGCCCATCACTTTGGTATCCTCGTGCAGGAGAGCAAGATACTTGCCGCATATCTGTTTCGATCCTGCGATGAATGATGTATGTGGTCTGTGTGGATCGCGGGAGGCACATTTCCAACAAATGTAGCACGCGTACGCATTGAGGTGCGTAATCCCCCTCTTTCTGTATCACTTACTTACTCTGGATCGTACTAGGCTCTGATTCATGGCCGCCTGGTGTTTGGCCTCGTATTAATGGTATCCCTGGCTCTAACTCGAGCTGGTATCTCAGCTTGACCTATTGTTTACGTGCGTCTGCGTCTATCTGCGCGCTGGCGGTTGACTCGGTGAGTGAAAGTACCCACGTTCCCATAGCTTATGGGTAGTTTTAAAGGACACCGGTGGGTTATTCTCTATAGCGTCACCCTCACGTCGCGTCCTGCTCCTGCCAAGTGATCACGATCGCTCCTTGATGGATCTCGGGAACGTCTTCTTCCGATACAAGGAAAACCCCAAAACAGCTTTCACACCTTTCGAACGCGACACGATACGCCTATCCATCAAATCTTATTCTTTCTGGCGCTCATTTCCGGTGCCTCGATGCACGCTGAAGGAACTGAGGGAATTGTCGGATCTGAGGTGGCTGAGCTGACCCTCCACAGCCCCCCTGACTGTGCTTTACCTTAATGGAACTTGCCTTTCGTGGTGCGAGAACACGCTGGGGCAGGGAGGCAAAAGGTATCGTTGTTCGGTATCCGTTCCTTAAGTTTGTTCTTGATTGAATTGAACTTGATGATGAGTCCTGGTGACCCATCCCTTCGTTGTGGGAACGGAACGTATTCGGCTGACAGATCGTTATGAGGGTGGAGGTGCCAGCATTGGCGTACCATTAAGAATCATTATCTCCAGTTCTCGGAGCGCGGGAGGAAGGGAATATTTTCATTGGGCTGGATGTAATATGAATGGGTGGGTTGACTTGTATGAGCGGCGTGGTAGGCTGCGCCTCAGTCGGTTCGTAAGTACGAGTTATGTGGCGACTCGTGTTCTGATTGGTTGGGTGCGTGTCTCCATTTGTACTTGGCTCACCACGAGGCCCGATTTTGGCCACGCGTCGGTTCGATATGAAGGTCGGCGATTTCCTCAAGGCGGTATCTTCCTAGAACAACCCACGCTCCGTTGCCACCATGAAATCGGGGGCTTTGGGCATCGCGAGACTTGTTTAGTGGCACGCCTCTCGAGGCTTTTGTTCTCTTGATTGTGGTTGTTGTCTAAATCCAAGATCATGATCGTGAGTGTTCGTACCATATCAGATTGCACTGATTGGTTGAAAGTTAGATGCGGCTGTATTTGAGTGATGGAATGTTGTGTGGCGCCTCGAAAGAATAGATCTTGAACACTTCAGGGCGCGTTC
>Ga0307514_10004044_pt1 | contig 13633 bp, 8 predicted proteins | sample 16_EM_MG_FD_203088 | JGI IMG/M metagenome (GOLD analysis project Ga0307514, IMG submission 203088) | Populus trichocarpa ectomycorrhiza microbial communities from riparian zone in the Pacific Northwest, United States - 16_EM | ecosystem: Host-associated > Plants > Roots > Unclassified | place... | reverse complement strand
AATTAATTCAAATTTTAGTTATTAAGTATGCATAAATTCAAAATTTTATATTAATAGGTTATATATATAAGTGGCCCTATCCATTATATCTTTACGTTAATTAAAAAAATAGAAATAGAAAAATGACAATGAATAAAAAATTAATATTTTATCATTCTTGACAAGGTAAAAATCAAAATCAAAAATCAAAACAAGATATTAGAATTGTTTGTGGATATAATTAATTATTAGTAATTATACCGTTACATCACCATAGTCACCACAACAATCACTAATGAAAACTCCATAAAAATACTTACGGTCACCATATATTACCATCCTACTTTTCTCTTAGTAGAATTCAGTTTGAGAAGGTGAACTTTAATGTAATTTCATGTTTCATATTATAATTTATATTTTACAAGGAATCCTTTTATGTCTAATTATGCTTTTTTTTATTATTTCATTTATAAATTTAAATTTTAGTTATGACATTGAATATATAACACTTATGAACATAAATTACGTTCTATACAAATTCAAAAATTTTGTATTGAGTTAATGTTTCTGACTATTACAAGAGAGTTACATTAAATTCTTTTCATGTTAAAGTTTTTTTTATGATTTTATTTACAAATTTAAATTTTTGTTATGAAATTAGCACGCACGAATAACGGTAATGAAATTAGTGCGCATAAATAATGATTATGTATAAATTCAAAAATTTTGTTTTAAGTTAATGTTTTTTACTATTAAGAGAGTTACATTAAATTCTTTTCATGTTTAAGTACTTTTTTTCATGATTTCATTTATAAATTTAAATTCTAGTTATGAGATTGGCTCACATTAACAGTTATGTATAAATTCAAACTTACATTTTAAATTAGCAATTCTGACCGTTAGAAGTTTAGATTTTAGTTATGAAGTTGACGCACATGAATAACAGTTATTTACAAATTTAAATTTCTATTAAGTTAACAGCTTTGACAGTTATAAGTTTAAATTTAAATTTTAGTTATGATTGACGCGCATGAATAACGATTATGTATAAGTTCAAAAGTCTGTTTTAAGTTAACAGTTCTATCACCGTTATAAGTTTAATTTTTAGTTATAAAATTATCATATGCAAATTATAGTTATTAACGGTTCTTGGCATAATGATATGAATTTCTATACCTGTATTTTGAAAAATAAAATACCATAATTAAAATGTTCACTTGTGATCTAAATTAGATTTTATAATAAAGATTAGATTTAAATTTCAATTATGTCTTAGCATGCACCTTAGTCATAGATGTTCCTACTCATATTTGATTAAAAATAATGGCATTTAGCTAAATTAATATATATATATATATATATAGCTGACAAACTCTAATTATTATGAATTTTCATTAATTTTAAAATGAAGAACCCTATATGATTAAAATGTCCACCTCAATAAAAGTTTGGCATTGTTGTGTAAAGTGTTTTTCACTTGAAAATGTATTAAATAATTTTTTTTATTTTTTTATATTAATATATTAAAATCATTGAAAAACTCTAAAAATATCAATTTGATATTTTTCAAGCTAAATGCATTTTTAAAAAGCACCCATACACGAAACCAAATGGTGCTTTAATTAATATGAAATAACCTACAACTAACTTTATAATTTAGTTGCACCTACCATGATTTTAAATTTTTATTTTCATTTTTTAAATAGGAAAAAAATCATAAATAAATATTTGCTCCAGAGATAAAAAAAAAATAATAATAACTGATTGATGTAATTAGTTTGGTGATTTCTCATGTAATTAAACAATCCTTTCCTTCATTTGGAGAGTTACACCTTAAGTTCTTGGTCACAAAAGGATACACAGTATATATCTCACAAAAGGATATGTATATCTCACAAAATCCAGCAATACCTCAAAGCATTAAATAGTTTTTCGTTTTGCAATAAATGTTTTGCCATCTATTTCGAAATGGCTAGATAGTCTTCCTTATTTGATGACTAATTTTTAGTCATTTTGCTTAGACGAATCTGAAGTTCGTATAGCGCGGCATGCGGCACGACTTACCAGTGTTTGGTTCTTGAAGATAACATATATTTTCCTATATAATGGACTTATAGTTTGATGAGCCTAATGCACCTCGCAAATTGAGCCTTTCGATCACTCCTTGTAATCTTCTTCTTGAATTTCATTGCCCTCACATAGCTTTCTCAGCCCTCCCCTTATGGCGAACAACAACTTCAATGTTTCAAGCAGTTCCATCGTTCATGAGAACAGTCTTGTTCTCTCCCTCAACTCCAATTTAGCTCAAGATCATGTGAATGGGCACGGCAGAATCATCCCACAGAGCCTTGCTCCAACCATTGGTGTCCAACCAAACAACCTTTTTGTCCCTCAAAGAGCTGGTCTTGGCCAAATTGCACTGGGCCAAAGGTTGAGTGAAGTAAGGAGAACTCATGTTTCTTCGTTGAGTGTAAGGATTCATACTATCATTGAATACCTCCCAACTGAACAGAATCAAATTGAAGCTCTTCCCCTTCACCCAACAAGTGACTATACTGTTACTGAAATTCCAAGAACTACGTATACCCAGTTTCTTCCCCCAGCCTCACCTAGGGAGCTTCTTTTTACTCCAAATCACAACAACATCCATCTCCAAAGCCTGAATCCAAATGATGGTTTTCGCATTCAAGGCCAACCCAATTTCCAAAACCACAACCTAACCATGTCCAATCAAGTGAATCAACACAATGCTTATCGTCCATATAGCCCCCCAAACCGACAAATGATCAATTTTATGAACCTTGATCATCTTAATCATAGTCATGGAAACAATGACGCAGTTGTTTTGAATCCTGAACCTTTGAGTGTCTATGCACCACCTGGAATATCTAGGGCTCAAAACCCTAACCTAAATCTTGGCCAGAACCATAATCTTGAAACCAGCCAACTTGATATTGATCAGGTGAGAATAAATCCAAGGGACGAAGCGAGAGACATCCCTAACAACCAAAGCAGCACAAGTTCTGAGGATGAAGAAGAAATGGGGCTTAATGATGGAGTAACTCATAGCCTTCCTCATCAGAAATACGGGCCATACATTTGCCCTAGATGCAAGAAAATATGCGAAACTTCACAAACTTTCGCGGCTCATATGCTAACACACTACAGAGTCGAAAACAAGGAACAAAGGAAGAGAAGGCTAGCAGCCAAAAACAAGAAGAAGAATCTTCACCAGATTCATTCACGTGGCAATGGACTGACAATATCGCCTGTGGGTACTGAAAATCTTCAGGAGGTTCATTCACGTGGCAGTGGACTGACAATATCGCCTGTGGGTACTAAAAGCAAGGTTCCATTGAAGGTGTATGTGAGGAGAAAGAAGGCTGCAGGTGGGAAGGCAGAAATGGCAACTTAGCACGAGGGTTGTGGAGGATAAGGTCCGGAAAGAAGGACAAGGAAATACTGTCCTTGACGAAGCAAGCAGCTCGTCTCCCGTCGGTGCGGTGAACAAGGGGGTACCCATGTAAGCTTTCACCAAAAAAGTCAGCTTTCTAAAGCAATATATTTATATATATGGAATGCAATAGTGTTCTGTACTCCTTTGAATTCAAAAAATAAACTTTGGATTTTCATTTATCATTTTGAAAGATGAATTTTTATTAAGCAATTTAAAATTTCAAGGATAAAATAAATTGGTGATGATTGATTTTGATGTTTATCAATGAACATACTGGAAATTTGGTGCCAAATTTTTTAAATGTATGTCTTAAAAATTAGATTCTATATTTTATTTTTGTATATTAAATTATAAATTTGATGAGTTAGATTTATAATAGGCTCAAAACATATATAGCTATAATCAACAATAGCAGCACGGTGTACAATTTTAGAGGTCAATTCCTTTGAGAATAAAATAATATATACCTTAGGGATAGTTTAAAATTCAGTTATTATATATATGGATTTCTGTGCAATTTAAATTATTATTAATTATCATATTTCGACCAAACAAAAAAATATAAAAACGTAATTAATGAATATTTATTAACAACTAGTTTTTTAAAAAAAGTTGTTGAAATTAATTTGGATTATATATTTCTAATCAATCCATAAAAAAGCTTATATGTAAATATATATATATACAAACAAATGATATTAGTTAAAGTCTTTGAACAAATATTTAATTCAAAAAAATAAATTTGGATGTCAATTTTGATTGTTTCCGAGATTGATTAATTCTTACAGTGCACTAAATCCTTCATATTTTGTTCATTGTAAAGAGATAAAGTGATAAATAAGAAACAAGAAAAAGAAATATAAAGAGAAAATAAAAGAAAGAGTAAAGTAAAAAATTGCAAAGATTAGAAATTAATTAAAAAAAAATGAAGAGCAAAAAAATTGTAAAGGGATTGTTTGCATGATAGACGTGGAGAATAAGAAAATATAGAAAGAGAAAGATGAGAAAATACGAGATGGATGTTAGAAAAAGTGAAAGAGAAGGCGTGAGAGAAAATGAGAGAAAGGGAGTGATTAGAGGGAGGAGGGAATTTGGGTGTTATAAAGAGGAAAATTTGAGGGAAGTAAAAAAAAAATGGAAGAGAGAGAGGAATTAAATTTTGAATAAAATCTGAATTAGAGACAGAATTACTAATAGAATATTCCATAGGTAATATAATTTTTTTTGCAGGAATTTTTGTTATGAAGAAATTAAATTTTGAAAATAATTTAGAGGGATTTAAAATATTTCTGATGGAATTACAATGGAAATTATTTTTTATTTTTGTAATTAAAAAATATAAATTAAAATATTTTAAAAATTTTCTGACGGAATTACCGTTTTTAAGTTCACCACTAATTCTGTTCGTCGCTAATTACTAATGAAACTAATTTAGCGGTGGAATTTTTCCGGAATTTAGCGACAAAGGTAATTCTAATTCTGTCGCTAGTTCCTACTTTTCTCGTAGTCTTGGGAGTTAAGGGAAAGATATCTTACATACATGAAGCACATTTTTCTTACAAAAAGACCTAGCTAGCTAACAACTCCGTATGATACTTCCTTTTATTTTGGTAACCATAGCGCTGGAAATAGTATTGTCAATCACATTCCACTTTACTGCTTCCACATTACTGCCTCTATATATGGCAAGACTTGATATAGGAGTTGACTGTAGCAAAGGTATCCGGTCCGGCCCGGCAAGTCGACCCGGGACTGGAACCGAGCCGGATTGAAGAAAAAAATAAAAGAAGGAAAAACTCTGCGTGACCCGGCGACCCGATTGACCCTGCAAGATCCGGTTAAAAACTCTGTTGCGACAAGTTGACTTTTTTTTTTTACTAAAACAACGTCGTTTTAATTTTTTTAAAAAAAGAATTGACTCGGGCGACCCGGTTACCTGGTCAAAACCCGGAATTTGGGCCTTAAACCGGGTCGGATCTGAAAACTATGGCGAGAATCAACGAGTTGAGAATTAGATTTTGATTAAATTAATAAATTAATTTAAGATTTTTTTTTCCAACCTAAACCGGTCTAATTCCATGGTTAATTAGACTTTGTGTCAGTATATCAGACTGGTTCGGACTTTATCACTATATTGTAAGACACAAAAGCTCGAAACAAATATTGCCTTGAGAAATTGAGATTTCAACATTGAAAAAAAATTCAATTGAGTCCTTTCATCCATATTGTCAACAATTCTTTCAAATTATACTCTTTGCGTAAAAGAAAAAACACCATAGTTTTGGACTGAATATTTTCTTGAGAATACGTGAAGACTTTAGTTTGAAAAGTTTTGAAAATCTTTGGAGACACAATTGAGATTTAAAAAAAAAAACTTTGAGAAATGTATTGGCCTCTTTGTATTATAGTTTGAGGGCTAATTTGAAGTTTGCTCAAAGAATAATCACTGAGATTTTTGGAGAACTGAGCAATACATACCAAGACGGCAAGACCAGACATCATAATTATTTTATATCAAGTATCGAACAATGTACTCCAATATTGAAGAGCTAGAGTTAGCATCATGTGATCAGTCTTTTATATTTAAGAGAGAAGTAGGCAAGTCACAGTTCCTGAACCTTCAATCCCTTTGGAAACAAGAGAACAACGTGAACTCTTCAAGTTTAAATGGCTGTATCAGAAATGAAGCAGGTTCAGAATATATTTACAGGGGATGAATTCATGCCAAGCATTCATAAGACAGAAAGGTTTTTGGCTTCTGATAATTTGACTGTTTAAAATGGCATTGGCTTGCCTTGAGGTTTTCTCGGTATGATGCTCTGCCAGCTCCCTCCAGGTTTTGATGACAACAATCAGAGTATCTGACCCTTTGACAAGTTTTCTTGCTTCGGTGCTCAACTATCAGCAACTAAGTGGAGACCAGAATGTTGCTACTAACCACTGAAGTTTCTGACGTGTATGCGAATAAGGAATTCGAAAGCCGGAAAAATTGTGAAATTTTGATGAAAGTGGATGGATTTTTTTCCTAACAAGCTAAGGATCTTCTCCAGAAATGATGGCATGTAGCTCTTTTGCTGTCCATGTTACTTCAGCTAGGCTTTGTAGTGGAACCGAAATTTCTTCTGCAATTATCATTAGCAGACTCCCGCATTCTGCAGCAGAAAAAAGCATGTTATATCATACTTAAACTCACTATTCTAAGAACAGGAAATCACAAGGTGATGGAGCATCATCTGTCATGATATGCCTGAGAATCCAAAAAGAAACACTGGAAGTGGAAAATATCAGTAACTTCTTCCAGGGCTTTGAACTTTAGGGAGCAACTTTTAAGCTTGTAAATGATAGCCTCATAGTTTACCATATCGATGGAATGGATAAAATATCCAAAGGAAAGTTACTGACCTGGATTTTTACTGAGATTTAACAAGGACATTGAAGCAAGAACTTGGTGCTCAATCTGCTCATCATCTTCCAAGATTTCCTTGAGCCCAGAGATGAGAGTGGGGAAGCCAAAGAGCTGGAGCTCCGAATCCGGTAGCAAAGAGATTCCACAGCTTAACCATGCAATTGTGGTTAGGCATGCCCTCACTAAATCCAAGATTCCTGAACTTAAACACTTTGATATGGTCTCTAAAATTGACATTTTGCCATTAGCAAGCAATGATTCTGACAAGTTCCTCAACCATTCTTCACTGGACTCTTCTTCATCTTCCTGTTTTTCATAATAAATAAAAACAACTATAAATAACATCAAAAACTTCGTGTTTGTACTAAACTTAATAAACTCAGATACCGAATATATAATCAATATAAGAAGATCATTCAGGAGAACCAACGTACCGGCGAAAGAGGATCATCGAGAAGTAAATTATCTTCTCGAGAATTTACTTCATGATTTTTATCAAACCCTGCTTGCTTTAGGATCCAACTTTCTGTTGATGAGTTCCCAGAAGCAGAAAAAATCCCCCCCAAGACATTAAGTGCTCTGCAAGACTGTTCCCGGACCTTCTCATCAGTTAAGCTACTTTCCAAGGCCATTGAAATGGCATCAACGGCTTCCTTTCTGTAGATGCTATACTTCCGAGGTTCAACCTGCAAAAATAAAATCATCAGTAAAAACATAGTCAAAGTTCTGAAGTGGCTGTCCGGATGGAGGAAAGGGTTCGAGGAGCACACCAGAAGATCCAAGTGTAAGATCAGAACAGCCACCAAGGGTTCCTCAGCTGGAGAACTCTGAAGATAGACGAGTAGAATGTCCATCGCATGCACTATTGTCTCACTAGGTAAGCCACTTATAAATTGTGTAACCCCTTTCCTCCTGTAAATAATATCTGTTAAATGTCTTTGATCTTGCTAATAACCAAGATTAAAGAAGGAGCAGATGATTCAAAAAAAAATCAATGGCAAACCAGGTCATAAAATATGTATAGAAACCCACTTTCCCCTTCATTGAAAAATTACTCAGATAATTGCAAATGCACAAGTACACACACATGCACAAATCAAAAGAAAAAAACAAAGAAGGGAAAGATTGTCTCTTCATCACTTCCATAGTTCATCTACAAATGTTTAAACTGCGCAAAGTAGCACAGGAAGTGAAAAAGGCAGCTCAAGTAGAAATCATTACCAACCTGCTCAGACAAACTAACTCAATCAACAGACCTACAACATTTCTTGCAGACTTAGATTGGTTGCCGTGGAGTAACTCGAAGAGACATTGTTTATCAATCTTTATAGCTATATGGTTTCTGCAGCTTGACTCTGCCTCAATACAACATGATAAGAGAGCTGCAACCAGAGTTTTCTCTTCCAAACTACCAAATTCAAACCTTTTAATAAGAAATTCCAGGACTCCAAGAGAAATGAGGTGTTTGGCATTTGTTAATCTTTCCTCCCTACTGGAAGAAGCAAGAAGCTTCTCAAGTATGAATAAAGCATCTTCATTCCTTTGTCTTGAATCATATGCCTCAGAGTTCTTGAATATTTGAGATGCAAAAGACAATAGGTGATTACATCGCTCCAACTTCCAACTATCGATCATACGCTTCAAAATAAAGTTGGTGAGTGGTATAGTTGGACATTCTAAAGTTTTTCCTGTTAAGGGACATGTTCTGTTTCCCTGATTAAACCATTTCCTGATGGCTTCTCTCTCAAAGGTTTGACCAGTCTCCAGGGTCACTGGATCCTCAAACAACTGTCTAGTGAGAGGGCAAACAAAGTCCTGTGGAATGCTTTCAAAAATGGATCCTTCATCAAAAGATTCATGACTTCCATTTAACCCTGCACTGGGAGAGTGCAATATGAGCATTCAATCAACATTTTGTAAAGGGAGAATTAATCTTAAGATGTTCTGACTCACCTTCGATAGAAGCGCTTGCGTTGATTGCCTGCACTTAACATGATAGTCAAGGAAACTATTAGAGAAATTTGTAGGCACATAGTAAAATGCAGAACAGTCAGGAATTCAGTATATTTTGCCAAGAAAAGTGAGATCACACCTTTTTGGGATGTAAAAGGTTTGAAACAGTGAGATCACCAGAATCCTCAGTTCGTTGAATTTTGAAAACAGATTTTGCTAGGGTCTTGAGGGTTAGCTCATTTTCTTTTGTATGTGAAGATGAATTTAGCATATGAGTGTCTCCAGCAGATACTTGCCCTGCACTGGATTTGCGATTGTCATCTTTCAGATCTGTGTCTGGTGAAACAGTCACATTAACCAGCTTCCATTCTTCGTCAGACGCTGATAAGAGCCCATTATCCTGCAGAAATGTTAAAATTCTTGAGAGCATGAAAAAAAAATTGCAGAGAGAAGGTGAGAGGAATAAATTTAAGGACTACCATTTTCTCATCCAAATGTTAATTATCAATAAATACCATCCAAATATGTTAGATATATGCAACTCATAAAATTGAATTGAAGTGACTAACAAAGCAAATAATTAAAATAAATCATGTAAGGAAACGTTATAGAGATACGGAAAATCGCACGAAAATACTCACAAGAATGGACGTGTTATCTTGTAAATTCTCAGGGGAATGGTTTTCTATATCTTGACCAGGATATTTGACCATTTCGGAAGAGCTTGACAGTGTTTGTTTGACTTGAATAGGAGATGAACCAGAGCTGTTTGCACCATTATTGAAGTTATCTGCCTTCCAATTTTCTTTAGCATCATAAACTCTAGGTTTACTTGAATGGCCAAATACAGCATCGTATAATTTCTTACTCACCATTGGCTGGGGTGAGAAAGGAGCAGCCGGACTAGCTGGTCCTGAAGAATGATCTTGCGAGCCTCCCTGCTGTGAAATGAAAGGGATGTTGACTGAAGGAATAGAAGGAGCTTCCACCCCCTCTGCGAGCCAATCCTTGTAGTAAACTGCAAATTGGTAAGTACAAGAATCCAGAACTTCATTATAAACTTTGTCAAGAAACTTAAGTTTCGTAATCTTGCTTGCCGTGTTGAATAAAGGATCTGCCTCTTTTTTGTACCAAGTCTTCAAATGCGAAAGATGAGGGAAGAATAGATAGTCCCACAGTTCAGACAACAGAAGTGTTCTTGCCAGAAAAGGAGAATCACAGAACACTTGCAAAAGATGCTTAGCTGAAACCTTATCCTTCTTTCGTAGCTTGTATATCACACTAAGGTAGATGTGAGCACAAGCTGACAACCTAGAATTTGGAGTTCCTGATGTGTAGTCATCTTTCAGATCATTTGAGTTCAAACTTGTGATCACACTAAGTAGCAAAGCAGCTGTTTTCAAATCCTTTGTCCCTGCAGCTGCCTCAACAGCCTTTTCCACTGTTTCAATAGCTTGTTCAAGATTGGCCTTGGCCTTGATCTCAATGCTGTTGCCTTCTTCTATTTCGATAGAAGCAAGTGAAGAGAAACAATTCTGGCGAAGCGTGGTTCGGAATTCTGCATCTTTGAAAAAACGCTTGATATAGCCATTTAAGATGGAGATTACAGCTTTAACAGCAACTTCATCAAGAGCAATTTCAGGAACTGCTGGTGCCCTTTTCTGATTCTTTGGTCTCTGATCATCTTCAAAGCCATTGCCAATCTTTGAGCCTCTAACCGAACTTTCATAAACCGCCTCAGACTGGTCCACACTTCTCCTGTTGTCATTGCTAAATTCTGAGTGTTTTTCCAAATTTTCATTAGAAATGCTGTGATGCCTCTCAGGAACTTTCTTATCCTTTCCTTTCCCCTCTCTCTGCCTCTCCTTGCTCCCATTACCTTTCGATGATCGTTCAGTTCTCTCTGAATAATATGCTATATCAGAGTGTATATCCTTAAACGTCTCATTTTCTTCTACACCAACCTCAACAATCTCACTACCCTTGACATCTTCCAATGTTTCAACTTTCAGGGTCTTATCTTCCTTCACATCTTTCGAACCTCTGCCGCGATGTTCTGCCTTCAATCTTGAATCTAATTTTTCTCTTTTAACCAGGTCATCCCTAGGTCTCCTACTCAAACTACTATTACTTCCTGGTGATTCACCTCTCAAGCTATACCGAGTGACATCAGACCTTGTCCTTTCGGTCTTGATTCTCCGCATAGATGGACCAGATGGAGAGTCTCTTTTGCCTTGGTCACCAAAAGGGTAACGAGGCATACTTGCAGCTTCTGCTTTGAATGAAGGTCTTGCCCTTGTCCCTGATCTCCCTCCTCTAAACCCTTCCTTTGCAAGAAGCTCCTCCAAAGATGTTGCCATTTTCTTGATAATATGATCCCCTCCCTGCACAGAACTTCATAGAAGAAAAAAAAGGGATAGAAAACAAAGTAGAGTCCATCACAGATATCAAAAGAAAAGAAAAAAATCAGTGTTTATCTTACCTCCAAAATCCAACTTGCTCGAAATCTAGAAGCACAACATTTCTATCAAGAATTAAAATCCAGGCTCAATCACTTTACGATGATAACTGAGAAATGAGTGGAATATTGCAAGAATATTGGGGAATCTTGGGGGGAGAAAAAAAGGGGAGATAAAGAAGATGCTTGACAAGCAAAAGCCATGAAGAGTTTCTGGATTGCCTAATATAAAGGACAGCAATAGCAAGGAAAAAACAAGGAAAAAAAATAAACATGGAGCTTGGAGGGGTGATTGCAATAGGCAACAAGGGAAAGAAGCAAGGCTGAAGAATGACAAATGCAAGACGACAAATGTGAAAGTTGTTGTTCCTTGTGAATTGGAGGTTTGTGATTCAATCCCATAAATATATACATGTGATCAATGTAATGTGAGTTCTATATGTTACAAGACTGATTCAAGGTGGTTTCTTCTATTATGAACTACCTAATATACAAAAAGGCTAAAATCATGAGTGGTCACTTTACTTTGTACATCTATTCAAATCAGACCTTCTACTTTAAATTTAGACAATTTCATATTATCTTGCTAATCTTGTTATTCTTCCGAAGTTCACTTTGCAATGAAGTTGATAAAAGCAAAGTTGTCGAATCTAATTTAGATTCTGACTTAATAAAATCTTGTATCATTAGATTAATTCTTAAACATTAATTTAATTTATTTTTTTAATTAATTTTTAAATAAAAACTTTAAACGCCGTTGTTTTTATTTATTTTTTTATATATCTCACAATTGATATGATTTGGTTTGGATTATGATAAGCTAGGTTGATTAGGTTTTGATTTAGCTGATCGAGTTTAATTGGATCAACTCCTTACTTGATTTAACTTTTAAATTAGTGTTAGATTCTGGGTTAATTTATCGAGTCAAACTGGTCTCGACAAATATAGATAAAAGAGCTCTAGTAACAATTTAATGGGATGGAAGAGGGATTGATTTGAACAAATTTAAAGTAGAGAATTTGGTTTGATGAAACTTGAAAATTATAGGGACAACATAAATAAGCTAAACTATGTTGAGGTGGTTTTTGCAGGCGCGAGGTAGACAGGCTTTTCAATATCGTAACTGTTTCAACGGCCGCCCTCCCGCTCTCTTCTTCGCCAGTTGGCTATTGGCTGCTTGGTTTCCATATTTGTTTTTCTAAAAAGAAAGGGGACGCTTTTTTATTTAGGAGTGCAATTGTATTCATAGTAAAGATATTTTGTAAGTTACAAAAAGAAAAAATTTTAAAATCCGAATTATCGTAATTATTTATTTAATAGATTAAACTTTTAAAGTAAAATTTTTTTTTGAATATGGTATCAGATTTTGAATAATAGATAGTTTTTATTTAACTAATCTTGAATTGTAAATCTAATTTCAATATAATAAAATTAGTAAAAAATATAATTTAATGGTAATTTTGTTTAATATAGTTGGAATAATTAGATAAATTGAAATTTTCTTATCATGAATTGACCATCATTTATCAAGTTCTACAATTAATGTGTAGCATTGTAGTAGTTTTTGTGATTATAATTTCAAAAAATTAGATTAAAAAAAAACTATAAACTATAGCTTTTTCTTAATTAATATTTTAAGAGAGGTTTTTAACGAAATTCATACAAAACTATGATATATATTAATTAACTAAATATTTTTAAATTTATAATTAGAATAAAACCACATTTCACTGTATAAACAAAGGAATCCATACACCATGCAGTACATGCAAGAAGTAGAAAAGATGAGACCAGGGGCGGAGTTCGGTGCATTTCACAGGGGAGGCTAAAATTAATATAATAATATATATTATTAAAAAGTTTATTTATTTAAATTAAAAAAATATTAAATAAAAAAAATTAAAATGTTTTGTAGGGCCGGGCCCTGTTTGCCTCGCCTAGTTCCGCCCCTGGATGAGACCACTGCCTGAATTTGCCACTAATCATGGACTTGGCAATTTAATTTCCTTTTCTTTTTTTTTTCAAAAACTTAAAAGTTCACCGTATCTGCAACTTACTGTAAGTGTCGTTCTTGGTCAAATTCCTAATAATCTCTTATTTTCCAAGAAGACAAAGGCTTGATGGGAAATGCCAATTTCTTTGGTTTTAGTGGGCACTTTCCTTGTGAAGAGAGAGTCTTTTAGGCCTACAAGGACAAGAAAAGGGGGGAAGTGGACTCAAGCCTGGATCAGCGTGGAGGGAAGAGAGGATGGAATTGCCGCACAACCAAATCCAGCTACTATCCTTGGCCCTTGAAGAGATCAACATCCAGAACCATGACAAAACATGCAAAATATAATAAAAATGAAAGAATAAATTTGGATCTCTCTCTCTCTCTCTC
>Ga0307514_10004043_pt1 | contig 13635 bp, 17 predicted proteins | sample 16_EM_MG_FD_203088 | JGI IMG/M metagenome (GOLD analysis project Ga0307514, IMG submission 203088) | Populus trichocarpa ectomycorrhiza microbial communities from riparian zone in the Pacific Northwest, United States - 16_EM | ecosystem: Host-associated > Plants > Roots > Unclassified | place... | reverse complement strand
TGGCTGTTAGCTATGTTCCTGAACTTGCTATCACAGGTGTCGAGTTAGAGTTTTTAATTCCTACAACAGTTGGCAACTCCCTGGGATCTCCCCATATACCCATCCTGCTGGCTCTCTATCCTGCCAAGATGCAATTTCGCTTGTGCCTTGCGTGTCACCCTACATTAGTTTGTTCCTTGTGAGACATGCATAGCAGGTAGATTAGTGGCTGGGACCAGAGATGGATATTCTCGGTTATCTCGGCTATGGATGAGTGGCATCGGAATGAGGAGGTCTGAACTGTAATTAGCTAGGTCAGACTTGGAAATACCTCTTTCTAGCAATATCAGTCTGTAAATTATTCCCAGCTGATTTCGTTAGGCATAGGTATTTTGGACTCCAGTACTTGCCAGCTGTGACAGCTCTATCTCCAGGTACAGCTAATTGACTCGCCTGCTGTGGTAACAATTTCAGCAGACATAGCTAAGAGACTCGCTGGCTGTGGCAGCAATTTCGGCGGACATAGCTAACAGCTATCCCATCGCTCGCCATGCATAGGTATTTTGGCCTCCTGTACTCGCCAGCTGTGGCAGCTCTTTACCCTGGCATAGCTAACAGGTCTCCTAGCACTCGCCGGCTGTGACAGCGATTTTGCTAGGTATGGCTGACAGCTATTTCAGAACTCACTAGGCATAGGTATTTTGGGCTGCAGTACTCGCCAGGTGCGGTAGCTCTTTTCCCAGGCATAGCTAACAGACTCGTCGGCTGTGGTAGCAATTTCGGTGGACATAGCTAACAGCTATCTCATATCTCGCCATGCATAGATATTTTGGACTCCAGTACTTGCTAGCTGTGCCAGCTCTTTACTCAGTCATAGCTAACAGCTCTCCTAGAACTGGCCTGCTGTGACAACGATTTCATCAGGCATAGGCATTTTGGACTCCAGTACTTGCCGGCCGTGGTAGCAATTTCAGTAGACATGGCTAACAGCTATTCCACAACTCACCAGACATAGGTATTTTGCCCTCCTGTATTCGGCAGCTGTGCCAGCTCTTTACTCAGTCATAGCTAACAGCTCTCCGAGAACTCGCCTGCTGTAGTAACAATTTAGCTAGGCATAGGCATTTTAGACTCCAGTACTCGCCAGCTATGGCAGCTCTTTCCCAGGTATAGCTAATAGACTCGTCGGCTGTGGTAGCAATTTCAGGGACATACCTAACAGCTATCCCACAACTCGCCAGGCATAGGTATTTTGGACTCCAGTACTCGCCAGCTGTGGCAGCTCTTTTCCCAGGTATAGCTAATAGACTCGGCGGCTGTGGTAGCAATTTCGGCAGGCATAGTTAACAGCTATCCCATCACTCGCTAGGCATAGGTATTTTGGCCTCCTGTACTCGCCAGCTGTAGCAGCTCTTTACTCAGGCATAGCTAACAGACTCGCCAGCTGTGGTAGCAATTTCAGGGACATACCTAACAGCTATCCCACCAGTTGCCAGGCATAGGTATTTTGGACTCCAGTACTCGCCAGCTGCGGCAGCTCCTTTCCCAGGCATAGCTAACAGACTCGCCGGCTGGATAGCAATTTCGGCAGACATAGCTAACAGCTATCACACAACTTGCCAAGCATAGGTATTTTGGACTCCAGTACTCGCCAGCTGCGGCAGCTCTTTTCTTAGGCACAGGTAATAAACTCGCCAGCTGTGGTAGCAATTTCAGCGAACATAGCTAATAGCTATGCCATCACTCGCCAGGCATAGATATTTTGGACTGGAGTACTCGCCAGCTGTGGCAACAACAGCCACCATGGACGCAAAATCCCCAACAGCACAATGCCGACACGAAACACCCTCCAAATGATGGAAATATGTAGAGCTGTAGTTGGGACGTAATAGCATAGATATATTCATAATGGCAACTAGATATACTCTACAATACAAAAATGAAACCCTGTGCTTATTTCTAAATACTGCGTAATAACATATGTGAAGATAAAAGCGAGTTGAATAATGAATGGTAATGAACACAAAATTAATATGTATCTATGTTTCTGATGTGCAAATGTGAAAAATCAACCGAGTTGAGAGTGGCAAGAAAAAGGACACGGTGTGCATACTTGACAAAATGGCGTTAGGAGACCACAGAGTCTTGTTAAGAGCGTTGGGATGGGCAGGTGTCAAGGAAGGATACTAGGACGCCATAACATATGGGAAATATCGTTGGGAGAGGACAGAGTTGGTTTAGAAGCGTTGGGACAAGCGCGAGTGAAGAAAGAGTATCAGGGCACTGTAACGCACCTGATAAAGTTTATATGTCACGACGCCAGGTGTGGCATCAGGATGTGAGCTTTTTTTTGCTGATATGCTCCTACTTGCATGCAAGTTCTGTTGAATTTGCCGCCTCTCCTGCCTTACATCTCCAGGGTCCATGAGGTCTACTACTTCGTGAGCCTCAACTACCGACTGAAAATCACGCTTTTTGGATAAGCGCTTGCTAATACTATCCCTAATAGCCTCCGCCACAGCCTGTTCCTTCTTAACCTCTGTAGATTCAAGTTTATCAGCCTCAGATCTCTCAGCATGGTGTTCACAGACCTCAATCCATGAGTCGATAGCTTGTTCCATATCTGTAACTGAAGGTACTACTACTCCTGAGAGTAACCTTTGAGCTTGCAAGGCCGCTTTGCGCTCATCAACCATGTGGATAACCTTCCTCCGTATAGTAATATGGTTGGCTGTTTGATGGTTGCTGGTGACTTGGAAGAGTGTAGTAATATACTGCCAGAATTTCATCTCTGAACCCAGAGCTTCTTGAATATATTGCTCTTGGTTATTGATGCATAGGCATATGAGTGCCAGCTTCAACTCGAAACTATAGTATATGCACTTTCCCTTTTGAGACTCTCTATGAGGAGTCTCAGATCGGGGAGGAGTCTCAGGTCGGGGAGAAGTCTCAGATCGGGGAGGAGTCTCAGACTGTAGTGTCTCAGGCTGTAGCATCGCAGGCTGTAGTATCTCCTCCTAAGGCAGTAGTGATTCTGACTGTATAGACTGTAACATTTTGGTAGGTAGTCTGGCGGTCTGATGGGATAGTCTGGGCTGATGAGGTCTGAAGTCTTCAATGTTATTAATATTTTGCAGATAATATTGTATATAAAATTTAATGCCAACAAAGGAGTCTAACTCTGTTAAGTTGTTTGTTTTGTGAGATAATACAGTAGGGGTAAAAAGATAGTACTGTACTATCGATAGTACAAGATTATCTTTTTACCCCTATTGTATTATCTCGCAAACCCAGCAGCTGCATTAGTTAGCGACGTTACTGTGGATATAAGCAAATTTACAAGGGTGCAAAACCTCTCTAATGAACATAGATAATATATCATTATCAGTGTGGAAATTACAATAGAGCTTTTAGGTTTGAGCCTGATAATGTTGTATTTCAAATAAAAACCTTAAAATCTTGTGAGCTTTGCATCAGCAAAAATACCTGATAGTATTATATGTATTTAGTATACCTAGTATATGGGACCCAAACTTAAGAAGAGAATATAATATAATATCAGTGCTTGTTCAAGATATTAGAATCTCTAATTATGTGTTTTAGTATATAGCTTCTACTTTCTTCCTCTCTAATATAAGCTTTCAAACTACTTTAATCAGATAATTATAGGTCTTGTATTCTAAGTCCTGAATATACAAAATCAAACTGCTAAGCTTATGAACATAGATCCTCTCATTGACTATATTTTGAATATCTTGCTATTAATTATCAAACTTATCAATATACATGGAATCATTCCAGCATTAGGAATGTGTATACTTATTATATTAGGAAGAAAAGATTTGTGTCCTAATGTAAGTCTATCCTTATCAGTAATGAAATTTTCTGTGTTGGGTACTTCTGACGTACTCGACACTCTTTACCATAATCACAGTTTGAGATGCAAGAATTTTCCTCCCCTCACACTCAATGCTATCTCCCCTCTCTCCCTCCTTCTATTGCACTCTCATTACTGGCCTATTCTCTGACATACTTTGTCTTCTACCCATGTCCTGCACTCTCTATCAGGAAGAAAAAATCTGCGTCCTGACGCAAGCCTATCTGTTACGAACCCTTACCAGAATGTAGGTGACGGGACTGGTATTGGAAGCGAGAGTCATGCAAGGTACTGGCATGAGTGTCAAGACGGAGAGGGACTAAGACTAGCGTAGTACACGAGTCTTCAGGGAGCAGGTGCAAGGGAATGGGGCGAGACCCACTGCGTCAAGAACAAGCGACTTGGGCAAAACCAGAGTCGAGGGTTCGAAAGCAAGCGAGTGAGGCGGTTTGGGCTACGGTAGATAGAATATATTCATGAACAACTAGATACAGGAGTGTATACAAGTTGTTGCATAGAGAGAAAAGAAAGAGAACACAATCTAGTAGGAATCCAACGTCCTTATATATGCTTTTCCAGCATATCCAAACCCAAGTCCAAGTACCAGATTACATATCGAGAAGAACAGGATAGAACGAGATAGAAGCAAGTAGAATATGGTAGAAGAATATTACGTAGCCTGAAGACTGTAGAACTAAGCAATACTTTCTTAGCCGAAGTGAGGTCGAGGACTTCCTAGAAGATTCTAGTAGGTTCGAGTTCCAAGTCGCGACAGTCGGGATGCGGTCGGTTGTCATGCAAGTCGGGTCAGAGATCAGGTACGGGTTCGTTAGTCTGAGAATGCAATCCACAGGAATAACGTAGGCAGGTATAGGTCCTGCTGAGTCATAATGAGGTCAAGATGTACACGGAAGTATGAAGGCAATTGCATAGGTTGCCAATATAATACCGGTACTGGCAGGTCGCGGGTTAATTCGAGGTCAGGGTCAGGGTTTGTAACAGTAGCCCCTCTTCTAGGGATGACCTCCTGCGAACCAAGGTCGAGTTTTTCATCATCGATGACAATGGGGTCGAGATAGGTTCCACTCAGTTTGGTAGAGTGTGGGGTCAAGGCTTTGCAGGGTAGCTGGTGTGGAATCGTTTGACCACACTAGGAGCATTTGCAAACAGGTCAGCAGGTTCCCAAGTAAGCTCGTCGAAGCCTACCCAGCGAGCAAGGTATTCAAGGGTTCGATGACGGAAGCGGGAGTCTACAATCTCATCAACTTCCCACTTAGGTTCATCGTCAACAATGATTGGAGGTGGTGCAGGTTGTACTTGTCCTGGCAGAAGGTCTGTAGCGGCAGGCTCAAGTAAGGAAACGTGGAAGACTGGGTGAACTTTCATGGAGGGGGGTAGGTCAAGCTTATAAGCATAAGAAGAAACCTTTTGCAGGATTCGGAATTTTCCCAGGCGCTTAAAGTCAAGTTTTGTGGACGGGCAAGTTGTCTTGACATTACGGTGGAGTAACCATACTTCGTCTCCCACTTCTAGTTTCGGGGAGGGAATCCTAGACTTATTTGCTGGTTCGAAGTAGGTTGCTTGGGACTAGGTCATCTCAGATCGCAGGTAGGAATCGAGCTTGGAAAGGCAATCAGCATATTCCTTAATCACAGAAGGTGCTGGAAGCTTGGCAGCACGGTTCGGGTTGAGTTGGTCATGTGGGTTGTCAACATATATGGCTTGAAAAGGCATAATTCCAAGAGTAGTAGACAGGGAATTGTTGTATGAGAATTCTGCTATAGATACGAGTTCAGACCAGTTATCTTGTTGGTAGTTACAGTAGCCTCGCAAATATTGTTCGACAATTGCATTAACTTGTTCGGTTTGACTATCAGTCTGGGGATGGAAGGCTGTAGAAACCTTTTGCTGAATGCCAAGTAGGTCTGTCAGGGAGTGAGTGAAGGTTGAAACAAACTGGGTACCTCGATAGGAGACAATCAAGTCAGGTAGGCCATGTAACTTAAAGATATTATCAAGGAACAGGTGAGCAATTCCTTTGGAATTGACGTCAGTTGTAGTGGGTATGTAGTGTGCTATTTATGACAATCGGTCTACAACTACAAGTAAGGCATCAAATCCATTCGAGGTTGGGAGTCCTGTAATGAGGTCAAGTGAAATCGATGACCACTTTCAAAATGGGACCTGTAAAGGCTTCAAAAGGCCATATGGGGCATGGCGTGTAGGCTTGATCCTGGCGCAAGTATCACAGTTTCGTATATACTGTGCAATAGTTCGGCGCATTTTCGGCCACCAGTAATCTCGGGATACAAGTTCATAAGTCACTGCACGTCCAGGGTGTCCAGCTGCAGGATGGTCATGGTAGTTTTTCAGGATTCGAAGGCAGAGGTCAGGTGAATCTGGCATGTACACAAGCTTGTTGTCGAGAAGTAGTCCGTTTTCATATTGGCATTCTCCAAGAGGTATGGTTTTGTGGAGCTTGGCACCATCCTGTAAGGCTTGCAGAATTTCCTAACTGAGTTTATCATGTTCAAGGGTATCCATGATATTACCATCATGGCAAGTTGAGGCAGCAGAAAGTGAAAATTTTGCTGCGGGAATCAAGGCTTGTACAGGGTGAGTACGATCATTCCCCTCTTCAGGGAGATCTCCAGATCGGCAGGTAAGAGCATCAGCTTTGCCGTTGTCCTTTCCAGCATGGAAGAGGATCTTAAAGTCATATTAAGCGATTTCTTGAGCCCATCTGGCTTGCTGACGAGAGAGAAGAGCCTTCATAGTAAAGGTCTGCAAGTTGTGGTGATCCGTAAGTATCGTGAAGGGTCGAGGTAGTTGATGCAAGTAGATGTGCCATTTGTCAAGCGCATTGATAATAGCGAGGAGTTCCTTATCTCCAATTCTGTAATTGCACTCTGCAGGGGTCATTTTTTCGGAGATAAATGCAACTGGGTAGAGAATGAGTTTGTTGTTTTCGAGGTGCTTTTGGCAGAGAATACTAGAAGTGACATAATCAGAGGCGTCGGTTTCGATGAGAGTCTCGAGTTCAGGGTCGAAGTGGCGGAGAATGGGTGCAGATGTCAAAGCCTTTTTCAGGCTATCGAAGACCTGTTCTTATGCTGCATCCCATACAAAAGGCACATCCTTGCGTAATAAGTTGAATAAAGGTTGGCAAAGGTGTGAGTATCTGTGGATGAAACAGCAGTAAAAATTGGCAAATCCCAAGAAGCACTGGATATCCTTTATGGATTTCGGGGTTTTGCAGTTCAAGACGGTATTCACCCTTTTATGGTCCATTTCGAGACCTTCTTTTGAGATGATAAAGCCAAGGAATGTTGTTTTTTGTACTGAGAACTCACACTTTTCAGGCTTGATAAAGAGTCCAGCTTCTTTAAGTTTCTGGAGGACTTTGCAGACCTATTGCTTATGTTCCTTGAGAGTATGAGAATAGATCAAGATATTATCGATATAACAAATGCAGAAGATGTCGAGGTATTTATGAAGGATATCATTCATGAATCTTTGGGCAGTAGTAGGGACATTAGTGAGCCCAAAGGGCATAACGAGGAATTCGAACAGTCCATCACGAGTCCTGAAGGCGGTCTTCCATTCGTCACCTTCCTTAATTCGGATCTGGTTGAAGCAAGATCGGAGATCAAGTGAGGTAAAGTATTTACAACTACGGATTTGGTTGAGGGTTTCTTCGATTCAAGGTAGCGAGGTATGGTCTTTGACCGTTATATTATTAAGGGCATGATAGTCGATGCATAAACGTAGGGATCCATCCTTTTTTTTGACGAAAAGGATTGGTAAGGCAGCGGAGAAAGAGCTGGCATGGATGAAAGATTTGGAAAGATTTTCGTCAATCCATTTCCTTACTTCCTTGAGCTCGGAGTCTGACATTGAGTACATATGACCGAAGGGGGGTTTAGAGCCCTCGATCAGTGGTATGGCATGATCTACCTATCATGAGGGAGGCAAGATTCGAGCTTCCTTTTCTGAGAAAAAAACAAGGTAATCGTGGTAGTCTTGTGGCATGAGGTCTTTTGCAAGATTATCGCCTTTTGACACACTTGTTACCAGGGTTGTGGGTGCATTGTCGGGGCTGTTGTAGAGAGCCATAATACAGAAGCGTAAATCGGGGTCTTTAAGGGCAACTCGTAGGGCTGCTCGTGAGATTAGGGAGATGTGGAACTTATTCGTCAGAGGGGTGACTGGTAGGGGCCTTGTGGCAAGCAATGGGCATAGCAGTATCCAAAGGAGTAGGCAATTGTATTCGTCACTCAGTTAATTATGGGATTGTGGCGACGAAGCCAGGGTTTTCCCACGATCAGGTTCCAACCGGCAAGTTTAGTGACTTAGAAGGTTAATTCTTCCATATGTTGCTCGATGGCAAGTTTCAAGGTACAGGTATGTGTAATTTGTCCTACAATAGAGCGAGATCCATCTGCTGGGACCAAGTCTTCAGGTTTTTCCTTTGGGACCAAAGGCAAGTTCAAGTTCAGGGCAAAATCAAGATCAATAAACTGGGAGCTGGCTCCTGAGTCTACCATGCAGGTTGCAGGAAAGTCGTCATTCACAAAACAAGATAAGGTAAGTGGCTCCTCCAACCTCAAATCTCCAAACACAGACACAGACACAGATGAAATCCTCAATGCACAAGACAAAGCAATACGGCGGTGAGCTCTCTGACGGGACTTCCATGAGATCCCAACCAAAACATTACCACTTCCTTCTATCACTACTTCATCCAAGACTACAAAACGAGAGAGGACAGAAAAAGAAATAGGGACAGGATTGATGGCACCAGGATGCATCCTGGCGCTCCGTAGCCGACTATCATTGGCAACGGAGTGCTCTAGTTTTTTGCCACTTCATAGAGTGGCTTGTCACCAGTAGCGGGTTCTTCTGTGGAGCAGGAGGCGTAGTCTGGGCTGCGTTGACCCTTTTTGGTTTACTAGAGAGAGGGCAAACAGAAGCCCAGTACCCAGAGCCTTCACAGTACATGCAGAGGTGGTTCTCTTGCCTATATTTCCGAAGCTCAGATGAGAGTGGTCTTCGCTTGTGAGGAGTACGATCAGCCTAAGAAAGGTCTATTGGACCAGGGGCAGTACCTGATGCGGTACTAGTAGCGGGAGCAGGAGTGGGAGCGGGACGAGAAGCGGGGGTAGCAGCGGTATGGGCAGGACGATAGCTCTACGAACACAAGAGTTTCACCCTGTTGTCCAACTTAATGCATAGTTGGATAAATTCATCGAAAGTTTCAGGTGGAGAGGCCTGGTATGATAGCGCAATCTTCAGATCCTGATTTGCTCAATTGGAGAAAAACGAGATCTTGGTCATGTCGTCATAGTTAAGAGCAGTAGTATCAGTGCAGAATTCGGCATGGTAAGCTGAACAGTATTTATTACCCTGCTTTAGGTTGTGAAGCTTGCCTTCAGTTGTGGCCTGAGCATCTGCATCAGCAACAAAACTCATACGTTGCAATGCCTCACCAAGCTCTGCAACGCCACCGTCACGTTATTTGCGTTCCTGTCCATGTCAACGTTCCTTCTCCTTCCATACATTTTCAATTACCTTTCCACATAACTTTGCTTTGCAACGCGCTATACTCATGAACCTCATAAAATTTCAAACTTCCCTTCCTGCAATTCAAGCTCTATCGCTGAATTTTCATTTGTATTTGTGCACATGTACACCCATTTTATAGTGACTGGCAGCCCCTCCTCCACGTCCGGTAGCCTATTTCGTACAGCCCCTTTCAACTCACGAATATAAAACTTGCTACCACTCTCTATTTACCAATAGTATGTCCTTTTATTCCCTCTGGCTTACTTCTATACTACTTATCATTCATTTCATTCCAAACATGATAATCTACATGGTTATTCACTATCCAATTCCGCTCCGGTTCCGGAGGTATCAAATGTACAGCCCCCTCTATCGCACTTAGCCACACAATACTCTGCCCACCCCCTCCAGCATATCCTTCAACTCTTGATATCTCTTCAGGGCTATGTGGCGTCGGATTGCCTACCCAATTCAGCAATGTCACATGGGCCAAGTTGAATGACTTCCAATTCATCTCTTGTAATGTGAACAACGCATTCAAAAACCCTACAACCCTGCCCCGATAACCTTTTGACTATCTACTGAGCAGCCTCATAGACCCTACTCCTACCCATACCGTATCCCTCCTAGATTCTCCACCTCTCCAACTTTTTAGTCTGGTTACACGTAAATGTTGCACTTTGTATGTATTGTCTGCATCCATATCCTGATCTGGTACCGGGATTTCCAGACTGTTGTATGCCTCCACCGTGGCATGCAAGAGGATTCGTTCTGCGTCCGATAGTAGATCCACTCCGGCCTGACAGACTATTCCAAAAAATGTTTCACATGCCTCATCAGGTCTGGAATAATGAATGCCTCTACTATGTGTGCGATATTGTATATTTCCTTAATTGCCTACTTGCCACGCAATGTTATGAACATCCTGGTTCCTTCCTTAATGATTAGTACATTATTGGTCCGTTTCGGACACAATACACTCTTCATTCGTTCCTTTATATCCGGGTTTTCCGCTGCCCAGGCTTCAATCTCAAGCTCTTTTACTGCAATGCTATGGGCTCGGCCATACTCTTTGATTATTAGCGGGATGCTGTCAATATGGTTACTCCGGCGATATGCTTTCTTCAATAGCTTGTGTGAAGCTTCACAAATCTCTGTTGAAAACTGTGGCAAGCTACCATATTGTGAGATTTGGTGACTCCAGTGCATTAGCAAATAAATCTTTGGAAAATTGAAGTGTGAATACTCTGCCAAGGCCTGATTCACTATGTATGCACGTTCTTCTCTATCTTCTGCCAGTGCACAAGCCTTCTGAGCTGCCGTACGTCTGTTGGCATTTTCTTTGAGTCTGCGAGCCGTAGTTTGTGCCATCAGCTCCTTTGGGACTATGTTAGCTTTTGCCTTTGCCACTTTACTAGCCCGATATCTTAAAAACACATCTTTGGTTCTGTAAAATTGTTGCAAGTACTCTTGCATATACCCTATGGTGCTATCCGTATGACTCCGATATCGGGAGAGCAATGCAAAATCTGTCAAATACTGCATACAAGTGATTGCTTTCCTAAAATCTTGTTCTTGCCCTGCAGTCGGACGTGGTGTATTCGTTTTCTGGCGCAAAGCAGCCGTGAACACCCCTAAAATAATCATCAGGATTCATCACATTTCCTTGTAGAAGACCTGACTTAAAAGCCGATATGACTTTTGTAGCATATAAGAACCAGGGTAAGGTGCCATCGAACTCCAGATGCTGTCAAATACGCGTAATCTATCATGGCTGTCAAGAAAACCCTTAATCCAACCTAATAAATATTGAAGGTTTCCCAAAAGGATCGTGTGAAGAATATCCGATCGGACGAGTTCCCGAAGTATCACATCCTTCAGTCTCCACAGGGCATTCGTAATGCACTTCACCCCGCTCATGTGCAGACTTGCCATGTACGATTTGTCAACCCATTCCCGATATTGTTGTGTATCATGCAAGGGATATTTCTGCAGATCACCCAGCTGGTCCTACGGTGATTCGCAGATAGCGCATCTGGTAGTATAAATCCCAGGTATCGCTGAATTTTCCATATGGTCAGCAAGCCAGCCTGCAACCCAGAAATAGCACTTTCTGACAGCCTCGTCACCACACTTGATAATGTGTCCGTCCCGTGCAGAGCTTGATAACGGACGCAGGATGAACTTTAATAAATCGTGGAGTACCTGCAAGGCCTTATGCTCCTGCTTCTCCTCTGACTATCCAGCGACCTTTTTGATGCGCTTGGGAGCATTTAGCAAAATCACTACTAGTACCCAGGCATGAGATGTTGGTTTATGACGGATACCAGAGTTGATATTCCCAATGCTCATGTACAAAGGCCATACTTTACTATCACCAGAAAAGTTCATCAGGTGTGTGGTATTAGAGGCGAAGAGTACTGGGACCAACGTGGAACTAATGGGGAGAGTCATTTGTGATTTTCTATTAATACTAAGCCGGCTTATATTTTTGGAGTGGAAGTCGTACCTGTGTATCCTACCACCACGAAGCAATATTCATTTCTGTATACACCCTCTCATCCTGTCCGTCAAAGTTTTTCACTAGAGCCCAAAACATATGCTGAGCAAAGGATTTTCGACGCAGAAGGTACTTTAACACTTGCAAAATGTCCCGGTACCAGAATTCAGTACCCTTGGCTAGCCGAAAGTCCACAAAACCATTTTTCCATGCCGGGTCCATCATCATATTATCCAGTTTCTGATATAAACCATATGCGGAATGAAATGAGAATCTTGCATACAGAATTGGGGCAAGAGGCAACCCTGTAGTGTCCGTTTTCGCTCTCAAGAAGCCATCTTTGAAGAACTCATCGATCCGAGCCTTGGGTACATGTGCTGAGTAGAAAAACCTCATGAGTTTGAAGTCCAGGGCATTTTGGAAGAGTAGAAAGAAGTTGTATGTTGGGTCCCGTTGTCTTACAAAGGGGTAGGCTGCAATCGCCTTGCCTGCCTCATGATCTGGGGGAAAGCTTATTGTACCATCTCCTGTAGATTTGTTTGCGTCCGATAGCTAGGGACCAGAGTTCCTATTGTCTTCGGCACGATCGTGAATGATTTCTTCGTATGATTCTCGCAATAGTTCATCGCCATCCTGCTGTGGCGAGGAAAGGATACCAAAATCTGAGAATAGCTCCGTCAACCTTTGTTCCAAATCGTGGTCAGTTATGCACTCTGTTGCACTTACTGGCTCCTGTGTCGCATCTGTTTCTTTCTGGTTTGAGGTGCTATTGACATGTTTTCGTTTCCTGGGTTGCTCCTGCAGGTTTGGATGTATTTTTTCCATATGATTCGTGAGTGCACCAGCTGATTTGAAAGGCCGATTGCAAAATGGGCAAGCACTCAGTACTAGGTAAGAATACATCAAACAAGATAAAGGTGCTCAGAAGATTTGGAAAATGAGTGTTTGGGTGACTGTTTGAGTTGGTTGTTCAGCAAGATCAAAGAGACTCTTCAAGTGGAATGTCAGAGACTACATATTCCTCCCCTGTTTGTTGCTCTCCCTTTATCAACACTAGTCACACGATTGCACTTGGCGTCCGATTTAGTATAGGTTCTGTCAAGTTTGTTTGTAGCTTGCGATTGTTTCGCCACACATATTTCCCCCTTGTTCGATTTATTAGCGCTAGTCACACGATTGCGCTTGGCACCCAATATAGATTGGTCAAGTTGTTTGTGGCTTGCCTTTATTAGTGCTAGTTTCATGATTCTCCTTAGAGTCCGATTTAGTCCATAATAAGGTAGGCTTTGTACCTAGGATAAACTATCTACGATTGGTCATGTTGTTTGTTGCTTGCGCGCCAAAACATTGCTTTATTAGTGCTAGGTTCACGATTGCCCTTGGCGTCTGATTTAGTCTAGAAAGTGGTAGTCTATCCACGATTGGTCAAGTTGTTTGTTGCTTACGATTGTTTCGCCATTCAATAGACTTTGTTTCCGAATTTGTTCTGTAGAACCATACTATTATAGAATCCTAAGACTGGCACAGGAAACTGAGATGTTTGTACAGTATCCTTTTCTTGATTTATGAGGCCATAACATTCCCAAAATCATTACTAACCTGCTGTTTGGCCCCTTCAAACAAGTTCCTGCTGGATATACTAGAACCTACTCTCAGACTATACTCACCTCAAACTCCAGGAAACAGAACCCCTATGGCATATATCGGATGTTAG